>Ga0334899_1002194_pt1 | contig 16226 bp, 14 predicted proteins | sample GraSluR3_MG_FD_207219 | JGI IMG/M metagenome (GOLD analysis project Ga0334899, IMG submission 207219) | Sludge microbial communities from methane-producing bioreactor in Wageningen University, Netherlands - Granular Sludge_8_08-R3 | ecosystem: Engineered > Bioreactor > Anaerobic > Unclassified ... | reverse complement strand
CTCGTAGCCATCTGTGATTTACGGTCACTTGGTAGAAACGTTTCCGCCATATTCGAAAACTTATACGAGTTTACAAATCATAAAATATCTGTTGAAAATATAGCACCATTCCCGGTAATTGTCAAATAGTTAAAAATTGTTATTGGATATTCAATTTCGATTAAAAATGATTACTTTTAAAAAAATAATACCTGTATAAAATTATTATCCCAATACTAAAAGTTAAAATAAGCATATAAATTAAAGAAATAAAATTGAAATCAAATGATTTTATAGCAATGCCTATTGCAGCTAATAATAAAAATATTGAATAAAACTGCTTTAAACTATCACCCGCAATATTACGAGTAGCTTTTACTCCAAAACTAACTCCTACCAAACTTCCTAATCCTAACAATAAGGAAACCGGTATCAATACTTTTCCATCCTGAAAGTACAGAAATGCAGCAAAAATACTGGATATTACAACAGTAGCTAAACTGGTTCCAACAGCATGATGTGATTGCATATTAAGAGAAAGAATTAATATTGGAACTAGAATAAAACCACCTCCAACACCTAAAAATCCCTGTAAACAACCAACTACCAGTGCAATTATAATTATTGGCCAAATTGAAACAGGTAAAGTATCAGTTTCTATTTGTATCATAGGAGGAATATTTTTAATTTTTTGAAATATTCTTAACGGATTCAAATTTAACCTGTTGTCATTGGACAAAATAATTGTTTTCCTCTTCTTTAATGTTAAAAAACCAAGAATTAATAATAGAATAATATATAGAAGGCGGATATAATAATCTGCCACATTTATTGAATCAAGATATATTACTAAGGGCTGTGAAATCCTGATCCCAATAAAACTAATTATACCCATGATAAGAGAAACTTTAATTAAGGTATTACCTGCTAAATAATGTTTAATTCCACCAAATAAAGAAACTATAACTGCAAAGAATAATCCTGTACCTACAGACTGAGCCATTGGGAGACCAAGTATATTCAACAATGGTGTTAAAATGAAACATCCTCCAACTCCAAAAAACCCACTTAGGATACCTATATTAAAACCAATTAAAACAAGGATTAACCCAAATAATAATGATATCTGATAAAACATTTTTACCTTACTATCCTTCTACTTTTTTATAATACTTCACTTAAGATATTTGTGCTCTTTTTTTCAATAACTTTATCAAAAAGTTCGTCTTTAAAATTTGCTGGTAATAATTCAATACTTTTAGTAGTAGATTGATCATACTTTGCTTTTGGGAACTTCTTTATTAGTCTATCTTTTTGTTCTTCTGTACAAAATATTTTTAAAACCTTCATGCCTGCAAGTACTTCCTCAGTTAATTTTTCCAAACCAACCTGAGACAATTTTTCATATCTTTGATCATTAATCCAAATATTTATTGGTATTTTATTCATGGTAAATTCTCCTTTTTAACTCCTGAAATATTACCTTATAATTTAAGATATTGGCGATAAAAGAAAAACAGGTTGACGTTGTTTTAAATACTTTTCATTACAAAATGGAGAACCAAATCCATATTTTTCCGCTGATTGCATCATTGTCTGAAATACTTCAGGTCGCATTAATAAACGGGTTGGCTGGACTTTATCTTGAATAATACTGCGAACCATGGTTCCACTGAAATTTTGGCGTTCTTTGGTATGACCACAAAGACCAGAGTAGGTAACTTCCTGGCAAATAGGGCAATACCACCACTCCAGAATACGAACCGGTTTGATATTTAATTTTCCTTCTGGAACTTTATCAAAAATTCTATGTGCATCATAAGGATCATAGTAAGAACCCACCCCGGCATGATCTCTTCCGAACATATGGTGTGTACAACCTAAATTAGAGCGAATAATAGCGTGTAATAGTGCCTCTTTTGGTCCAGCATAGCGCATATCCCACAATACAAAAGAGGTCATATGCACGTCATTTCTAAAATAAGAAGAATCATTTAATTGTTGTTGTCCTAATAGTATAGCTTCATCGATAAAATCACCAACACGCTTGGGTCCTATTATACAACTTACCAGTATTCCGGTTTTCAATTTTTCTACTGAAAGGTCTCCGTTAGCTGAAAACCATGCCCCCTTCATAAGCCATTCATGCCCAGTATGAGGGACATTTCTTGTCTGGTGTGCCACTACCCGTTCCCATTTTTTTTCTTTAAAAAGTTTACGTAATTGAACAGGAGTGTACCAAAAACGATCAAATGGAGGTTGAAATTTTGGCTCATTAATCAATTGAATAGGACCAGCAATAAAATAATTATTCCATTTATCAAGCATTTTTACACCAGGATGTTTTTCATCTGTTGTGCCTAATACAGTTTGAGCAATTTTTTGCTTATCATACTGGTATATTTCGTCAATATCTAATAAAGCTAATGGTTGGCCTTGATAAGATAGCACAATTTGATCTCCTACCTTCAACTTTTTCTTATCAATTTCTTCTTTTTTTATATCTAATAATATGGGTATAGGCCATAAAACTTCACTTGGTAATATCATTTCTTGACATACGCTCTCAAGTGTTTTAGAGTTCATAAAACCTTTTAATGGCGAAAAAAAACCATATGCAATATTTATACACTCACGAGCTACTCTTGATGAAATTGATATATAATTTAATTTTTTTATAACATTGTTTACCGTTTTTGATTCTAATATTCTTTCCTCTATCGGTTGATTGCCATGGCCAATAATCTTCATAAATAACCTCTTTCAATAGCAATATTAATTTTTTCTACTTAATGTATAAGTTATTATAGATAAATTTTACTAATCTCTGTGTAATATGAATTTAATTTAAAATTGTTATTAATAATTTCTATACTCTACGGTTTCCCATCGTAATTTAATATCCTTTAACTTTTATGGTATTAAAGGTAATTGGATCCTAGTTTGATAATTTGTTTCATGGTAAACAGTTTGCCGGGCTATAACAAGATTAGATTCTCCGTAATCATCACCACCGGTATTATGATTACGATCAAAGTTTGGAAAGTCACTGCTGGATATATCCACCCGAATCTTATGACCAACTTTAAATAAATTACTGGTTGGAAGTAATCTTATCTTTAATTCATATATTTCTCCTTTTTTCATCATTTTTGGTTCTTGAAAACCATCACGAAAACGTGTGCGGACTATTCCATAACATAAATCTTGCGAAAAGCCATTCGGCCAAACATCTATTAATTTGACTGTAAAATCCGTATCAGGTACACTTGATGATGCATACAAAATCAATAATGGTTCACCGGTAACTTCTATTGGATTTCTTAGAACTTCTGTTTGATAAACAAGAATATCACGCCTATGATCCAATACTCGCTGGTCATGGGGCTCATCTTGATAATTGGCATTATATAAAGTCATAACTGGATCACGAGGATCATAAAAATACTTATCAGGTGGCTCATTACCAGGAGTATTATTGTTTAACCATCCATCCCCAAAAGGTGTATTTGCATAACCCTTACTATGTAAATAAAAGTCTGTTAATACGGATCTCTTAATTGGCCAACTATTTTCTCCTCGCCAACTATTTGCTCCCATTATAAATAATTGCACAGGGGGTTTGTTCATTATGTTATTCTTTTTTTCCATTAACCAATATTCAAACCATTGGCATACTATTCTGGGGAGATCTATTTGAGCTTCATTGCCAAAATCTACTTGCCCAACTTTCCCAGATAAAATAGCAATATTGCTATTTTTTATTGTTTTACCTTTTGCCCAATCCATATGACTCCACGGTCCAATAATCATACGCTGGTTTCTTCGAGTTTCCTCAGAAGCCCCTTTTTCTCTCATCCCTTTAAACATATGAACAGTACGTGACAACCTATCATACCAACTTGTAAAGTGAAATACAGGTAGGTCAATCTTTTCAAAGTATTCATCTAAATTCCATCTATCTATATTTATATTATCAAGCCAATCATGAAAGCGTTTCTTAAGGTCTCCAATCATTTCAAGTGGCAATTCTTTTATTGGTAAGTACCATAACCATTTATTTTTATTTGTACAATCTTCCTGATATTGATATTCTTCAATATTTGACGGTCCAAAAGGTTTTTTAAATTTTTTTTGATTGTAAGTAGCCATTGGTCCTAATGTTTTTTGTAATTGACGGCCTATTCTGAAAACCCCTCCCATCTGCCAATCTGTACTTTTAGGCACCATACCACCACAAAACAAAGCTGCGAGATGAGGTGGTTTTTGGGTAGCAAGCACCCAAGCAGTCCATGACGAGTAGGAATATCCAAATGAACCAACTTTTCCATTACACCAAGGTTGCCTTGCAACCCATTCAATAGTATCATATCCATCTTCTGCATCAGTCCAATCGGTACTAAAAAATGGCCTTATTACACCTTCTTTATGCCATCGACTTGCACTATCTTGCGAAATAATCGCAAAACCTTTTTTTACAAGGAAGTCAAACATATAAGAAGTAATGTCTCTTTCCTTAAATATTGGAACTCGCTCAACAATGGTTGGAAATGGCCCTTTTGTCCCTGGCAAATATAAATCCGCAGATAACTTAGTGCCATCCCTCATTACCGTTTGTACTTTTTTTTTAATTACTACTTTTTCTTTCATTTTACCTTTGGCTCATTTGTTATTATAAATATTAATAACCAAGTTGACGTAATCGATTTAAAACTGATTCTTCTGTAACTTCTTCTTTTTTCTTATTTTCGGTTGTTTTCATATTATTTCCAAAATCTACACCTGGAGCTGGTTGTTTTTTTGGAATAATTTGAGATTTTCTTTTTAAGCCTGAATAATTAATACCGTATCTCATAGCTGAAAATACTTTACAATGCTTTGATTCATATACAGAAGGAGAATATGAGGGTAAATTATTTATGTATTCCCATACTAATTCTCCTTTTTTGGTAATCTCAAATATTCTACCTGTTGAACCTTCACAGATTAAATTATTTCCATTCGGCAACCTTTGACAATTTGAAATTGTTGAAGAATAAAAAAGTTGACTTGCATCCTCTTCATAAGACCATAGAATATCTCCTGACTTTGGAACAATTTCCAAAATACGAGAATTTCCCAAGTCTATTCCAGGACGATGGTAACCACTATCAAAAAGTAAAATATTGCCATTATCCAGAAGAATTGGATTATAAGGGTGTGCCAACTGCCCGTATCCCCAGCGCCATGTAATATTTCCTGTCTTCTTATCAAAAATAATAACCTCATTATTTTTCCACAAAGAAACTAAAATATCACCATCTGGCAGTTCTAAACATCCATTGGCATGGGCCCATTCTGTTCGAGAACATATTGGGCAGCTTATATCTACTTCTGGATCGAGATGTTCATGTGCAACCCATTTCCATTCAACTGTTCCGTCTTGATTTATTTCTTGAATCTCATCACCCCACATGACTCCATCTTTTTCCGTTCCAGAAACTCCGCCTTTCACTTTATTAGCTATACTTTTAGGTATTTCTACCCATTTAATTATCAATGTATTGCCATTGTTTTTGCGATAAAAAGAATCGTGCAAACAGGGATCTTTATAATTCCAAATAATATTCCCATCCCAATCTACTTCAATCAAAATCCCACCTGCACCTTCTATTTCATATAATGGATTTTCAGGATGTTTTGCTGCAAAAAGCAAATTTCCATTCGGCAGTAATTCAACATATCCTGCTGGTTTATTATTTATATTCCAATGATTAACTAAATTCCCTTTCATATCAATCAACCAGATACCATTACCCTCTTGTGGACAAACCAGGGTAAATCCATTATAAGCTTGATATGAATTACTAAATATAATTCCTTTGATTTCAGTTCTTGCATAACTCATATTATTACCTCCATTGATACTATTAAAACAAACTAAAAAACAAAAGGAGTAAAACGTTTTTCAGTTAGGTTTGGACCATAAATTCTATTTTCCCATAAAAAATTCTTTGGACTTAAATTCTTTTCCCTTAAACCTGTATAATCGTTTGAATAGCGGTGAGCTCTCCATATGAAATTAGTATTGCTACCTTCATTTTCATTTCTGAATGGACTAATATATTCCCAAACAATTTGTTTCTCTTCTGTAACCTCAAAAATTCTTCCCAGTTGTGAATCACATATAAGAGTATTTCCATTAGATAGACGTTCATTTGCACCAGCAACTGCAGAATAGAAATCAGATGGAGGATTTCCCTTATATTCCCATACAATTTCACCTGTTTCCGGATGCATTTCAACTACACGAGAAAAACTAGGATTATAATTTTGTCTATGATTCCCATTATCAAAAACTAGAATATTACCATTCTTTAGCTCTCTCGCATCATGCTGATGATATATTTTACCTTTCCCGTATCTTTTTAATATCTTCCCTGTTTTATATTCAACTTTAACAACCTCACTTGACACCCGAAGACTTAGTAATAAATTGCCATCCCGACAGATCCATAGTGAATTTATTACTGGCCATTTTGCCCGAGTTTCTAAGGGGCATATATCATCAATTTTAGGATCTAGATGCTCATGGGCAATCCATTCCCACACTTTCTCCCCATTACGGTTTATTTCAATAACTGCATCTCCCCATATCTTATTCTCATACTCAGTATTTTCTATCCCACCTTCTAATTTCATTGCATAATCATAAGGTAAAATGGAATTTTCAGTATGGGCTGAAAAGAAAATAGTATCTCTTTTTGTAACCTGGAAATCGTGATGTTGGTATGGCACTTCCATCTGCCAAATAGTATTCCCATCCCAATCAACTTCCATCAAAATCCCACCTAAGGCAGAAAACTCTTCTGGTAATCCTACTTCTTTGTTTGTTTTGAGTTGTCCTCCGTAGAAGAAGTTCCCATTTTCCAATAATCTTCCATGACCAGCTGGTAAATAAGGCATACGCCATCGGTTTACTATATTTCCTTCAATGTCAATTAGCCACATATCCTTTGAATATTTTGGACAAATCAATGTATATCCATTATCAGACCTTATTGGGTCATAGAATGTAACTCCCTTTTTCATAGTTAATCCAAAATTCATATTAATTACCTCCAAAAATGTTTTCTATACAAGAAAATCAAAATAAGTACCTAATTGTTGTTCTTTTGCTTTTTTGTATGCAATAGCTGCAACAGAAACATCCATTGCTCCAGTTCCCGCAGGTATACAAATAATTCGGTCTTCCTTTAGAATATCTTTTTTACATTTTCCTGATACTATCTCACCTATAGTAGTATAAATATCTTCAGGTGATAGCTTATCTTGATTTGCTAGGCTTTTTAAAGCACCTCTATGCAATGCTTGCGCGATATGATCTACAATTATTTTATCCGCCTTTAAAATACAATCATCCTCACATTCCTGATATGACCCCATTGGAAATAGTATTGTTCCTGGTTTAATCCATTCTTTTTTAATAAATTTATCTTTAGATTGAGTAACACTAATTATAACTTCGGCATCAGATGCTAATTCAGGTTCATCAACTACTTTTACATTATTGACATTAAATTTTTTTACATTGTCAGCTAATTTGAAAGAAGCCTCTTTCCTGATATCATACACTGATAATTTTTTTATATTAAAAATTCTAGAAATTGCCTCAATTTGGGTATTCCCTTGAGCACCAGCTCCATATAAACCTACCTCTATCTCTTTTTTTCCTAAAATATGTTTCAAGGCAACAGCTGTTTGGGCTCCTGTTCTGATATTAGTAATATAAGCTCCTTCTGCTATGCATTTAAATTCACCAGTTGCAGGATTTATTAACAGTATAATACCAGTAAGGTAAGGGATATTTTTCTTTGCATTATCCATGAAACCACCAACCCATTTTATTCCTGCAATATCCAGCCAACCCACATATGTAGGCATGGCGTTCATAAATCCCTTGTATGGTGGCCATTCAGATGTTTCACCTAAATCTAAGGTGATTTTTGCAGGATTCACAACAGTACCTTCACCTAATCCTTTAAAAGTATTTTCCACTGCGGAAATCACATCATCCATATCAATAATATTTTTTATTATTTCCTGATTTAATAATAGTGTATTCATTTAATTCCCTTTCTCATAATTTCTATATTTAAATTTTGCTAAAAAAACTATTATTTTTATACTTTGCAATTACAGTTGTCAAAATAAAGATTAATAGTAAAATCAAAGCACCCAAATAAGATAACAACATATTAGGATGCAAAATTAATAATACAGCAAAAAAACAGATAATCCTTGATATCCATCCAATTCTTTTTAGTAAATAGCCTTCAAAGGCAACAGCTAACCCACATGATGCCAATAATAGAAGCAAATTAAACTCTAGTGCCCCAAGAGGATTTGTTCTAAAGTGTAAAATAACCGGTTTATATAAAAAAAAGAATGGCATTATAAAGCCTGGTAGAGCCAGTCTTAATGAGGTTAATGCAGTTTTCAGAAAATTTCCACCAGATATGCCCGTTGCAACCAAGATACCAAGACAGACGGGTGGGGTTATGGCTGATAACATAGAATAATAAAAAACAAACATATGAACTGAAAGCAATTCAAATCCTAATCTAGTTAAGGTAGGTGCAACTAATAATATGGATATCAAATAGGCTCCAGCAGAAGGCATACCCATTCCGAAAAATAAAACTAACAATGCTACCAATAGAGTTAAAACAAAACTCCCTATCTCTCCAGCCATAGAAACTATAAAATAACTTAATCTTTGACCAAAACCAGTCGTGGTAAATGTTTCCATTATTATACCGATACTGGCTAATATAACAGCTACCTTTGCAGTTTCGTTTGCACCTTTTATTAAACCTTCGTATAATTTATGAAAATATTTCAGTATTTCTTGATATATGTTTTTTGATTTATTGTTTAAACATCTTATTACTATATTAATAAATCCAAGTACAACTAAACTTAAACTACCCCAAAATACAGCGCGTGGAGCTGATTCTCCACTCACAATTCTCCAAGTCAATATTATAATAGCAATTAATAGATAACCATATTCGAATAAAATAGCTTTTAATTCTGTACTTATTTTTCTTTCTTGTTCTTTTATATCCACATTTAATTTAATTTTCTGTGATCTAATACTAACATTGAATGCCAAACTAAAATAATATACCAAGGCAGGGAGTATTGCAGCCAAAACTATATATGAGTATGGCATGCCTGTCATTCCTGCTATAAGAAAAGCCACAACGCTCATAACTGGTGGCATTATTTGTCCACCAGATGAAGCGACTGCTTCAATTGAACCAGCATATTCCGGGCTATAACCTTGTTCTTTCATCATTGGGATTGTGAAAGAACCAGTTATAGCGACATTTGCCGGGATTGAACCAGAAACCATTCCCATCATACAGCTTGAAAAAACAGCACTTTGTGCTGCTCCTGATCTAAATCTGGTACCAAAAATCTTTCCCAATTTATTTATTGCTTCTGAACCACCTACTGCTTGTAAAACAGTTCCAAAGAGTAAAAAATGTATTATCAAAGTAGCAGAATAATTTGTCAGACTTCCCAGTGTGCCCATATAATATGTGGCTGAATAACCAATAAACCTGGCAAAATCAATTCCTGAATGAAATAAGATACCACCAAAATATCTTCCAAAAAGAGCATATATGGAAACAGCCGTTACTAATAATGGTATAATAAATCCCCACACAGAAAATGTTGCTATTAACACAAGGAGAATTAGAGTAGAGCCTGCAATTATTTGATCGAAGGTAGGAGTACCGATATGATTTATAATATCTCTATATTGAAAGAAAAAATACATTGTAACTAAAAACATAAAAATAAATAATAACAACCATATAATCATCATAAGTTTGTTATTTTTAGAATTGTGAGGCTCTTTTTTTCTTGCTTGTTCATAACAAGTATGAAAAATAAACATAGTGGCAAAACCTAAATGCAATACTATCATTTGATTAATTGAGAGGGGTAAAGCCCATATTGCATAAAAATGAAACAAAACCCAAATTACCTTAAAAAAATTAATTGATTTTTCTAATAACATGTTATTCACAATAACCCCCATATTTACTTATCCTCTAAATTGATTTTTCAAGACTGCAAGAATATAAATAAATTAATTTAAACCATTTTCTTCATACTTGTTTATCATTAATAATCATTATAAATATCAAAATAAATTACTATTATTTCATTCCAAATACTATTTTTTGACACTATATTTACTTTTTTCAAACTTCAATATTTAATTTTGATATACAGGCGGATATTCAGAGTTGTATATTTTGTATCAGGCAGGGGAGGTTGCTTTTCCTCCCCTGCTGTTTGAACATAAAAATTAGCAAAGTTAATTTATTAATTTCAATCACTTTCTGCTGAAACATCGTTAAATCTAAAATTAATAAATGATAATAATTTATTTACACATTTTACCTTTCACCAATGATTAAGTTGTCATTCCAGATTCCTTTTTCTTGAAAATACCTTGCAGCTCCTGGGTGAATAGGATAATCAGGTAAAAATCCTTCAATTGCAGTTTCTAGAGCAGAGTAATCAGAGACTGTGCTCATTTCATGCAACTCTTCGATATTTTCATAAATCATTTTACAAAATTCATAAATTTTATCATCATCTGTATGAGCTGTTGATATAACTAATCCTGTAAAACCAGCACAGGTTATGTCCTCTTCTATGCCTTCATATGCATCTTTTGGTAAAATCGTACTAAGTATCCCGGGGTTGTACTCACGAACACTATTTAATATATCAGGGTCTATATCTAGCACTTTAAATGGTTTACGGGTATCAAGTCTAACCATTTCTGGATGTAGTTTGCCTCCCGGAAAATTTCCTGGAGTTGCAACAACTAATCCATCTGCCAATGCTTCAAAACTTTCAGTCCATCCAAGATTATTTAATTTTAAATCATCATATATTCCATATTCCTCTAATACTAAACGCCATAGATATTCTGCACCTGAACCTACTGCACCTATTGATACTTGTTTTCCTACCAAGTCGTTTATTGTTTGAATTTCTTCTGATTCAGCTAATGCAACTAATGCCTGAGGCCAATATGTGTATGTACAAACTTGCCAAATTGGTATTTCTTTTTCCCATCTTTCTCCTGACCATGCTGCATAATAATCTGTACTACTAGCACTTCCTAAGTCTATTTTTCCCTCATCTAATAGTATAATGTTTTCTGAACTGCCAGATGTTGACATAGAAGAAACTCTATATTTATCTGAATGCTCATTAATCAAATAACTACAAGCTTCAAAGTGAATATATGCTGTACTTCCAGGGCTTGAAGATCCAATTATAATGGTTCCTTTGTCCTGTTGTGCGCCAACGCTACAAACAACAAATTGGATTAATAAAAGAATAATCCCTGTAAATAATAGTGCTTTTAAATTTTTTTTAAAAAAATTCATTTATTTTCCTCCCTTTAGAATATTTTATTCATGTACCATAACACATCTTGATTAAATCCTTTTATAATGTTTTAATCTAAAATAACACCTCCTTAATTCTGCTTATTTTTTAAGTTATTATGATTGGAACAATTCTATCTATAAGCTAAAATTTTTTGTATAAATAATTATTAGAAAACAAATTACATGTATCCCAATTTCCTGAGTCTATCCATCATTTTTTCTTTATCCTGTCTTCTTCCTGCTCTTTCAGGAACATTTTCTAAATCCTGTTCCCATGCTGGAATACTAATGTCACCCGGATTAGAACTGCTTCTAGCACCTAATGAGCGATAGCCAATACTATAAAGTTGACAATAAGGAAGATTATGTAAATGAGTATTATCCCAAATGTCTCTTTCTGTAAAATGGAGAATGGGTGAAACACGTTCATGTTCAGGCATAAGATATCCACCATCTTTATGTGTAAAATAATCATCTTCTTTTCTAGCAGTCTGTTCATCGCGGCGTAAAGCCATAAAAAGGAGCTCTGTCCCGCTTTCTTCTATAAATTGATTAAGGGGTACTGTTTTCATCAAATGATTTCCAGCAAAAGATTCTGCTTCAAAGACAAAGGAATCTTCTGTAAATTCAATTCTTTTTAATTCTTCCTGATTACGTTTATTTAGGCGTTCTAATTGAACTGTATTACCTAAATGGCTGAGGCATGCAGTAAGAACATCAAAATTACATAGCCATTTTAGGTCAATATTCCATTTTTTAGAAATGCTGACCAAAAAATCAGTAATTTCTGGAAAGGCATCTCCTTCATCAATTGTTATTACTTTAGGAAGTGGTATATTTTCTTCCAAACAAACTTGACGGATAATCCATAAATCAGTAGTCGAGTCTTTTCCCCCTGTCCATGTAATAGCACATTTAGATGGATCATATTTCTTAAATGCTTCTTTGATAACTTGTTTTGATTTTTCGATTAATTGCCTATTTCTTTCAACTTTTATTTTGTCCATTTTCTTCTCCTTTTTTTGCTTATAATATTTTTACATAGTTATCCATTTTTTATTAAAAAAATAATTATTCCCATCGGTTAATACGAGGATATATTTTTTCCTTTAATTCTTTTGTCTTTGGGTGTAAATCAATTAGATTATTATTTTCCTCAGGATCATTTTCTAAATCATAAATCTCCCAAAGTTCTCCTTCCTGATGGTATATAATTTTTAGTTCATCCTCCCGGTAATAATAAACAGGTAAATCTGTAGGTTTTTCATGATTACCGGTTTTCCCAATTGCTTCACCATAAACTCCTCTCTCGTGATATTTATCTAAGGGCAATAATGACTGTCCTTCAAATTTATCTTCTGGTGGAAGTTTAAACCAATTAAGAATAGTAGGTGAGATATCAATGTTGCTAACCAAATTATTACAGAGTTCTTTTTTTTCTCTTTCAAAATCTATAATCAAAAATGGCGAATCAATTAATTCAGAATAAAACTTACCATCATGAGAAAGGCCCTGGTGTTCTCCAAATTCATCACCATGATCGGTAGTGATAATAATAATACTATTTTCTAATACCTTACTTTGTTTTAGTATATTAAAAAATTCTTTTACATACTCATCTGTTTCTCGAACACCTGCGCAATAAAGTGTATGCAGAATTTCGACTTTTTTTAAATCAGATATATCTCTCTTTAGTAAGGTATTTTTAAATAAATCAAACATTTCATTATCTTTTAAGGAAATTGACGAGTCAACATATTGCAGATATTGCTTCTTAGGAATATATGGTTCATGAACATCCATATAATGCATCCATAAAAAAAAGGGTTTTGTTGCATCTGATTGAATGTATCCTTCTAACCATAATTTAGCTTTTTGATTTACCTGGGCACCTGATACATAAGGAATCATGTCACTTACTTCATCTTGCATTGAATCATAAAATGTATCCCATCCACGATTCCAACCAAAAAAATCACTAAGATAAGGATTGGAATGAAAGGCAGCTGTGGTAATGTTGTTCCTTTGCAGTACCTCTGATATGAGTAATCTCCTGGGGGACAATTTTTTGGGCTTCCCATATTCTAAATAATATGATGAAGTTAGTATGCCAGGGAAAGATGCTTGTGTATATGCGCCTGAAGAATGAAATCGGTCAAAAAATAGTGCATGTTTGGAGAGAGAATCTATAAAAGGTGTCAAATTCATCTCATTATTATTGTAAATTCCTAAAACATCTTTTCTTAAAGTATCGATAGTCAACAAAATTACATTTTTCATTATTTTAAATTCCTTTCACTCTTTAAGTATTAATAATTGGTATTTAAATATCATAAAAGATTAACAGTATAATTACATTTGTCTGTTCGAATTATACTTTTTCTATACTCGAAAATATTGTCTTCTGACCAGGAAAATCTATTTACTAATAAAGCATGTATTCCGGTTTTTTTAATTCCTAGTTTTATTGAAGTTTCTTTATCTAATTTTTTCAAAGAAAATGATTCTTTAATTTTAGTTATTTGTATTTTATATTTTCTGACAAATATTTCGTATGGAGCTACATTTGATAGATCTTTGATTTTAAGATTAGGAAAAAAGTCTTTTAATAAGTAAATTTCTTCAAAGGATATTGGTAATCGATTATTTAGTAGTAAAATAGTTTCAATCTTGTATACCTTCTTGCTTTTGCTGGTTGAAATATTCATGCATTCCTTTATTTCTTCGTCAGCAAATATTATTTTATCTGAAATGATTTTTCTCCGTATTTCAGCATCACGATTATTCTCTACACTTCCACAATTATAAAAACTACTAACAGGAGTAAGGTAATTCTTTTTTCCTACAAAAGTACCTACTCCATGTCTCCTATATAAATAGCCTTCTTGGATTAAATAATTAATTGCTTGCCTTGTTGTCCCTCTGCTTATTTGAAAATCTTCGCATAACTTTAATTCTGAAGGTATAATGCTATTTTTTTTCCACTCATTACTTTCAATTTTTTCTTTAATTATTTCTGATAATTGAAAGTATAATGGCACTGGTGAATTTTTGTTTAATTTTTCCAAAATTATCACCTTTTTATAAAATAATCCTAATATTGTTTATTTAAGCACTTGTATATACATCTATACGTATATATACATATGTTACAGGATACAAATACTCATGTCAAGCAATCTATTGTTCAATAAATATAAATTTTTCTTTTGGGATTAGGGAATTTATTTTAAATAGTCTTAATGTCAGCAAGAAGTGAATTCTTGATTTGTACTTAGATTATTTATAATAAATGAATTTTAAACAAATTTACTTGTTGTGTTTGAAATTATTTAAGCAACTACTATCTCTAAAGCAAAGAATTGAGTAAGAGGCAAAAACTGATATATCTATAATAGTTTTTAGACATTTATTACTATTAAAAATTAATTTAATATCATCTTTGGTTTTTGGTAAAAGAGTGCTATTAAATTTTAAAAAAATTAGCAATAAAATTTAAACATTTTTAAAAAATTATTAAGCCTATTATTCCACAGGTAAAAATTACTATAATCGGATGCAATTTTTTTTCAAAATTAAATAAAAGCAGAAAGGCAGCAATTGCAATTCCTATATCGACAAATCCATCAATTACTGCTGAACCATAACTCCAAACAGCAAAAAATATAAGACTTAATACACCCAATTGCAAATTATTTCTTAATCTACAAAAATATTCATTTTTGTTATATTTAATAAGAATTGGTGTTAATAATGTAAAAATTAATAATGAAGGCAGTATGACTGCTATTGTTGCAACTGCTGCACCGATTATTCCTGCAATGCGAAAACCGGTAAATGTTGCTGAATTAATAGCAATCGGTCCTGGTGTCATCTGGGCAATGGCAAATACCTCTGCCATCTCATCAAGCAAAAGCCAACTGTTTTTCGCAACAATTTCATGCTGTATCAGTGGTATGGTTACCATGCCACCACCATATGCACTTATTCCTATAATCATAAAACTTATAAATAAACCTAATAATACTTCCATTATTTTATTCACCAACTATTATTTTTCCGAAAATATTTTTGTCAAATTTTAAATTTTCTTATTGGGAAATAAAAAATAACCAATTATACTTACTGAAATTAATGCAAAAACCGGATGTAATTTAAACACCCCCACTATTACAATACCTATGACGCATACAGCAAGATGTGACCATCTCCTGATTGATTTCCTGCTAAAAACAACACTTGCAAAGGCTAATTGGCCAACAACTGCAATTGCACAACCACGTAAAAATTTCACAACCAAAGGATTATAAAAATATGGGAGCAGTAAGCCAACAATTAGAAGTATGGTAAAAAATGAAGGTAGTACTACCCCTGATACTGATAGGATTAGGCCCTTCGATCCCCTAAATCTTCTTCCTAATAAATAAGCTACATTTACAGCAATAATACCGGGAACGGCAGTTGCCAGTGCAACTATAGAAAAAAAATCTGAATCTTCCATCCAGTTTTTTTTCAGCACAAGCTCATGTCTCATAACCATTGTCATAGCTATCCCGCCGCCAAATGTTAGCATTCCTATTCTGAAAAAAGTCCAAAATAGTTCGATAAGTGAAATAGTTTCTTTCTTATTTTTCATTTGATTAAATTGGGTATCTTTCTTAACAGTCAATATGCTTTTATTTCTAATAAATATGTGTTCTGATTCCTGATATCTTTATTTTTACAGGCAATTGCTACCCTCTATTTATTTTCCTTAACTATTTTCGCAATTGCTTT
>Ga0334899_1002191_pt1 | contig 16254 bp, 3 predicted proteins | sample GraSluR3_MG_FD_207219 | JGI IMG/M metagenome (GOLD analysis project Ga0334899, IMG submission 207219) | Sludge microbial communities from methane-producing bioreactor in Wageningen University, Netherlands - Granular Sludge_8_08-R3 | ecosystem: Engineered > Bioreactor > Anaerobic > Unclassified ... | reverse complement strand
CGCGACGGACTCAATTTTTTTGTTTTGGTTAGCTTGTTTAGCAGTTGTTCAACTTGAGTGATAATTTGCTGGTACTTTCCCTGGAGAATCATTTCTTCATCAAAAGAGCCGGTCAGTTGAGCCAGTTGGGATAGTGACATTGGCTTCATTGCTTGAGCTGGTACCCTGATAAAAACACTGACAAAACCATTGTCTTCTAGTGATTTCCAGAGAACATCGGAGTAACCACCAGACTGACTAAGATAAACTCCAGGCATTAGACTGTCGTAACCCGCGGCTGACAATATCTTTTTGACCTGTTTGTAGTTTGGTCTGGCTTTTTTATTACCTTTGTCTGGAGAAGTTGTTGAGGCTGGTTTGAGCAAAACTAGGCTAAGTTTTCTTTCGGCTAATGGCTGTCCACCATCGCTACTGGAGCGCTCTGAACCGGTTAAGACACTGGAAAAAGACTCAGAATTGCCCGGTCTAACTTGTCTTCCACCAAGCAAATTAACAAAGGCATTTTGCAACAACCACTCCTCCCCTAGTCTAGAAAGCTGAAAGACCACCCGCCTGGTAGCATGAAGTCTACTGTCTTTGACAGGCACGATTCTAGAATTGTCACTTGGTTCAACATTTGAGGGCTGCTTAACCCTAACCATACGTTTAACAACTAAGCGACGTTCAACCAATTGATTCATCATTCCTCGCCAGGAAGATGCAGAAGTATCAGGTCTCAAACTAGAAAAATCGGCATAAGATAAACCAGAGTAAAGAGTGCCTGTAGTTTCTGAGTTATTAAAATCAAAGCCGTTTTCCAAGAAAGAAAAGTCAGTGTTCTCTGTCCAATTTGGCACCAGACGATCAAGCTCCTCCCCTTCTCCAGAGGTAAGCAATAAAAACAAAGATTCTCGCATTATTTTTCGCATATTATTTTTTTCGCACCGTAATTATGCAATTATTTGATATTTATTCTCTATCTGGACAAAACTTATGCGATTTCATCAGTTGTATGAATCTGTAAAACTTGCTGTTTTTCCTCAAGAGAATGGTTTGCGTTCTATTAACTATACAACATTTTTTAGAAACAGAACAACTCACATTGGCAATAAAAATGTGGATCCAGAGAGAAAGTGATATCTTTTGCTATGACTATGATCTTCAAGAAAAAGCGTGAAAAAGATTATTTAATTTCATTATTCCCGCACTTGACTGTGGATTTTCCTGACCAAGTTCCAGAGGTGACACTTGTTTTTCCCGCAGCGCTTGGTCTACACTAAAACTGTCTAATCACATATAAAACCAGAGGAAAAATCTGCCCAAACCACCGTCCTCTACCAGCTTCAAATATTTGCCGGAATTCTTCCGGTGGCTGTCAGATCAAGACTTAACTCGCAAGACAATTAAGAACTATGTTTCCGACCTACGGCACTTCTCCAAATGGTTGCACAGCCAAAATTTGGATTTGACGAGCTTGCAAGGAGGTGAAATTAACAACTACTTGGCTTTCCTGGCTAAATCTGGCACTCCCAGATCAACAGTTAAGCGACGTCTCTCTTCCCTGAGGAAATTTGAACAGTTCTGGCAAGAGCAAATAGCAGTTTCGCCTGGACAAAGCAACTTGGTTGCTTCACAAAACAACCAGACTAAATCTCTGGGAAATGCAAACTTGGTTGCCACAAAGCCACTTAACGTACCAACCTCAAATCCCGGCATAAAATCCAAGAATCCCAGTAGTTTAGTCAGGGAGCGGGTGTTGGCTGAGTTTGAACAAGCACTTATCGACAGTGACTGCAAAGAAAATTCTGTCAAAAATTACTTGGCTGACATCGGAATATTTAGCCAACAGTACCCGGAAGGCACCTTCAACGCGATTTGCACAAAACCCAAAGTTGCCTTGTACCTGAGGGAGATGCGTTTTCAAGGACTCGCGGCGGCGACTGTGCGCCGCCGCGAATCAAGTTTAAAACGGTTCTGTCAGTGGGCAGCTCAAAACAACATTATCGAAGAAAATCCATTTTCTGAAATCACTGAAAACAAAAGTGAAGGCACACTAACTTCGACTGGTAAGAATAAAAATCTAGTTGGGACTCAGGGCACTAGCAGCCAAGCTTCTCAAAATAAACAGCCGGCTTCCAGGCTAGGAAGGATTTTCCAAACTTATAACCAAAGCCGGATTGCCTCCGCCCTACACCTGGCAATTCTGGTAATTTTCGCTACTGCACTAGGCATTTTTGGCTACCAACAATTTATTAGGGACGCGGCAATCCAGCTGGCCTATCCCAGCGAACCGGTCACTCCAGGCAGAATTTTGAGTTTTCAGGGTCGAGTCACCACTACTGGTGGCACGCCGATCGGCACACTGGTGGATATGCAGTTTCGACTCTATGACAGCGAAGATGATTTGGGCACCAATAACTTGCTTTGGGAATCTCCCACCTGCCAGATAGATCCTGACGTGGACGGGGTTTTCTCGACTATCTTAGGCCAGGAGTGCGGCGGTTTGATCGACTCTAGTGTCTTTACCGAAAACAGTGAAGTCTGGCTGGAAATCCAGGTAGCCACCGAAACCCTGAAACCCAGACAAAGAATCGCCACCGTGGCATACGCCCTCAATTCCGAAACTTTGCAGGGTTTTCCGCCCTCGTTAGAAGGAACTATCAACACCATTCCAGTCATTAATGCCCTGGGAGAACTGATTATCGGGGCGGAAAACCCCAAGCTCATTGCCAGCACGGGGGCTTTCTTGATGCAGGCCGAATCGATGATCTTTACTACCGAAACCGGCACCCAAGGTGACATCACTTTTCAACCGGCCACTGGTGGCACGATTAATTTCTTGAGCGGCACCAGCAACCAAGATAGTATTTTTGTGTCCAATCCTAACCTAACTTCTGGCAACCTTATTCACGGATATATCGGCAATAATACGGCTACCGGTAACTTACTTTATCTAACTTCTGGCACGCCTGAACAAGAAAAGTTTGCAGTTGATGCCCAGGGGAACACTCGAATTGCCGGTAGTTTGGCAGTGGATACGAGTCTTTTGTTTGTTGACAAAGATGACCAACAAATTGGAATTGGTACGGCAACACCCGGCTCGTTCTTTCACCTAACCGGCGGCTTGTCCAGATTTGGCTCCGCCGGAGCTATTGATTACATTAGTGGCGACGGCAGTGTCTACATCCAAAATGATCTAGAAGTTGACGGTACCATCTACGGAAATTTGGCCGGCACTATCACTCCTACTGGCTTTGATCCAGGCGGTGTGGTGTTTGGTGGAACTGGCGGGGCTTTAACTCAGAATACCGGTCAGTTTTTCTGGGATAACAGTAGTGGAAGATTGGGAATTGGAACAACCAGTCCTACTGCCAAACTTCACATCACTGGCACAGCAGACCAAGAGCAGCTCATTATCAAAGCTCACAGCACACAGAATGACAACCTTACTGAATGGCAAAATAGCAGCGGAACGGCTACAACCATAATTGATCCTTACGGAAGAATTTCTTCTACCACCACAAGCAGTCTGTCAACTGCAACTCAAGGCTTATATATTCAAAATTCTGATAGCGGCAGTGGTAATCTTATGGGGTTGGGCTTCCTTAACTTAGGCACAGCGTCAAAAACATACGTAACCGGAGTTAGTGGCACTAACTCTATTCGTAAAATGTACAGCGATGGTACAAATACAACTTCCGTTGTAACTGGTATTCAGGCAGAAAATTCATCTTACACTGATGGAGCAGCAAGAGTCGTAAATATCACCAATGCTAACACTCTCTTAGCAAAACAGCCAACCTGGAGTGGATCGGCTGGAGCAACAAATATCAGTAATGCTTATGGTGTACGGATTGAACAACATGGCGTACCTGTCGGTTCTCCACTAGCCACTATTACAACTACCAATGCATATGGTCTTTACATTAATGATCAATCAGGGGCTACCAGCTCCAACTACTCCATCTACACCAACCTTGGCAACGTTTCTTTTGGTGATGATGTCCTGCTCCGAAACGATTCTGATCACCTCAAGCTCGGCGCCGGTGGAGACCTTGACCTTTACCATGACGGCACCAACTCCTACATCACTAATAACACTGGCGATCTTTATATTGGTGATGCTGGTACGGATGACGTCATTCTTTCGAGCAATGGCGGCAACGTCGGAATTGGGACGACGAGTCCAGGCTCAAAGCTCGATGTAAATGGAAATATTAACACCAACGGAAATATCAACCTTTCCGGTGTCACCGCTGACCACATAATTAGTATGGATGTCACCAACGACACTCAAGGTGCTCTTATTTTTGAATCAAGTAACAGTGGTACAGCTGGCAGCGCCAAAATTAGTACGGTTGAAGTTAACTCTTTTGAGCGCAAGGGACTTGGCTTCTTTACTAAAGACACTGCTGACTGGACCACAGGAGCAACCGAAAAGATGCGCCTGAGTTCTGTCGGATACTTGGGCATCGGCACCACCTCCCCCACTTCTCTACTTTCGGTGGGTAGTGCCTCAGAGTTCCAGGTTGATAGTACTGGTAATATCGTTAGTTTAGGTGGAGTGGCTCACAGTATTTCTGATAGTAGTGGAGCTTTAGCTGTTAGTTCAGCTGGTAATCTAGATTTATCTGCTAGTTCTAACTTACTTCTTAGTGACAGTAGGGTTAGTAATCTAGCACTATCTCTAAATGATACTGCTTTAAACGCGGCTCTCTCTCAAGCTATTGTGGATGCCATCAATGATGTCTATGGACTAGCTACTGGTACTGGTGGAGTCAGTGGTTTCTGGCAACTGGGTAGTACTCATAACCTAGCGCCAGTTAATGAGAGCTACAATCTTTTTGTTGGTGGTGATGCTAGTTCAAGTGCCAAGATAGCTCTAGAGGGAGCTACTGGTAATCTTAAATTAAGGGGAGATAACCAAACTCTATCGCTTGGCTCCAGTGATAACCTCTCCCTTCTCTTTGATGGTTCAGCTGGAAAGCTTAGTAGTACTGGTGATCTAATCTTTACGATTGATTCCTTAGCTGGAGCTGGCACTAGTCAGTTTGCTATTAGAGATGGAGCAAATAATGATCTGTTTGTCGTTAGTGAGTCTAAGGTTAGTTCTTATCTACCAACTGAGTTTCTCTCAGCTGGGGATGTATCTCTTTCCTATGATCTACTTCTAACTAACCAGGTAGCTAGTTCTATTGTTTCTAGTGGTCCACTTACTATTGAAGTTGGTGAATCCTTTGAGAGTAATGATCTAGTAGTTAAAACCTACAATACTGGTGGATTAGTCCTTGATACTCCAGGAGGAGTAAACCTTTCTCAAGCTCAGAATTGGAGTCTGGCTAGTTCAACTACAGCTCTCAACCTTGGTGGCCTACTTAACCTAGATACCACTAACCAGAGAGTGGGAGTGGGAACTACGGCTCCAGATTACACCCTAGATGTAGATGGAGATCTCAACTTCACTGGTGCTTTAAGAGCTGCTGGTTCGGCTGGTACAGCTGGACAAGTCCTACTCTCTGCAGGAGCTGGTACACCTGTTTGGACAGATATAAGTGGAGCGATTGGTTCTAATGCTTGGTTACAAGGAGGTAATACTTTTGGAGCTATTGGAGTACTAGGAACTAATGATAACTACAACCTACAGTTTAAAACAAACAATGCTACTAGGATGACGATTGATACTAGTGGGAATGTGGGTATTGGGACGACAAGTCCAAGTTATCCTTTGGACATTGTCGGCTCTTCCCTAGGAACCCTTCAACTCTCTAATGTGTCAACCGATGCCACGAGTAAGTATAGTAGTCTGGTTCAGCGCCACTACACTAACAGCGAGGAATCCTTCCAGATGCTGTTTGGCCAGTCTACTTCTTCCGCTAACAACCTCCGTATCGGTGGTGGCTCAAGTAACTTTAACGCTGCTACTTTACTCGAGTTCTACACTGCCGCCAACAACACCACAACCACTGGCACTCCCCGTATGGTTATTAATTCGGCCGGCAACGTCGGGATTGGGACGACGAGTCCAGACAGCCGTCTTCAAGTAATTGGTGGCAATGCAACAATTAGGTTGCAGGGAGGTCCTGGAGCGTCGGGAGGATCACATATTTCCCTTGGTTATGCTACCCTCAGTACCGCAGATTATGGAAGTTACATAAGTCAGCAAGGAGACTCCGGAGAAGGATTGACTATTGCCTCATATGGAGCGGGTGGCCTGGGAGGTAATATTACCTTTAAAACCTACCAAAGCTCAGGAAGTTCAAATGTCGTTCCAAGAATGCGCATTACCTCCGCCGGCAACGTCGGTATCGGCACCACTGCCCCTGGTGCCAAACTCGACGTAGCCGGTGCGGTTCGCCTCGGTGACGCTGGTGGCACCTACGACATCCTGAACACCTCCGCCGCAGGCGGAGCTGCTTCCGGTGATTTGTACTGGGGTAACTCTGCCCTACTAACCAGTGCTAACATTGGTAGTTTTGGTGTAAGTAGGGTTACTAATTCAGATGGTACTTTGAACATTAGTCCTACTACTGGGGATGTAGTCGCTTCTCTTAACCTGGCTAATGCTAACACCTGGACAGCAGCTCAAGATATTCAGCTAGACTCTAGTACTGCTTTTGCTGTTCGAAACTCTGGTGGGACGGGTCTACTAGCCATGAACACGAATACTGGTCTACTTAGTTTGCAAGGACTCCAGTCTACGGCCACTTTAGGCTCAGAGCTAGTTACCAATGGTAACTTTGACACTGATCTAACTGGCTGGACATATGGCGGGGGTACGGACTGGACACAATCTAGCGGAGCAGCTCTCCACACCACTGGTAACACTACCCCACTCACTCAAGACATTACTACTACTAATGGTACGACATACCAGGTAACGGTAACTACTGCCCGAACAGCAGGTTACGTTACCCTGACATTTGGAGATACAGTTGGCTCATATAACTTGTACTCCTCCACTTACACCTACACTTTCAAGGCCAATGGAGCCAGTGAAACTTTGACATTTACTCCCTCAACCGACTTTGATGGCACGGTTGATAGTGTCACGGTCAAGGCCATTACAGCTACCTCCTCCCCTGTGCTGGCAGTCAATAATTCCGATGGCTCTGTAGGGCTGGAACTTAGGTCAGGGGGCTCGGGACTATATAACACCTTTGTAGGTGATGATGCAGGGGCGTATAACACCACTGGGTACTACAACAGCTTTTTGGGATACAGGGCTGGGTACAGTAACACCACTGGGTACTACAACAGCTTTTTGGGATACCAGGCTGGGTACAATAACACCACTGGGTACAACAACAGCTTTTTGGGGATGCAGGCTGGGTTCAGTAACACCACTGGGTACTACAACAGCTTTTTGGGATACAGGGCTGGGTACAGTAACACCACTGGGAACTACAACAGCTTTTTGGGGATGCAGGCTGGGTTCAATAACACCACTGGGAACCAAAACAGCTTTTTGGGATACAGGGCTGGGTTCAATAACACCACTGGGTACTACAACAGCTTTTTGGGATACCAGGCTGGGTACAGTAACACCACTGGGTACAACAACAGCTTTTTGGGGACATGGGCTGGGTACAGTAACACCACTGGGAACAGAAACAGCTTTTTGGGGATGCAGGCTGGGCGCAGTAACACCACTGGGAACCAGAACAGCTTTTTGGGGATGCAGGCTGGGTACAGTAACACCACTGGGTACAACAACAGCTTTTTGGGGTACGCGGCTGGGTTCAGTAACACCACTGGGTACAGTAACAGCTTTTTGGGGATGCAGGCTGGGTACAATAACACCACTGGGTACTACAACAGCTTTTTGGGGTACAGGGCTGGGTACAGTAACACCACTGGGTACAGTAACAGCTTTTTGGGGTACCAGGCTGGGTTCAGTAACACCACTGGGTACAGTAACAGCTTTTTGGGGATGCAGGCTGGGTACGATGTTACTGAAGGACTTACTAACACTCTCCTGGGCTACAACACTGGCCGTGGCATTACTACCGGTGACAAAAACACCATCATTGGAGCTAATGTTACCGGACTTGATGCAAACCTGAGTAACAACATCATCCTGGCAGATGGGGATGGGAATGTGAGGCTGCAGGTGGATGGGAGTGGGAATGTGGGTATCGGCACCACTGCTCCTTCTGACCTTCTCCATGTTGCTGGAGATGTGAGAGTTGAGGGTGCTTTTAAAGATAGTTCTAATAGTGCTGGTACTAGTGGTAATGTTTTAACTTCTACTGGAACTGGTACTTCTTGGACTGCTTTGTCTGGTCTGAGTGTTGGTAATGCTGATACTCTAGATAGTCTGGACTCTACTGACTTCTTGCGCGCGACCGCCAACGATACTTTTGAAGCTGGTAATACGCTTACTATTGCTGGCACTCTAGATGTTGATGGTAATGCTTACTTCCCAGGTGGTATTTGGAACACTAGTGGGAATGTGGGTATCGGAACGACTGATCCGAATCACAAGCTCACTATCACGGATGGCAACCTGAACATTACAGGCACTGGAATTGCCACGGCTATTCGTATTGACGGAACAGTTGCATTTGCTCAAGCACCAGAAGGTACATTCCCTGGCCAAGGTGGCTATACAAGGTTTAGTGGATCAGGCATGCTTTTCACTCCTGGCAATGATAATACTGTAAGAATGTCCCTCACTCCGACCGGAAATCTTGGTATCGGCACCACCTCCCCTTCCCAACTCCTAGATGTTAACGGCAATATGAGACTACGTGGTCAACTCTATGACTACAACAACTCTGTAGGTAATCCAGGACAGTTATTATCTACAACAGCAACAGGTGTAGATTGGATAGATGCTAGTGGAGTTGGTACAGATGATCAAACTTTAGAAGAAGTTTATCAATCTGGAGATAATGATGTAACACTTACTGCTGGTCATGGTGATATAAGGTTTGTTAATGATGCAGCAACAGAGATGTTGTTCTTAGATGAAGATACGGGAAGAGTGGGCGTTGGAACCACAACACCAGAAGTTAAATTGGACGTCAATATGAGTGATGACACAACCTATCTCTCAAGTGGCCTTGCCTGGCAAGCACAAGGTTACGACGCCGCTCAATTCAGAAATAATAGTACTACGAATGACTTCACCTCCGTTATATTTCGCAATACAGGATCCGCTGGAAATGCAACCGGTAGACTAGTCCTTGTTAATCGCAATTCTGGGAGAAGTGATTTCGCCTTCTTGCTCAGAAGTTCTGAGCATTCTACGAGTACCGACGAAAAAATGAGAATCACCCACGATGGCAACGTCGGAATCGGCACCACGGCTCCAGGTGCTAAGCTTGACGTTAACGGCAACATTCTGGTTCAAGGTGGCGGTTCGCTTGACACCAGAGCAGCCGGGACATTAACCATCGGCGGCGCCACCCAAACCGGTCTCACCCTTGGCAGAATCGGGGCCAACACTACTCTCACCGGTGCCACCACTACCATCACCGGTAACACAGCCGTTAAAATCTCTAACCTAACCACTAACGGAGTGGTCTACACCTCAGGTGGCGATGGTGCACTCAACACCGAAGCCTTGCTCTCCACTACTCGGGGTGGTACGGGCATCGGCAGCTATGCCACCGGTGATCTACTTTACGCTTCAGGCACAAACACCCTGGCCAAGCGCACCGTTGGTAGTGCTGGTCAGGTTCTAACGGTTGTTGGCGGTGTCCCCGCCTGGGCAGACGCGGCCACTGCCAGCAGCATCCCGCTTTCCAGTATTACCGCCGCCACTCAGGCAAACTCCATTAATAATGGCGATTACGCTCAAGTTTGGAACTGGTCACTTATCACTACCGATAAAGCTGCCTTCACCTTCGGCGAAAACAGCGCTTCCACCGCTACCGGCACTCCCTCAATTTTGCAAACCTCAACTTTGGCCAGCTCCACCGCCATTCCACTTTATGTTAAGAACTTAGGCAACGCCGCCAGCTTCCGTGTTGACGACGAAGCAAGCGATACTTCTCCATTTATTATCGATGCTAGCGGGAATGTGGGGATTGGCACCACTGCTCCAACAACAGACCTTTCATTTGGCAACGCTTCTGCCATTATCGGCACTGACACAGCCGACGCAAGTGATAACAAAAGTCTTGCCTTTTCTGGTGGGGGTTCGGCCTCAAGTAATAGAGGTAGTTACATTCAAGCCTATGGCAATGAGCACGCGAGCTATGGTGGTCAGCTTTGGTTAGCGGCGGGATCTAACGCCACCACCGGAGATATTCAGTTTTTCACTCAGAGTACAAATAGATTACACATTGATTATGATGGGAATATCGGCATCGGCACCACAACTCCCAGCTTTGGTCTTGATGTCGACGGTACCGCCCGCTTCACCGGCAACGTAACCTTAGATTCGCTGGCAGCTGGCGCCACCGACACCGTTATCACCCACGCCAGTGGCGTTCTACAAGCCAGAACTATCGACAGCCGTGTCTGGTCAGGCGGCGGGCTGGTAGGTGGCACTGGCTCTGCCGGTCAAGTTACTTTCTGGCAAGATGCCTCTACTATTACCGGCAATAATAGTTTCTTCTGGAGTAGTGCTCAGTCTAGACTAGGTATCGGTACCACTGCCCCATCTCGATCTCTCCACGTTGAAGGTACCAGCGGCTTATTCTTGGGCACTACGGCTAAAAATATCCAATTCTTCACCTCTGGTACAGATAACGATATTTCCTCGAGCCACACTCTCCACCTCAACTACTCCAACAATCAACATGTTTCTATTGGTCAGGGTGGTACTAGCAATCTACTGGTTTCTGGCTCCTTGGGTCTTGGCACTACCAATCCAACCCGTCGCCTGGAGTCTGTCCACACCACCAGTCCGCAACTCCGCCTCACTCACACGGCTGGCACTAACTTTACCGATCTGCAGACCAACTCAAGCGGCGCCCTGGTCATTTCACCATCCGACAGCTTAACCAGAGTTGTTGGCGATCTTGTTCCTAACATCTACACCTGGGGTACGCCAGCTGAACTCTACAACTTGGGATCCTCATCTCTCTTCTGGAATGCTCTCTATGTGAATGCAATAGTGCCGGATCCCAACTTGCCTCTGGATCGCCAATATTTAGAAATCGCTGGCGATGTCCGCATTACAGGTGGCGACATCCTGGGCAACCTCGGCGAGCACCGAATGAGCTTTAATGATGCTCTCAACACCACTACTATTAGCCACTACTTGGGTGTCACCAGAGGTGCCACCATATCTGCCGAGCTAGCCAGTGATATGCCGCTACATTTGCGGGGCGCCGCCGGACAAACCGCTAACTACTTCTCCATTACCTCGTCCGGCGGCGCCACCGGCAACATCTTCTCTGTTCTCTCAGATGGAGATATTGGCATTGGCACTACCGCTCCAGCCAGCAAGCTCCACGTTGTCGGCAATAGCGATCAACCGCAATTAATCGTGCAGGCTAATAGTACTCAGAGCAATACTAGTCCACTACTCCAACTAAGAAATTCTGGCGGCACCGAAATTCTCAGGCTGCACACCGATGGTTATACCAACCTGTTTGTTGGCAATATGGCTGGTACTAACAACACTACAGCAAATGGTACCTTTGTTGGAGCCTATGCTGGATATAACAACACTACAGGAGGTTCTAATAGCTTCTATGGCTTTCAGTCTGGCTATAACACTACTTGGGGGTCTAGTAATAGTTTTTTTGGAGCCGGGGCTGGCTTTAACAATACTGGTGGTGGTGGTAATGTTTTTCTTGGTTTCCAAGCTGGCTACCAAAATACGAATAGATTCGACAACATTTTCATCGGTTATCAAGCTGGTTATAATAGTGACGCCAACAGCAACATTTTCATTGGAAGAGAAACTGGTCAGTTTAGTCAAACAGGAACTGGCAATGTTTCTCTTGGAAATCAGAGTTTTGGCAAAGGCACTGGCAGTGCATTTACCGGAGCAGACAATAACACGATTATTGGTTATAGGGCAGGTTACAACTTAGGGTCAAATGACTCCGGCAATGTTTTATTGGGCTATCAAGCTGGTTATAATGAAACCGGCAGCAACAAACTTTACATTGCCAACTCTAACGCTGCTTTCCCATTAATTTATGGCGATTTCTCTACTGCTGAACTTGGTATTAACGGAAACTTGGGTATTGGAACGACAAACCCCAGTAGCAGACTCACTGTTAGCGGAGGTTCTATCTACCAATCGGATTCTAGTGGTGGTGTAAATGCTTATACTTATGTCGCTCGTCGCAGTGTTGGATTGCTAGGTTATCCAGATATATATGGTTCTTCTGGTGGACTTGTACTTGCTGATACTACTTCCGCAAATACTCAAATTTCTCTTAACTCTAATATCCTGCTAAGTGGAGGCAACGTCGGTATCGGTACTACCGCTCCTGCTGCCAAGTTGGACGTTTCCGGCAGCGCCACGGTCTCCGGCACTCTGGCCGTCGGTGTAATGAACCAAGTTGATGCCGGCACTTGCAATGCAGCCAGTGAAGGTGAAATGTACTATGACAAAGCCGAAAAACAATACAAGTACTGTAATGGCACTGACTGGGCACCTTTTGGAGTTGGGTTATATTCCGAATCTAGTACCATCGATGCCGGCAGCTACCTTGAAATCGAACACAATTTAAATACCACCGATGTAGTAGCCACGGTTTGGGATACATTATCACTGGCAGAGGTAACAACTACTAGCCAGGGCCAGTTGCCTGATCAGCTCAAGGATGTTGCAGCTGCCAGCGCCACTATTAATGGAACAACTTACCTTTACGTTTCTGGCGGTCACGATGGCTCGTCTCCCGTAAGTACGGTTTATCGTGCAACTGTTGATAGCAATGGTAACGTTGGTACCTGGAGCACCACAAATCAAGGTCAGTTGCCCGCCGCTAGAAACCGCCACACCATGGTGATTGGTGAGGTCAATGGTAATTACTACGCTTGGGTAGCCGGTGGCCAAGGTGCTGGCGGCGGCACTAGTGTCTTAAAAGCGCCAATTGATTCTAGTGGCAACATCGGCACTTGGACTTCTTCTGGTCAAACACAGTTATACGCAAACTTGTATTGGCACTCAATGGTGTTTTATACAGTTAACGGAAATGACTATATTTATAGTATTGGCGGTTATAACAACTCAACCGGCACAGCAACCACAATCGTCAGACGGGGTACTCTCGATAGTAGTGGCAATATTACCGAGTGGTTGGGCACCGGCCAAACAAACTTGCCGGCATCAAGATATAATCATCAAACAAGAATTGCTGAAGTCGATGGTACTATCCACTTATATCTAACAGGAGGATCAGGTTCAAATAGAACTTGGAAGTCAGTCATTGATGGGACAACCGGTAATGTTGGTACTTGGGATTCAAATACCAACAACCAATCAAGCTTTAGTACCAATCTTGAAGCTCACACCATGGAGGTTGCCCTATCTGGTGATAACGCCAAGCTGTTTGTCTTAGGGGGAAACCGAGGCGGCACAACATCCGATACCGTTGAACGTGGTAATCTGGCCAGCAATGGTAATGTTGTTTCCTGGAATGAAAATAATCAATTTCCTTTGCCCAGCGCGGTTAAAAACTCAAACTCAACCGCTGTCACAATCAGTGGCAAAACATATTTCTATAACATTGGTGGTCTTGATACCAGCGACAATGTTGTTGATTACGTGATGAAAGCTACTGTCGGGAGCGTCAAGGTTAATGATAGTGATTATTTCCTCAGTATTCTCGATAATAATACCGTTCGCCTCTATAACCTCTCAGGTGCTCCAATGTTTGCCAAAGTTGATTTGATGGCCGGCAGCGGCATTTCCTCGGGAGCAGACGTAGCTGAACATTACCTAACAAACGATTCTGAACTGCAGGCCGCTCATATAGTCCGTATTGATGGTGAGTCAGACGTTAGTGTTAGTCGCACCACCACTCCTGGTGATCAGCAAGCAATCGGCGTGGTTAGCACTCAAGCCGGTGTTCTGCTAGGTAGCCTGGATGGGACTACTCCGGGTATTACTACCTCAATCACTGGTCAGGAAGTTATTGGTGGCGCGGCCAGGACAGTGCCGGTGGCACTGTCTGGCCGCGTACCAGTCAAAGTTAACGAAGAAAATGGTATCATCCGCAAGGGTGATCCTATTACAGCCTCCTCTACTCCAGGCGAAGGTATGAAAGCCACCAAGTCTGGCAGGATTATCGGTTATGCCCTGGAAAATTACCCCAGCGTCCGGATGGACGGAACGGTAATGGTCTTTTTGTCCAACGAGCATTACTACAATAATGTTTTTGATCAAGCCTTAGATCAGGTAGCTGAGCTCACCGCTTTGGTTGATGATCTCACCACTAAAAACTATGACGAGGCTACTGCCAAATTATCCGAATTTAGCAGCTCTGTCTGGAATGAGGTGGCGGCGGCCAGACTCACTGTCTCCGAAAGCCTGCACGCCGCCAGCGGCTACTTCCAAAATCTAACCGCCAGCGTCATTTCTCCCGATGAGTCTGGCCGCCTAGAAATTGCCCTCGATGACTTCAATGCCCTCACCGGTGAATCGCAAAACTCTGAGCTAGCCATCACTAACCAGGGTGAGGTCGTAACTAGCTTTGATGGATCTGGCAACGCTACTTTCTCTGGCAAGCTCCAGGCAGATGAAGTCACCACTAACCAAATTGACGCTCGCCAGACAAACACCGATTACCTAATCGCCAGTGAAATGGAATCTCGCTGGTTAACCACCGATGATTTAAACGTCACCGGTAATGCCAGTATTGCCGGTGAGTTAGCGGTTGATTCGGCTCGAGTTAATCATCTAGCCGCCGTGGAAAGTGAGCTTGATCAGCTTAACGCTCAAACCGCCACCATCGCCGGTACCTTGTACGCCCAGCGAATCGAGGCCAATTTTGAAACCAACCAGATCAGTGACTTTGAGCAGCGCGTGCGCGACATTGTCTCTCGCGAACGTCAGGCGGAAGCCTCCACTACTCTCACCGACCTACAGGCAGATGAATCACTGCAAGACATTATCGATCAGCTGGCCAGCAATCAAGCCAATGATCAAACTACTGGTGACACCTCGAGTCCAACCGTCCAAACCGATGAGTTTGGCACTATTATTACCGACGCTGATTTAGCAGATTCAGATAACTCTGCTTCTGGTAGTGCCGAGCCTATCAACGCATCTGATGCGTTAATCGCCGTTAATCAAGACTTGGATCTATCCACTTACTCTGGCCTGCTATCTGCCGATATGGCTTTAATCTCCACCAGCCTAAGTGTTGGCACTGAAGGAGGCACCATGTTGGCCGAGTCCTTCCTCAGCTTCAAACCGCAAGCCGAATGTGGTCTTGAAGATAGTCTGCTCTGCTCCACTTTCTCAATTCAGCCTTCCGGTGAGGGCCGACTCTCCTTGATGGCCGACGCTCTAACCATCACTCGCGATGGCGGCGTTGTCATCAACACCGACCTATTAGTGGCCGGCAACCTCACCGTTACCGAATCAGTACAGACCTCTCAAATTGAACCTCTAGCCGGCAACAATCTAGAAATTAATCTTGGCCGAACTACCGATAGTGCTGATCAAACCGATAGTACCGACAGCACCGATGATAATTCTCCCAACCTCCTGGCAGACGCTGCCGGCCCTGCCGAGCTAATCATCCGTGGCGACAACCAAGAAGAAGTGGCCGCCTTCTCCGCCTCCGGTTCCGCTCGCTTCCGCCAGCTAGTAATCGCCGGTGACAATGAGCTTGAAGCAGTCGCCTTTGATGGCGTTTCCATCACCTATCAAAGCAACGCCTCAGCCGGCACCGCTACTTTGCCGGCTGGCAAAACTAAAGTCATTATCAAGAGCCCCGATGTTACTCCTAACACGCTTGTCTCAATCACTCCGACTGGTTCTACCAAAAATCAAGTTCTCTACGTTCAGAGCAAAACTGGTGCCACCAATTCTGCCGAAACAAATGAGGCCAACTTTGTAGTGGCCATCGATGAGCCAGTCGACACCGATATTGAGTTTAATTTCTGGCTGATTCAACAAGAATAAAAGGAGCTACCATTGAAAGGAGTCACTAAGGAGTCATCGTTGAGTAAGGTTTCGCCCTCAATAAACCAAATTCCTCCGATTCAATCTGATTCAAATCCCGCTTAAATTAAATCCTAACAACTTCCTTGCAAATTCTCTGTTTGGGGTGTTGCTTACACGGTTTTCGCCTCAAGAAGGTGACACCCGGGTGTCACCTTCTTGGCTAAAACCTTGTGTAAGCAACACCC
>Ga0334899_1002154_pt1 | contig 16491 bp, 16 predicted proteins | sample GraSluR3_MG_FD_207219 | JGI IMG/M metagenome (GOLD analysis project Ga0334899, IMG submission 207219) | Sludge microbial communities from methane-producing bioreactor in Wageningen University, Netherlands - Granular Sludge_8_08-R3 | ecosystem: Engineered > Bioreactor > Anaerobic > Unclassified ... | reverse complement strand
GATTCTTATATGCATGGAAACCACTGGAAGAACAAATTGAAATAATAAAAACAGAATTCGGCGATATTCTCTTATTAGATGAAACAATAAAAGGAATCCTAAGTTTACAAGAATCCAAGATCTATGAAAAGGTTTATGAAGCTACTTTGAAAATTAAAAGAGTAAAAATTGAAGAACAAGAATCTGTTGATGAATTATTAAAAGTTCCGCAAGTTGAATTAGCCTCTAAAATCCTCAAAAAACCAATTTTTTACCTACCTCCCTTTACAGATGTTATAATTGCTACTCACTTTATAGGAATAATAAGCATGTTAGACTTCATTAGATACGCTTATAAAGATAAAATATTGTCTAAGGAAGAATTAATGAAAAATTACAGACTTTTAGAAGGAATAATGTCATCATTAGACCAATTTGACGTAGTTAAGGATTATGAAGTGCCTGATGAAGGATATTATCGTAAATTAAAGCAAATGAAATGGGACACCCAAGGAAAAAGACTTTTCCAAAAATTGGAAGATATGAGGGGTAAGGTTATGGTTGATCGGGATTGGGGATCGGCCTCATCCACTTTTCAAACTGGTGAGATGTTTATGTTGGGTTTTTTAGCTGCTTGTAACGCATTAAACCATCAAAGAAACTCAATGCTACCGGAAGATGTTATAATCGCTTATAAAACTTACTTTAAACTGTTAAACATGGATATCAGTAAGTTGATGTGATCATATGAATTGGAGGAACTTACTTGCAGTTATTGCTGGATTAATCACCCTTTTAGGGGTGGTTGTATTGATTGGGATGGTTGTTCGGAGTTTTTGGCCGGATTATTCGCCCAGTCATGATCCTTTTGGTCGATTAGCTATTTTATTTGTAAGTGGAGTGATTGCTTTGACTGTTTATAATCTAATCAAAACAAAATGACCAAAAACCGGCCATTAACATATAACATCCTATTATTTCTACTCAGACATAGGTGTTCAAAAAAATGTTGGAATTCGATGAATTCAAATATATTAAAGGGGATTATAATGCTCTTGTGATGATTTTGGAGGTGTTAAAGAGTTAGTTGATGAGATATGGGGCTTTTTTGATTCTGAATTGTATGAAAGATTTGTTAATTCTTTTAAATTGGAAGATTATTCGGGATTTGATAAAAATGGGATTCTTATACGTATGGAAACCACTGGAAGAACAAATTGAAATAATAAAAACAGAATTCGGCGATATTCAGGGATTAGATGAAACAATAAAAGGAATCCTAAGTTTACGAGAATCTGAGATCTATGAGGGGGTTTATTTGGCTAGTAAAAGGGGGCATGTTGAGGGTTTAAGTGTTGAAGTTACTGCTGATGAATTGAAGGCAATGCCACAAGTTAACATTGCTTCGAATGTGTTGAAAAAACCAGTTTTTTACCTTCCTCCCATTACAGATCTAATCATTGCAACTCATTTTTTAGGTACACTACACGTGCTAATATGGATTTATTATGTTAACATACAACGAGAACTTAATTACCAAGAAATAAAGAAAATACATTCAAAAATCTTAGAACGAATAATGTCATCATTAGACCAATTTGGCGTAGTTAAGGATTATGAAGTGCCTGATGAAGGATATTATCGTAAATTAAAGCAAATGAAATGGGACACCCAAGGAAAAAGACTTTTCCAAAAATTGGAAGATATGAGGGGTAAGGTTATGGTTGATCGGGATTGGGGATCGGCCTCATCCACTTTTCAAACTGGTGAGATGTTTATGTTGGGTTTTTTAGCTGCTTGTAACGCATTAAACCATCAAAGAAACTCAATGCTACCGGAAGATGTTATAATCGCTTATAAAACTTACTTTAAACTGTTAAACATGGATATCAGTAAGTTGGAGTTATGAAAGATGAGTTTGAGTCGGACTTTAATAAGTATAGTTGCTGCAGGGGTGGTTTTTTTCTTAGTCATCTTTTTATTGTTCCAAGTATTGGTTCATTACCAAGACTATTTTTTATTGTTTAATACGGTTGAATTAACTCTTTTAAGGTTATTTGTTTTATTTTTGAGTTTCAGTGCTGCCAGTTTCACCTTTCACACTATAAACAGGTCTTCAAAAAGTTTTAAACTGGATTTAGAGTAGTAGACTACATCGGCAAGCAGAATATTGGAAATTAGTCATATGGGAGTAGTTATCTAAGCAAAAATGTAGTTTTGATTGAATTAGGCTGATAATCAGTGTATTTGCTCTTTAAATGAACATTTTCAATGAAAAAGGGGAATATGGGGTTAATTGGGAGATTATTTGGCATAGAGTCTTTAAAAAAATTGCAGAATAGGTATTAAAAGAATTTAGTGAGATTAATACCATAAAATTACTCAAAAAGAATTTAACATGAATAATATAATTGATAATTATAAATTGTAATAAATGTGCCACCTTTAAGGCTGTTTTTGATATAAAAAATATGATAAAATTATTAATTAATTATTAGAATAAATGAGTCAATACCGCTCCTAATAATTTATTTCTTCTTATACTAAATTGAACTAAAAAATCCTGAAATATTACTTTAGACTACTAAATTTCTGTGGGATAGGCTAAAAAAAATCTGTAATACAAGAACTTGATATAATTATCCCAAATGACAATAAAAGTTTAATATTATTCTAATTTTTTTATATAGATAACTACCGTGAACACTACTCCGTAAATAATGAGTATTGAAGAGAACAAGATGTCTCCTGTTAAGAAAATATTCAACAGCGCAGCGATTGGAATAATTGCAGATATGAGTAAAATTAAGATAATAGACATTTCTTCGGAGACATGAAGGTCATCTGTTCTTAAATTCTTCTTTAAAATTAGAAACATGGGGATCGCGCTCAAAGCCATTAAGAGAAGTATTATTTTTATAACTATCGCATAGGGGAGTGTTTCTTGCTGTAGTTGGCTTAAGGATGTGTTGACACCAACATCTGGGAAAAGAAAAAGAGTGATTATCCTTTGAATAACTATAAGATAAAATAAGGCCAAAAAAACTATGATAAACTTTTTATTTAGTTTCATTTTTTCAAATACCCCACAAAATTATTTTTTCCCTTTTTTTCATAGATTAGACCTTCATAATCATCATGACGTAATTTAATTGGGAACATATTTGGATTTAAGTTGTTATCCGTGCAAAATTGAACTCCAAAATCAATTAAGAGTTGTACAGATCTTTTAACATCTTCATCATGTCTTTCCCCTAAAACTCTTCGTCGGTTCCTAATAATAAATGAAAAATATATGTATAACAGAGGTAAACTAATTAATACTAGTACTAAACAGCCTTGAACTATGCTAAGAGAATAAAAATTTGTTATTCCAATAGTAATTGCCATTATAACAAATATATCAATAAATAAGTACGCAAGAGGTAGTACCATTTCTTTTGAATCAACTTTAGTATCAGTTCTAAAATCATGCATTTCTGTTGAAATCTTCTGTTTAAGTTCACGGTTATGTTTTAAAAAATAAGATCTTTGCCTCTGCTTAAACAATAACTCCAAAGTCACGGCAAAAGATTGAGAACTAACACCAAATCGCGAAGGAGGCCGCACGGAATCTATCTCAGTTATATACGCACTCAATCCCCCAACTATTTCATTTGTTTTCATATATTTCATAATATTCAACCTTTTAAACGGACTTTCAACATATTTTAAATTCCCAACACATTCACAGGATTCAAAATTATCAGGAAATTCTCCTGGCTGTAGTTTTTAATATCCTCCGCACTGATAACACACTAAATAGCTCATTTTTACCCCTTGCGTGATATTTGTCTAAGATTAGATTGGTTCATATTATTAATAACATTTTTCTATGAATGATTATGCTGAATCAAAACTTATTCTCCAACTTACATTTTAACTAAAAATGAGAATAAAGTATGGGTTACTCATTCTCTAACAACTTATTTTTTATTCTCAGAAATAAATCACAATATGCTCATATTTTCTAAAAAAATTATTCTGGCCCGAAAGTACTAAGAATAGCACCAACACGCACTACATTAAATAAAATAAACACAAGAATAATTCCAACAACAACCATTGCATATTCAAATTTGTTACTGGTTCTTTTTTTCACGGCCACTGCTATGATTCCACTAATTATACCAATGAACATGAATAGTAAGAAACCTGAAATCGCACTGCCAATGTATAAAAAATAGGTGAGGGATCCTAATGTAGTGTGGAAATTAGTCATTTGTGTGATTGTTAGATTTGGCGATAAGAAAATGACCAAAGGAATGGATGTAAGTCCAGCTATGCTTGTTGGTAGTCCTCCGTACAAGATTCCATTACGATACCTGATTTCCACTAGATAAACTGCAATGAATGCACCTATTACTGGTGCTATTAATCCCATTTTTGGTAAATATAATCCACTTAATAAGGCAATTACAAATGTAACCACAAATCCAACAATAACTGACTTCCAATTTAACTTCATTTTTCCCAACCAGCCGCACCAATGCCTCCAAAAATTGAGCCCACAATGGAACACATGATTAATGTTTCAATGAGTGCATAAATCTCTGAGATAATAACTGCGCTTGATGAAGCCTCCGGAGGAACAATTAAACCGTAGATGATTGAAACTGCCGATAATATTATGGCCGTAATAATGCCCATCAATATTCCATTTTTTGCTCCATCCAAACAAGTTTCTCCGACCATATAACCGGTTAATAGAGCACCGATTATGAATCCAACGTATATTCCATAAGAAATTATCGGAGAAAAAATCAATAAAAACGAAGATAAAACTCCTAACACTATTGCTGTAGCAGAACCTGCCATTACTGCCTTCCAATTGATATTTTTCATTTTGATTACTTCCCTAAAAATTATATTACTTATTAAGATGGGATTTTTTCAGTAATATATTTAAAATTGATTATCATATAATTAACATTAAGTTTTAGAAATTTGGGGTAATTTCACTCTAAAAACTATTTTTTAACTTTATAAAACCCTATATCAAAACTCCTTCTCCAACTCCATTTTAGCTAAAAATGAAAATAAATTAGGGGTTAAACATTATAATAATATATTTTTTCTTCTTCAGAATTTATCTAAAAAATATTGAAGTATTACATCTGACCATCATATTTTAACTTGAATAATACAAAAACACGCCTTAATACCATAGATTTAAATATAAATGATAATTAATGATAATTATTAATTGTATTAAATGTGCCATCTTTAGGACTCTTTTTGATATATAAACTAGTAAGAATTTATTACTTAATTATTAGAATCAATGAGTCAATCATCAAATGCATTGATTAATAGTGGTAGTGCTGAAAAAAAAGTTTTTTTTGATTTGAAGTTAGGTTTAAGGCTTTTTTTCGTGTTATGTTGATATGTATGTATAGTATAATATCTGGTTTTAGTAATTTTTATGTACATTTTTTTTTGAATGATTAATTTCAGCATTTTTTTTGGCAAATTTTATTAATATGTTCATAGCTTATATTATAGTGTAAAGGAAATATTGTTCCCACGGGGGAATGTTATATATTTTCTTTTAAAATTATTTTTGGATAATATTATGAATTATTCGGCATAAAGGAGGTGAAAAAGAACGTGAAACAACAACTCAAACTATTAATTGCTTCTCTAGTACTGGCATTTATTTTATGTGGTGCAGTATCGGCAGCAGACTCCTCTAGTGATGATTCAGAGGTTGAAGCACAAATGATGAATGTTAGTGTTCCATTTGTGGAGAATCAGGGCCAAATCGACTCAGAGGTATCCTATTACGCCAACACTTTCTATGGAACCAGCTACGTAACACAGGATGGAATTACTCATCAAATAATTGGTGAAGATAATAAAACCCTGGTAGTTAAAGAGCAGTTCCTGGACAAACAGGGAAACCCTATCACTTTCCAGGCGCAGGGTGAGGAACCATCTGCTACTGTTGTATCCTATTTCACAGGCAACAACCCTGATAATTGGCAGACCAATCTACCCACCTACAATTTCATTAATTTGGGTGAACTCTACCCTGGAATCACGGTGAAACTACGGGCTACTGGTAGTAACATTGAAAAACTCTTCTTTGTCAACCCCGGCGCCAACCCCAATGATATCCAAATCAGGATACTCGGCGCAGACGGACTCACAATCGATGAGGAAGGAAACCTTGTAATAAATTCAGATGGCTTCCCAGATGTGTCCATGTCCCAACCCATAGCCTTCCAGGAAAACAACAACATCGAAGTACAATACCAAGTTAAAGAAAACACCTATGGATTCACAATAGGAAACTACGACCACAACAAACAGCTAACCATCGACCCCACACTACAATACAGCACCTACCTCGGAGGATACAACACTGATAATGGAAATGATATTGCTGTGGATGGGGATGGAAACGCCTACATCACAGGAAGCACAAATTCCTTGGATTTCCCTACAACACCGGGGGCATATCAAACCAGCCATGCAGGAAGTTACTACAATGATGCATTTGTGACCAAGTTAAACCCTGCTGGCACAGGGCTGGTCTACTCCACTTACCTGGGAGGATCAATGGGCTATGATGGCAATGATTATGGTCTATCCATTGCTGTGGATAGTAATGGTAACGCATATATCACCGGCCAAACCTATTCCACGGATTTCCCTACAACACCGGGGGCATATCAAACAAGCCTTGCATCCTACTATGACGGTTTTGTGACTAAGTTGAATCCTACAGGTACAGGGCTGGTCTACTCCACTTATCTGGGAGGAACCGGTAATGATTATGGTTATTCCATTGCTGTTGATGGTAGTGGTAACGCCTACATCACAGGAAGCACAAATTCCGTGAATTTCCCTACAACGTCGGGGGCATACCAAACAAGCCGTTCAGGATATAATAATGACGCTTTTGTGTCGAAGTTGAATCCTACCGGTACAGGGCTGGTCTACTCCACCTACCTCGGAGGAACCAACTATGACTATGGATATGGTGTTGCTGTGGATGGGGCTGGAAACGCCTACATCGCAGGATACACCTATTCCACGGATTTCCCAACAACAACCGGAGCATACCAAACCAGCCATGCAGGATCTTGTGATGTTTTTGTGTCTAAGTTGAATCCTACTGGCAACGCACTGATATACTCCACCTACCTCGGAGGATACTACTGGGACTATGGTTATGGTGTTGTTGTGGATGGGGATGGAAACGCTTACATCACCGGATCCACCTGTTCAATGGATTTCCCTACAACACTCGGAGCATACCAAACCAGCCTTGCAGGTAATACTGATGTTTTTGTGTCTAAGTTGAATCCTACTGGCAACGCACTGGTATACTCCACCTACCTCGGAGGATACAACTATGACGAGGGTAGAGCTATTGTTGTGGATGGGGATGGAAACGCTTACATCACAGGATTCACCGGTGCAACGGATTTTCCAACAACACTAGGAGCATACCAAACCAGCCGTGCAGGTGACTATGATGCTTTTGTAACTAAACTGAATCCCACAGGCAACGCACTAGCATACTCCACCTACCTCGGAGGAGCCTCTGATGACTATGGACGTGGTATTGCTGTGGATGGGGATGACAACGCCTACATCACAGGATTCACCTATTCCACTGATTTCCCAACAACAACCGGAGCATACCAAACCAACAATGAAGGTAACTATGATGCTTTTGTGGCTAAGTTAAGCACAGTTAATCCTATGGCGAATGTGACTGTTACTAAGACGGGTAATGGTCCTTTGAATGTGGGGGATACTGGTACTTTTACAGTTTCTCTGCATAATAATGGGCCTGATGCTGCTCATAACGTGGCAGTTACCGATATAAACGTTCCAGATGGTTGGACTGTGACTCCTTCTGTGGGATCATGGGACTCCAATACCAATACTTGGAATGTGGGAACACTCAATAATGGTGACGGTGCAACGCTGACCATCAGTGGAACAGTTACCACTGCAATGGCGGGTACTACTATCACCAACACAGTGATCGAAACACAAGATGAATTCACACAAGAAACACAATCTGCAACAGCCAGCATCACAGTAAACCCTATGGCGAATGTGACTGTTACTAAGACGGGTAATGGTCCTTTGAATGTGGGGGATACTGGTACTTTTACAGTTTCTCTGCATAATAATGGGCCTGATGCTGCTCATAACGTGGCAGTTACCGATATAAACGTTCCAGATGGTTGGACTGTGACTCCTTCTGTGGGATCATGGGACTCCAATACCAATACTTGGAATGTGGGAACACTCAATAATGGTGACGGTGCAACGCTGACCATCAGTGGAACAGTTACCACTGCAATGGCGGGTACTACTATCACCAACACAGTGATCGAAACACAAGATGAATTCACACAAGAAACACAATCTGCAACAGCCAGCATCACAGTAAACCCTGAAACAGAGCAGGCTGATCTCTACATTAACAGTTGGTCCAGTAAAAGTAACCCTACTGTGGGTGAAATATACACTATTACCTTTAAATTGGGTAATAGGGGACCTGACACTGCTGAAAATGTGGTATTTACATTGCCACTGCCTGATGGTGTGGAATTTGTTGATGTAAATGTGGACCAGGGAACAACCAGCTATGACCCTGCTACCCGGACCATTACTTGGACTTTGGGTGATGTGGTTGTTGGAGATCCCTATGCTTGGGTTCGTGTGAGATCATTGAATGTGGGAAGTTTCATCTTCCGACCCACACTCACCACTGACACTGATGATCCTAACATTGAAAGCAACATCCAAACAGTAACTGTGAATGTCCAGGCAGCCGGAGAACCAAGTGAAACTGTGCATGCTCAGACTGTGGGGATGCAGGAAACTGGTGCACCTATCGTGCCATTGGCTTTAGCCATACTCAGCATACTGGGTGGAATAGTATCCAGTCGGAAAAACAAATAAGGGGACACAACTATCCCCTTTTTCACCTTTTTTTTATTTCCAAGTTGATTTATTTTTACCTTTTTGAAATCTATTTAAATCCTTTTTCAATCTGATGTTTTTAACTAAAAATATGAGAATTATTTGGTCTAAAACGTTCATTACATGTGGTTTATTTGATCGAATAAAATTATTATTATAAACCAAAACTTAATTACTTATTAACCCAAAGATCCATATTTGGCCTTTAAATCTGTTTTTAAGGATTTAAGTTAGTAAAAAATGCTGTCCAGCTTTGATATTAACTTTTGAATTCAATACAAGCATGGTTAAATATTTAATTGTGGATAAATAGTATTGAGAATTGTAAAATGTAACAAATGTGCCACTTTTTGGATTGATTTTTGAAAGTGAAATAAAATCTGAAAAATATTATGGGATACAAAGAAGAATAACTAATTTTTTGCTATTTATGGCACTTAAAAGTGCAGAAATATACAGGCAAATAATTTACGGCCATAATATTCAAAAAAGAGATTAGTTTTATTTTTTTTATTCATCTTGTGAAGTTTCTCGAAAATTATTTTATTTTTAAGATTTGATTGAAAAAGTTTTATTCACAGTTTAAACGGATAAAAAGAATGGAAATTCATAAAATGAGTTATCGGTTGAAGGTTAATTTTTTAATTTTGCTTTGAAGATGTATAGATAAATATTTAATCATGGATGATAATTAATGATAATTATAAATAATGGTAAATTATAATTAATATCATATTATGTAATAGTCGGGTGATTTACATGCTCACATCGGTCCAGAAAGAAATACTCCAGAGTCTAATTAATTTATACCGCAATGCAGATGGTATGTCAATTAAGGGGGAAGAAATAGCGGAACTAATGAACCGCAACCCTGGAACCATCCGTAATCAAATGCAATCACTCCGGAGTTTAGGGCTTGTTAAGGGAGTGCCCGGCCCCCGAGGGGGGTATAAACCTACAATAGAAGCTTACCATACTCTCAACATTCAAGACACTGATAAAGAAACTATTGTCCCAGTCTATAAGGATGGTAAACTTATAAAAGACATTACTGTTGCTAAAATTGAGTTTACCAGCATCCCCCACCCTGGAGAATGCGAAGCAGCCATTAAAGCGGTGGGAAACATAAAAACCCTGGATTTGGGTGATAAAATACGTGTAGGCCCCACGCCACTAAACAAACTGGTGGTAGATGGAGTAATAGTAGGCCGGGATGATATGGATAACATCCTCCTATTGGACACCACTGGAATACGCAGCATACCCAAAAGAAGAGTCATGGAAGTTGCCACACCAAACTTAATAACCCTGGACGGTTTGGACACTATCAGAGACGCAGCAAGGGTCTTAGCATCAAAAGAAATAGAAGGCGCACCAGTAATGGATGACAGTGAAGTTATAGGGATGGTAACCCTATCAGACATCAGCAAGGCCCTGGCAGAAGCCAGGGAAGATATGAAAGTCGTGGACATCATGACTAAAAACATCATCACCATTAATGAAGACGTGATGATAGCCGATGCCATTGAAATGATGAACAAAAACCACATCGGCCGCTTAATAGTAGTGGATAAGACTGGAAAAGCACAGGGAATAGTCACCCGCACAGACCTACTGGATAAAATAGCCGGACTCAAATAAAACATTTGAATAATTACTATTTTTAGATTATATCTACCTTTTTATTTTGCGTATCCTGAAATTTTCATATTCATTTTACACTCATCAAAAAATTTAACCAAAAACTAATTTTAATAAATCCATAGAATAGAACCATAACCTTATACAATTACAGCAGGAAGTGTGAAAAACTGAAAGTTGAACACATTAAAATAGGCCCAGAAATGACCACCATCCAACTCATAGAGGAAATGGGGAAAAGCGGAGTATTAGGTGCCGGAAGACTCTACAGAGCCACCAAACTCATGAGTGAAGTTATAAAAGACCCTGAAACAACAGTATTCCTCAGTGTAGCAGGACCAATGGTCCCCGGTGGACTTAGAAAAGTCATCCGTGACTTAATAGCCAATGGATATGTTGATGTCATGATAACCAGCGGAGCCAACCTCACCCATGATCTGTTGGAGGCCTTTGGAGGTTCACACTACCGTGAACATGAAGAAACTGATGAAGAACTGTGTCAGATGGGCATGGGCCGAATTGCAGATATCTACACAAAATCAGAAGATTTCGAGGTTTTCGAATCAAAAATCAACCTCATATTGGGTAAAATTGCCGAAAAAAATAGTAATATCAACATCAGAGAATTCCTAACCCAGATCGGACATTTAATTGATGATGAGGATTCAATTATTCACACAGCCGCTCAAAAAGGGGTTCCTATATATGCCCCGGGATTAATTGACAGCATGCTGGGATTGCAACTCTGGATGTTCACCCAGGAAAACCAGTTAACACTGGATGCAGCCGGTGACATGCACGAACTATCAGACATTGTCTATGGTTCAGGTAAAGTGGCCACTCTAATACTGGGTGGAGGGTTACCTAAACATTATGCTCTGGCCTCAAACATCCTGACTGGTGGAGTGGATGCTGCTATACAGGTGACACTGGACCGCAGCGAAGCTGGCAGTTTAGGTGGTGCGCCATTAGAAGAAGCCAAATCATGGGCTAAGGCCAAATGTGGCTCCAGACTGGTCACGGTAATTGGCGATGCCACCATAATATTCCCATTAATGGTATCCGGAGCCATGGAATTAATCCATAAACAGGACTAAATCTATTTTAAGAAACATAAGGGCACTAATTATTTAAGGAGTTTAAGATCCCATGCTTTTAGAGGCCGCACTATACGCTTTATCCGGATTTTTCATGAAGTTCTCTGATGATTCCATGGATAAAAAAAATAATCACATCCTCGGAGTAATCAGTGGAATAATTTGTGTTATTGGAATAGGCTATCTGTCAGTTACCTTTTCTGATGCAGCCACCATATTCCTGGCCATACTAATGGGAACACTCCTATCGGCAAAAGTTGATAAATTGGGCCACATGACTACCCTAATTGTATTCGTGGCCATACTGTTTATATGGGGAATACCAAGCATTGGAATCATCACCTTGGCCTTATGCACAGTCGCGGCCTGGGTGGATGAGGTTGGAAATGATAGAAAAAGCTTAAAACAAACCAAAATCCTAGAAATATTCTTCAAATATCGTTGTGCCCTGAAAATAATGGTTTTGATTTTGTGCCTTTTAGGAGGCCTGCAAATAACCTCTAAAGTAACTGGTTTGAACTTTTTCCAGCCGATAACCTTTATTTATTTCATTTTATTTGACTTAGCATATGAATTGGCTGGTTTAAAGTTCGATAGCACTTATAATGGACTCCAGGGCATTTACAGGGTCATCAGATAGGTATATGCTACGGCCCACAATAATTGCATCGGCAAACTGGAGAGTTTCTCTAGGATCCCCTCCCTGAACACCCACACCTGGAGATATGATGAATGAATCTTTCCCTACTATCTCCCTGATCATCTTCAACCGTTCCAAGCGGGTTGATGGCCCCACATAATGGGTTATACCTATTTCAACACCCATACTGGCTATGTTCATGGACACGGGCTGCATGAAATTGGTCGCACCAGGATGAGACATTTCAGTAAGAAGAAATATATCTTTACCAACTTTTTCGGCAGATTCAAGACAGCTTTTGACACTGTCCCACCCCACAAAGCCATGGACAATTATTGCATCTGCACCGGCCTGGAAGGTTACATCAGCAATCTTCTGATTGGTTGCAGGTATATCAGCCACTTTAAAATCGCAGATTACTCTGCAATCATATTCTTTTTTAATTTTAGAAACTGATTCCAGGCCTTCTGATAAAACCAGAGGATAACCGATTTTAACAGTATCAAGGTAATCAGATATGTTATCCATTAATTCCATAGCCTCTTTGATGTTGGTAACATCCATGGCCATGATAATATTGTTTTTAACCTCCATGAAGTTAGATTATGTTTTTCATCTTTAAATGATTTTTCATAGCTTCCATTTTAAATTAATATCCACCTAATCTCAAATTTTTACTTTTAAAAAAATAGTCAAAATAAGCTTAAAATTTAACATACCTTTATATGCACCTAAACCAATATTATGTCAGCCATTTCTAATGGCATTTTTTGGAAGTGAATATAAATGTTTGGAAGTAATTACGGTAGAGATGAAAGAGAAAGTAACGCCCCAATTAGTGAAGGGGAAGAATACGATGTTAAAATTGAAGATTTAGGTAGAGATGGTGACGGCATTACCCGTATTGAAGGTTTTGTTGTTTTCGTTTCAGGAGCTAAAGTCGGTGACGAAGTTAAAATTAGAATTAACTCAGTCAGAAGAAACTTTGGATTTGCAGAAGTAGTAGAATAAATTGATCTAAGAATTTTTCTTGAAATAAATAAATCTTATTTTATTCTTTTTAAGAATTATTGAATTTCATGGCCATTTTATGGCATTTTTTGGAAGTGAATATATATGTTTGGAAGTAATTACGGTAGAGATGACCGAAGTAACAACTCCCCTATTAATGAAGGGGAAGAATACGATGTTAAAATTGAAGATTTAGGTAGAGATGGTGATGGCATTACCCGTATTGAAGGTTTTGTTGTTTTCGTTTCAGGAGCTAAAGTCGGTGACGAAGTTAAAATTAGAATTAACTCAGTCAGAAGAAACTTTGGCTTCGCTGAAGTAGTAGAATAAGCATCATAATGGGATAAAAATAGTTTTTATTCCTTTTTTATATTATTTTTTTGTTTTTAATCATTATTTTTATAAATTAAGTTATCAACAACTGCTACTAGTTCCTGAGACTCTTTTTTGGTTTTATTATATGGCTGATAAGTGTAGGTTTCATATATTATAGAGGGTATTCCTGATTTTATGAGTGGGATTGTAACATATGCTGGACTGGTGGGATTGGGGGGACTGTATATGGTTAGCCATTTAATTTGATTTGTTATTTCAAGAGCCACTTTTTCAGCTTTTTCAGATTTCTGGGGAATGTAAAGGAATTTTATTTCCTGGTAACCGCCATTAGCTTCATTGGAGTGGACATCAATCACTAAATCAATTGACATGTTCTTAATATCTGGAACTGCATATTGGTTGGCCAATTTTTCACCATTTAACCGGCCCTTTTTATAATTATCCGCATCTTGGGTGACGTTCACCTGATAAATATAATAACATTTTTCGAGAGAGTTATTCTGACTTATCAATGATTCTTTTACTGTTTCATGGGCTTGATATTCCAGGGGATGAACCCCCACTATGTAAACAATTCTGTTTTCTGAACTAACATTTCCATAAGGTCCTTCACGGATTACAGTACCATAATCTGTTTTCCCCAGAACAACACTTTTAAATATGGTATTGCTGGTATTTTCAGCATCATATGATGTATTATAGAAATAAAATAAGGATAAAGCACTGGCACAGAGGATTATAACAACCAGGATAAATAATAATTTAACTGTTTTCATTGTTTGATGTCTCTAGTTGAGGATGTCCTTAAATTTTTCTTAACTTAAGTAAGGGGGCTCCTACTTATGTACAGGACTCTATATTTAATTGAATTAAAATCATCATTCATTTGTATATATCTTCCTTGAGTTATGGGTTGTGTTTTTTTAGATAATATTAAGTATGATATTCTATTTAATATCTGATATGATTTGTTTTATTTAACAATGGGCTTAATTCCTTCATTTGTAAGAATTTGGAGAAAATTGGGATAGATTTGGGGAAATTAATTTAAATGATGAAATTTGAAGTTAGTTATTGTGTAGTGTCCCGAACACTACACGCCCCCCCCTATTTTTAAAATTATTCAATCATTTTTTGCCATTGTCTAAAAGATTACACTACCTGGATTAATTTTGGCTAGAGATGGTGTGTTTTTTTGGAGCATAAACCACCCACAAATATATCAACTTTCCCTGATTTTTTTTAAAGTAAAAATGAAAACTTTATATACTGCTTTTCCTAAAATCAATCATGAAATCCGGATAATTAATTAAAAATCCGGATCGGATAATTAAAGTTCAAAATATCGTGAAAATCAAGGAGGAGCAAAATGCATATTATGGAAGGTTTCCTACCATGGCAATGGTGTTTACTATGGTACATTATATCTTTGCCAGTGGTAGCTTACGGTGTAATACAGATTAAAAAGATAACAGATAAAAATCCCGAATCAAAACCCTTACTTGCAGTTTCTGGAGCGTTTGTTTTTGTTTTATCATCCCTTAAACTACCTTCAGTTACAGGTAGTTGTTCTCATCCTACTGGTACTGGTTTAGGTTCAGTGCTCTTCGGACCAGCTGTGGCCAGTGTACTGGGAGCCATAGTTCTGGTATTCCAGGCCCTGATCCTGGCCCATGGTGGCCTCACCACCCTGGGAGCAAACATATTCTCCATGGGAATAGTCGGTCCACTAGTCGCCTGGTTGGTTTATAAAGGTGTTAAGAAGGCAAATGGATCCACTCTACTGGGAGTGTTCCTGGCGGCAGCACTGGCTGACCTCATGACCTATGTAACCACTGCAATCCAGTTATCCCTGGCTTTCCCAGTCCCCAGTTTTGGGGTGGCTTTCAACAACTTCATGATGATCTTTGCCGTTACCCAGGTACCTCTGGCCATTGCTGAAGGAATCCTGACTGTGGTGATATTCGATTATGTTATGAAACTCCGACCAGACATACTGGAGAAATTGAAGGTTATTGGTCCTAAAGTGAAGGAAAAAGTAGAGGCGGTGGTGTAATATGAATAATAAACAATACATTGCCCTACTGTTCCTGGTAGCCATTATCTCCATCATACCCCTGACCATGTACAGTGGCCTGGGTGAGGATGAGGGTTTCTTTGGAGGTGCTGACGGGGCAGCTGGAGAAGCAATCGAAGAAACTGGATACGAACCCTGGTTTGAGTCCTTCTGGGAACCACCAAGTGGAGAGATTGAAAGCTTACTTTTCGCCCTTCAAGCAGCCATTGGAGCTATTATCATAGGTTATGTGTTGGGATATTATAATGGACGGGCCAAAGAAAGGCGAATAATTGAAAGAAAACCAAAAAAATAGTATTAAACACAAATTGGGGGAGATAATTTCTCCCACTATATCTTTTTTTTGGATAAGGTAAAATTGACTTAATTTAAAGTAAAATATAAGTATATGTAAAGTATAATTGAAAATATCTAAAGTAAAAATAAGATTTACTGCGGTTATTAATGTAGGGTGAAACTTTAAATGTTTGATAACACTCTGGATAGCTATGCACACTATAATGACCTGAAAGATATGAACACTTTCTTTAAGGTTATCTTTGCAATAACAACCATGCTAGTGAGTCTTATATCCACATCTCCAGTGGTTCCTGTATTAATAGCGCTATTTATCTCTTTTTTAATCGTATTCCAGGCTAAAATCCCCTGGAAGTTCTACCTAAAATTTTTATCAGTGCCATTCCTTTTTGGATTGATAACATTCATATTCATGTCTT
>Ga0334899_1002142_pt1 | contig 16562 bp, 19 predicted proteins | sample GraSluR3_MG_FD_207219 | JGI IMG/M metagenome (GOLD analysis project Ga0334899, IMG submission 207219) | Sludge microbial communities from methane-producing bioreactor in Wageningen University, Netherlands - Granular Sludge_8_08-R3 | ecosystem: Engineered > Bioreactor > Anaerobic > Unclassified ... | reverse complement strand
AGAAAACGTCCCTCTGATATATAATAAATAAAACTTACAAAGTGACGACTTGGCAGCTGATGGTCATAATACCCAATGAATGGAGATGTAAATTCGTTAAAAAGCTTGAATTGTTTGAGCAAAGCGAGTTCTTCAAGCTTTAGAATTTACATTGGAATGAATTGTCGGTATTATCCATCAATGCCACCAGAGGAACGTGTAATTTCATTTATTACTATGTCAAAACAATACGACGCCTTTTTTATCTTATAAGCAGTAAATATTAGAGTGTTTTACATAGATATAATGGGTTTTATGTATCACTATATCAAAAAAAAGGGACCCGAAGCAAAAAGAACCGTCCCTTTTGCTTCTGTGCCTTTTGCTTTCTTAAGGTTGTATCAATACAATCCTGCTATAGCCTTAGCGTTTTCCTTCATTTTTTGCTTTAAGCTTTCTGGAGATAATATTTTTACCTTATCACCAAACATAGATAACCATCCTAGGAATGTGTTTGAGGCTATTACATCTACAATTATACAAAAACAATTTCCCTCTCTATTTTGTATTATTACATCCTTCCCAAAGCGATCCATCACTACATTTATTAGGGAATTATCAAATTGCAGCTTTACACTTTCCATTTTTCCACTATACATATTAAAAATTTTATTGGAATACTCTGCAATATTAAAACTTTTAAACTCCTCAGTTAATTTCCTCTTTTCATCAATCATTTCTATGCTTTTCATTCGATCTACTCTAAAATTACTTATATCATTATATCTTTGGTAATAGGCAATAAGATAATAATTATCATCTGACCAGCTAAGGGCATAGGGACTTGCCACATAGTATTGACCATTTCTTCTAAATTTTATTTTTTTATCAACAGTGTACTCAAAATATTTAAATCTAATTTGTTTGTTTTCTTGGATAGCACTATGTATAACATCCACATTATAATAAATACTCTCATTCATTGTCTTTATTCTATCTGCTACAACCACATTACGATTTAATGTTTTAGCTTCATGATTACTGCATAATTTCTCAATCTTTTTAATTAATTCTCTACTTTTTTTATAGGTTATAAATTTGGAGGATTGAACAGCATCCACTAATAGCTTTAGCTCAGGCAATTCAAAATCCCTAGCCCCTACAAAATATTTGTTTGCTCTTTCCTTTTCACATATAATATCCAATCCAAATTGTTTCAATAATTCTATATCAGCATAAATTGCTTTTCTTTCAGCCAAAACACCATATTCCTTCAATCTACTTATCAATTCATTTACGGTAATAGAATGATTTTCATCTGTATTTTCCCATAGGATTTTATACAAATATAATAGTTTTAGCTTTCTACTGGATACCATAATAATCCCCCTTCCCTATACCTTTCGTATAACTTCTACATGGATAGGAATAATCCTTTTCTTATATTATGAATTGCCCTGCTTTGTTTCTATAGTTTAATAAAAGAAAGATAATTTTTATAGACTATATCCTTTACCTGTTCTGCATCTAAGCCTTTAATAGTCGCTATCTCTTTCACAACTCTTTTGACATAATCAGGATAGGCATATTCTCCATTAACCCATTCTAAAGCTGTTGGTCCATCGGTTTCTGTAAGAATTCTATTCATTGGCAATAACTTAACCATTTCATCTGTAATCTCAGAATAGCCAATATCCACAGAGACGGTAAAATAGCAACCATAATCCAATAGTTTTTTGAGAGTATCTAAGGGTCCACTATACCAATGAATTATAGGAGATCTTAAATTATACTTTTTAATTAGAAATAAAATCTCTTCTTCTGCTCCCTTTGTATGTAAGTTAGTGATTTTATCATATTCCTGCGCCCTTTGAAGGAAATAGTTTAGTACCTTACGCTGATATGGGTGTTTATACTTTTCTTCAACCCAATAATAATCCAGCCCTATTTCTCCTATTATAGGTGTTTCCTTTATATAGATATCAAATAAATCTAATTCGTCATGATATTTATGGGCTTCCCAGGGGTGAATTCCAAAACAAGGTACTACCATTGGGTTAAAGAGGGCAATATCCTTTGCATATAGATAGCTCTTTTCATCCATGGAACAAGCAAGGGTGAATATTTTATGTTGACTTATCCTAGTTAATGCCTCTTCTATATTATCCTGGTATAGCTCTAAATGATTGTGCGCATCTATATACATAATGTCACTCCCTAAATGATTTCTTAATAAATGAAATCTGTAATTCCTTCTACTATTTTTTTTGCGAACTCCGTTGATGCATTTATCTCTTCCTCTTTAGGATGTCCATATCCGAAGAATAGAAAGTTTCCCTTGCAAACAAACTCATCTATTATCTCTACGTCCTTTTCCTCAAGTAGTTCACGTACTTTATCCTGCTTAGTGTTATTGGACAAGCAGGAAGTTATTAATGCTACTTTCTTAATTTGCCCCTTCTCAAGCTCTGATGCAAATTCAAGAATATCTGGATGACATTTGCCAGCATAAATTCCACCTACAATAAAAAGCAAATCTACATCTTCCATCACTGGCTGCTTCTCAATAATTTTTGGTTCGATTTTTAATTTCTCTCCAATCCTTTCAGCGATTTTCTTTGAATTCTTGGTTTTTGTAGCATATACTATTTTGATATTCATAACTTTTAACCTCCTTTTTATTTTTCATTCCAGATGAAATATATTTGTTCCAACCACCAAGAAGCTCAATCCCATCATTAATTTGTTTTTTTATAAGATATAGATCATAATTGGTACAATCTTTAATAATAACTTTAGCCATATGGTTGATCCCTTCTATTTCAGGATAAATTAATATTTCCTTTTTATTACATTTATTCTATTCTATCAAAAAAAGTAGGGGTTAGCCTACTTTTTTAAATAATATAACTTTATTTATCTTTCACTTCAATATATTCTATTATTGAAATTTTATTTTTTTATAGGTTCATTATATTCTTCTACGGTTTCAGATTGTTCTATACTACCAGCATTAGTAGTATAAAGTCTAAATGCTGAGATGGATAATATAAATAATAATCCTATTATCGTAGCAATAGAAATCAAGGTGTAATTGACAATACCCACTTTCTATATAAATCTTTCATTTTTCATCCTCCTCTACTAATAAAAATATTTCATGAACAGAAACTTCAAAGTATTGTGCTAGCTTTAATGCAAGTTCCAAACTTGGATTATATTTGCTATTTTCAATAGCGGTTAGGGTCTGACGAGTCACTTGTAAATCCTCAGCCATTTTCAATTGCTTGATCCCTCTGTCCTTTCTAAATTCCCTAACTTTATTTCTAATAGGCATTTATTCCACCACCAGTAATGTAAAGATATATTTACATCTAGTATAACAAGATTATTTATGTTTATAAAGAACTCTTTACATTATTTTCAGCTATATATAGTCACAACTTTCAGAAAATATTATTGACAATATAACTACTAGGTAGTACACTATAGTTAACTATTATGTGGTGCAAGGTAGGTGATTAATTTGGTAGATCGTTCACAATTAATGCGAGGAACGTTAGAGGGTTGCATAGTTAAAATAATAAGTAAGGAAAAAACCTATGGCTATGAGATCGTATCAAGTCTTCAAGAGTATGGTTTCGTTGATGTAAAAGAAGGTTCAACTTATCCTATTCTAGTACGGCTTGAAAAAAGGAAAATTATAGCATCTATCTACAAGGAGTCTCCATTGGGACCAAAGAGAAAGTACTATTTTTTAACAGACTTAGGCAAAGAGTTTCTGAGAGAATTCGAAATAGTATGGAATGAAGTAAAGAGTTCTGTTGATAAAATATTGGAAGAGGAGTGATAATATGTTTAGCAACGAGGTGACTTTACTAGAAAAAGAAAATAAGAAACAATTAAAGGAACTAGGAGAAGATGATAAACTAATTATAAAAAATATTACGAGTAGTATGAGTGTATTTAAGGTGAACTCCTATGATGCTCAAGTTATTACAAGAGATTTAATAGGAATGGCACAAGAATTGAATTTAAGGGGTTCAAGCTTAGAAGACTCCATAGGAGATGACTTAAAGGGATTTACTTATGAAATAATAAAAAACAGTGGCGGACCAAGTAAAATAGAAATTTTTTTAAATTTTCTATCTAAATTATCCGGATATTTTTTTATCTTGTGCTTATTTTCATTTTTTAATTATGGAAGTTTATCCTGGGAATTAAGTCCAGTCATATATCTCTTTTATTTTGGAGCGTTTATAATTCTTTTTATAGCCGATGAAATTTTAGCACCTATATTTAGTACGGAGAAAGGATTTAAAAACAACTTGCAAATATTAATCGGAGTTTTTATGGTTTCTGCCTGGGCCATTATTAATCGCTTACTAAGAGATAACCTGCATACTACATCTACAGAAGTTAATGGTATATTGATAGTTGGGATTGCAGGGTTAGTATTTTTAATTGTAAAGTATCTGAGGTTGAAAAATATTCAAAGGTTGGCTAAAGATAAGAAAAATTATATTAATGATTTAAAATAGAGTGAACTGACCCTTATAAAGAGAAATGGCAAAGATAAACTATGCGTCGTAAAACCCCGGGCAAACAGAGTCGTTTGCCCCTACCTATGAGATAGATTGTATGGGTGGACCAGCCCTGTTCACCCGTTGGTGCTAATAATCTATAAATTAATACATCATTTAATTCAATAAACTAAAAACCACAAAAATAATAACTAATAATAGAATAATAGGAATAAGCAAATGTATTTTATTTTTGGTCTCTTTATATTTATTCCATTCATCTATTGCTTGGCTTATAATTATTATCCCAAGTAAAACAATAAAAATATTACGAGGAATATCAATTTTCATAAGTAAAAGTATTAAATATGTAGTAGAAACTATACCTACGATAATATGCCTTGCCTTTTTCATATAGACATCTCCTGACAATAATTATAAACTTCTTAGTCCTAATCAATATCCTGTTATTGAAATTTTATTTTTTTATAGGTTCATTATATTCTTCTACGGTTTCAGATTGTTCTATACTACAAGCATTAGTAGTATAAAGTCTAAATGCTGAGATGGATAATATAAATAATAATCCTATTATCGTAGCAATAGAAATCAAGGTAATTTTAACCACTTTCCAAATACGACGACTGCGTCTATTTCTTTCCGCTAATAGCATATTAAGCTGTTCCAACTTTTCAGCAACTTTATTACTATCCTCAGATTGTTCCACTGTATCACCAAGAAGTGTACTCACAGATGTTTCAAAAATTTCGGCAATCCGAATAAGAAGATTTGCGTCAGGTATAGAAAGACCTTTTTCCCATTTAGAAATAGTCTGCCGAACAACATGCAATCGTTCTGCAAGTTCTTCTTGGGAAAGTCCCTTTTGCTTGCGAAGATTTTTAAGATTCTCACTAAACATATTTTCCCCTCCTTAACTTACCCTAAGGGTACTATATAATCATTCATTGCGACAAGCAACGCAGAATAACATTAATATTATTAGCATTTACTTCCTCTTATAGTAGTCTACTGCTATCTGGGTTCTATCCCTTAGTTCTAGCTTCTCTAGTATGGAGCTTATATAATTCCTTATGGTTCCTTCACTTAGATATAGCTGCTCTGAAATTTCCCTATTAGAAAGACCCTCAGCTATCCTTTGGATAATGGTATATTCCTTTTCGGTAATACCATTTTGTTTATAGGAGCTATTTTTACGATTGTAGTTCATTAGGTCGGGAATCTTGGTGATAATTTCATTGCCATATACATTTTGACCAGAATATATTGCTTTTATTGCAGGAACTATGCTTCCAAAATCCTGTTTCAGCATATACCCCTTAGCTCCCATACTCAGTGCCTTAATTATATAATCATCATCTAAAAATGTAGTAAGATATAATATTTTAGCTTGTGGATGTTTATTTAAGATTATTTCTCCTGCTTCTAATCCTGACATATTTGACATTCGAATGTCCATAAGAAGTACATCCGGCATAAAATGATCATAACCTTTAGTAGCCGCCTCTCCACTATTTTCTATAGCTACCACCGAAATATCTTCTTCCGCCTCTAGTATAATCTTTAAAGAAGAACATACTATATTATCATCATCAACAATAAACACCTTCATAGCATAAATCGCCTCCTAGGCTTTAGTGATAGGAATGGTAATAAAGATTTTAAATCCCTTTTCTCCAGAAAATTTAATAATCCCATCAAATCCCTGAACTCTTTCTACAATATTTCTTAATCCCATGCCTTCATTTTTAGAAATATTTCTATTTATTTCATCAACTTTACTTTTCTCTGTTTCTGATAATACGCCATTATCGTAAATTATTAATTGATACATAATAGGGTGCTCAGTAAGTATTATTGAAACATTTGTTCCATTAGAATGTTTCATTATGTTCGCTAATGCTTCCTTTATGGTTGTTATAAATAAATACTTAAGATTAATAGCTGGAGGGGTCTGTATATTATAGTCAAAGCTTATGGAACAAAAGGAAAAATCCTTTACCAAGCTGTCTATAGCTGAATATAAATCAATAGATTCATCATGAAGGTTATGAATACTAGAGCGTATGCTATCCATTCCTTCTGATAAAGAACTTTGTAGAAGCTCTAATCCTTCCTTGGTCTTTTTCTCCTTACTTATAGTAAGCAGGGCACCTATTTGAATTAATGAACGCGAAATTAAATGACCAATATTATCATGGATTTCTTTGGATATCCTATTTCTTTCATTTAATGTTGCCATATGAATTTCATTATCCTGATTTTCTAATAATTTGTGATTCTTCTCCTCCAATAAAATTTCCATTTCCTTTGCACTATCTCTATATGTATAATACTCTTGCAATAACCTCTTATTTTTGGAGGTTTTATATTTTGTTATGTAGGATAAAACAATAATTAATGCTATTAAAAATATCATAGATGAATTAAAAAAAGTATGATTTATAATAATGGGCACTAGCACAATAGCCCCGTATTTCCAATCCTGGGTATATAAAATATCGTATATTATTAAGGGTAAAAACAAGATTAGAAAAGGAAAAAAGGTACATAAAATAGTGAATAAAAACAATGAAGTGATATAGATTTTCCTATTTTCAAAATAAGTACATAGACAACTTAAAATAATGATTATAATCATAGATACAGGAGCATTTTCAACACCTAATTTATCTAGGTATAATGTAGTGCAAAAAATTAAGATCAATATTTTATCCATAATTTCCAGCATAATTTCACCTTTAATATTATTTATTTTATTCTTTTTTAAATATATCATTTATTTTAAATTACTACAATAAGTTATTAGCTGATAGTTGCTAGGGAACAGAGTTAAGGGAACAGGGAACAGGGAACAGAAAAACCAAAACCCAAGATATTTCGCTTCGCTCAGTATGACACTGAAGCGGTTGTCATCGTCATCCTAGGAGCTTGCAACGAAGGATCTAAGGTTTTACTGATAACTAATTTTTTACCTTTCCCTGGTTTTACTGTTCCCTGGTTTTACTGTTCCCTGATTTTACTGTTCCCAGGTAACTAATACTTATGACATTTGTCATTAAAGGTTGTGACTCTCTTCACTACAATAAATTAACTCCATCCTATATATTAAATATATAAAATAGAAAAATACAAAGAAATAGAAGGGAGCATTACAATGATAGTAAATGTCAAAAATTTAGTAAAGCGTTATGATCAATTGGTAGCCGTTGATCATTTGAATTTAGAAATTCAAGAGGGAGAAATATTTGGTCTTTTAGGTCCCAATGGATCAGGCAAATCTACAACCATTAATTGTATCTTATCATTATTAAAATATGATAAAGGCAATATAGAGATATTTGATAAGGCAATGAACCCAGATGCCCATGATATTAAGAGGAATATCGGAGTTATATTTCAAAATGTAGCAGTCTTTGAAGAATTGACAGTATATGAGAATATATCCTACTTTTGTAGTCTCTATGTGAAGGATAATGATGAAGTTAAGAGGCTTACTCAAGAGGCAATTGCCTTTGTGTCATTAGAAGATTTTGTGAAGTACTATCCAAAGAAACTAAGTGGGGGGTTACTACGAAGATTAAATATTGCATGCGGTATAGCACACAAACCAAAGCTGATTATCCTAGATGAACCCACTGTAGCGGTAGACCCACAAAGTCGTAATAAAATCCTAGAAGGAATCAAGGAATTAAATAAGCAGGGTGCTACAGTAATCTATACTACCCATTATATGGAAGAAGCGGAACAGCTATGTAGTAGGATTGCTATTATGGATAATGGGAAAATCATAGCAAAGGGTACAAATGAGGAATTAAAAGAAATGATTTCTATCGGAGAAAAAATCACCATTGAAGTATTTAAAATGGAGGAAACCCAATTAGCGGAATTAAAAAAACTGCCCCATGTTCTATCAGCAGAATATAATAACACCACCTTAAGCATTAAATCTTCAAAGGGTAATAATAATTTAATACAGATTTTAGAATATTTAACCTCGCAAGAAATTCCATTTAATCAAGTATTTACAGAGCATCCAACCTTAAATGATGTTTTCTTAGAAATAACTGGCAAAGAGTTGCGAGATTAGAGGAGGGTAGATTAAATGATTAGATTATATTTAACTAGACTAAAGATTTTGGGCAGAGATAGAGCCAATGTATTTTGGACTTTTCTATTTCCTATTATATTAGCTACCTTGTTTAATTTAGCATTGGGGAATTTATATAACACTGAAAGCTTTCACACCATAGAAGTTGCATTAGTTGAAAGTGATGACTACCAATACCTGGAGGAATTTAAAAGTTCCATGTTAGAAGCTAAAACATCCACTAATGGAGATGGCATTAATCTTTTTAAATTGACGGAATGTGATCTTGATGAAGCAAAATCCCTATTAAATGATAATAAAATTATAGGCTATATCCAACCGGGAGATCCCATGAATCTAGTGGTGAAATCCTCTGGAATTAAACAAACCATTGCCAAATCATTTTTAGAAAGTTACAGTCAGACCTTAAATACTGTGGAAAGTATAGGTACTTTGCAACCCCAATCCTATTCAAAAGTTTTAGAGGATATAAGTAAGCCTATGGACTATATCTCTTTGGGTTCAATGGGGGAAAATCCACCTGATGTCATTTTAAATTACTTCTATGCCCTTATCGCTATGGCATGCTTATTTGGTAGCTATTGGGGTGTTAAGGAGATTATAACTATACAAGGAGATCTATCCTTGAAGGGGGCAAGGATTAATATAGCCCCTATTCACAAGATGAAAATGCTGCTTTGCAATATATCCGCAGCTCTAACTATACATTTTATTGGGATCTTGCTTCTATTAGCTTACCTAATCCTTGGACTAAAAGTTAGTTTTGGCAATGACCTCTTATATGTAATCCTTACCTGTCTAGTGGCATGTACATTTGGAATAACCTTAGGAGCTATGGTGGGTACCTTAGCTAAAAAATCTGCTCATTTTAAAGATTCTATTCTTACAGCTATTGTTATGTTTTCAAGTTTTTTAGCAGGACTAATGATAGTGGATATGAAGTATCTCGTTACTAAAAAGACCCCTTTTTTACAATACCTAAATCCTGCTCACTTAGTAACTGATGCCTTTTATAGTCTATACTATTATGAAAGTAATAGTAGATTTATCATGAATATTGCTCTAATGTTATGTTATACATTTCTTTTTAGCTTTATTGCCTATATAGCGGTTAGGAGGAGAAAATATGAGAGTCTATAAATTATATTTTAAACTATTAAAAAAAGCAATTCCCACCCTACTGGTTTATATAGGTGTATTCCTTGCCATTACTATTATGGCTACCTTAAGTTTTCAAGGCAACACCGATGGCATTTTTGAGGATACTAAGGTTAGAACAGCTTTTATTAACCATGATGAGGATACCCTTTTATTGCGAGGGTTTAAATCCTATTTAGGAAAAAGCTCTGAATTTATTGAAATAGATGAATCCCAGAAGGCAATGCAAGATGCATTATTTTTTAGGGAAGTTACCTATATTTTGTCCATCCCAAAGGGATTTACAGAGGACTTTCTAAATGGGAAGGACCCCAGCTTTAAAAGTTATACTGTACCTGATTCAGCGACTAATCATAATGTAGATATGGCTGTGAATACTTTTCTTAACACTGCGAGAGTATATAGAAATAATATAGAAAATATCAGTGCAGAAGAGTTGGTGGGAAAAATTGCACAGGATTTAGATATTCAAGTAGTTGTAGATCTTTATTCTGAAGAAGTGGATAAGGTGGATAACACTCGGCAGATATACTTCCAAAATTATCTTGTATTTGCCATCTTGTCTGTGCTCATATTAGGAATTTCTTCTATTATGATCTCCTTTACAAATTTAGATATAAAGAGGAGAAACCTCTCTTCGCCAATTTCTCTATATAGTATTCAATTCCAACAGATCCTTGGTCATATTACCTTTGCGTTTATCTGCATTATATTATTTGTACTATTGGGAAACATACTTAACGGTCAGTCATCCTTAGATAAAACCTCAATATTTTTTACTTTAAATGTAATTGCATTTACTATAGCTGCTCTTAGCATTGCCTATCTTGTAGGGTCATTAACAAAAAGTATAGATATTACCCATGGGATTGCCAATATATTAGGCTTAGGAATGTCCTTTGTAAGTGGGGTTTTTGTGCCAATGGAATTTTTAGGGGAAACTACCATACAAATAGCAAAATTCACTCCTGCCTATTGGTATACTACAGCGAATTATATGATTGGGAACCTGTCAAACTTTACCTGGGAGCATCTATCTCCCGTATATGGTCATATGCTGATCCAACTTGGCTTTGCAATTGCTATATTTGCAATATCTATGGTAATAAATAAAAAGAAAAGCAAAGAAGCAGCCTAGTCCAGAGATAACATTACACCCAATTTCATAAGTGAATAAAGGAAAGCTGCATAGGGGTTTATTCTATAAACCCCTTTTTTACTTCTTGTTTTTCATGTTTTGCCCTTGATTCTAGTATATTTTACTCTTATTGGATATTATTACTCTTCCTTTCTTCATGTTCTAATTCATCAGAAAAAATAAATAGTGTACATTATAATAACTACGGTTATATGTTATAATTTGATCATGTTCAAAGCATCTAAAAATTCTCTCTAGATTGGTTTGTAATCTAAGAGAATTTTTAGGTAGAGATATAATGAATATATATCAGAATTATAGAAATGAAACACCAGTCTTGCGTGCAGCTTCTGCTACAGCCTTTGCAACATTAATACTAACTTGTTTATTAAAGGATTGTGGTATTATAAAATCCTCTGATAATTCCTCTGCGCTAACACTATCTGCTATGGCGTAAGCTGCGGCTATTTTCATCTCGTCATTGATTTCACTTGCTCTAACATCCATAGCACCTCTAAATATCCCTGGAAATGCTAAAACATTATTTATCTGATTTGGAAAATCTGAGCGTCCTGTTCCTACTATTTTTGCTCCTCCGGCTTTTGCATCCTCTGGAAATATTTCTGGTGTGGGATTTGCCATTGCAAAGATAAAGGATTCTGGAGCCATGGTTTTAACCATATCAATAGTAACTAAATCTGGGGCAGATACTCCTATGAAAACATTAGTTCCTTTTATTACATCAGCCAGGCTTCCCTTTTTACCCTCTTTATTAGTTATTTTTGCTATTTCTTCTTTTGACGGGTTCATCTTTGGTCTTCCTTTATATATTGCTCCATTTCTATCACAGAGTATTACATCCTTTACTCCTGTTTTTAATAATAGTTTAGTTATTGCAATCCCTGCTGATCCTGCTCCATTTACTACTATGGACAAATCTCCTACATCTTTATTTATTAGTTTTGTAGCATTAATCATTGCTGACAGTACTACAACCGCTGTTCCATGCTGGTCATCATGAAATACTGGTATATTTAACTCCTTCTTAAGCCTTTCCTCTATTTCAAAACATCTTGGGGCTGATATGTCTTCAAGATTTATGCCTCCTAGTGATGGTGATATTAGCTTAATTGTTTTTATAATTTCCTCAACATCTTTGCTATCTATACAGATTGGGAATGCATCTATGTCTCCAAAGACCTTAAAGAGCACACACTTGCCTTCCATAACTGGAAGTCCTGCCTCGGGTCCTATATCTCCAAGACCTAATACTGCTGTTCCATCTGTTACTACTGCTATGGTATTCCCCTTTGTGGTGTATTTATAAACATCTTCAATTTTCTCATTTATCTTTCTACAGGGTTCTGCCACTCCTGGTGTATATGCTAAACTTAAATCCTTCTGGTTTTTTACCTCTACCTTATTTACTACTTCTATTTTCCCTTTATTTTTCTCATGGAATATTAGGGCTTCTTCATATATGTTCATCTTTTTTCCTCCCATCAATGTATTATATTTCTTTTAGGTAATCATCTATATTCATATTTAAATCTGAACACATATCCTTGATTTCTTTTACTGTGTTTTCATTGACTATTATTCCATTTTTCATTCTATCTTCATATCCTTGTATTTCCTTTTCTCCATGGGTGTATATTCTACTTTGTCCCTCTGCTTTATCGGAATCTCTAAGTTCTTGTAAATATGTAGACATACTATTTTCAATTATATCTCTATCTCCGAATATTCCTGTATCTATTGCAAAGTATGACTGACAGCATTTTCCTACATTGCCTATATGGGTATGGTTTCCGGTGAGTCCACCTGATAGAACTGCAGTAAACATTTCTACTGCAACCCCTAGACCGTAACCCTTGTGACCGCCAAATTGTTCTGAGGATCCGCCAATGGGTACTATCCCTCCGCCTAACTTGTTTTGTATATCATATAATACTTGTTTTGCATCACTACTGTCTTTTCCTGTATGATCTATTGCCCATCCTATTGGTAGGGGTTCTTCTTTTTTATTGTATACTTCTAGCTTACCTCTTGTAACTACTGTTGTGGACATATCTAGATGAAATGGTATGGGTTTTGCTGGCATTGATATTGCTATTGGGTTACTTCCCATCATAGCCTTTCTTCCAAAGGTTGGTACTCCTATTGCCTCAGAATTACACATGGATATTCCCATAATTCCTTCTAACATTGCCATTCTTGAATAATAACCTGCTATTCCGTAGTGATTTGAATTATTTGCTACAACAAATCCTACTCCGGTTTCTTTAGCCTTTTTTATGGCTAATTCCATACAGTATCTACCAATAACTTGTCCCATACCGTCATGTCCATCAACAACTGCTGATACTGGAGTTTCATGGATTATTTCGGATTTTGCATCTACCTTCATCATACCACTTGTAATTCCTTTATGATACCTAGTAAGTCTTTGCATCCCATGGGATTCAATTCCGAATAGATCTGCTAGTAGCAAGACATCTGTTATGGTTTCACTATCTTCCTTTGTACATCCGAACTTTTGAAATGCGATTTCACATAGATTTTTAAGATCTTGATAATTATACTTTAAATATGCCATATTATAACCTCCTAACTTTTTTTCTTAATTATTTAGATACTATTTTTGTATATAAAATTACTTCCTTTTCCCTAATAATTAACCTATCAAAAGCATTAATTGCCTAAAAACTTCTAATTGTTGCTTTCTTTTTGTTCTATTAGTTTTATATTTTTATTAATTTTTGAAAACACAGAAATCGAAACACTTATAAAAATTAAAATTCCTCCAATAATAAATGTTAAAGAAGGTATTTCTTTTAGAAATATTGCTGCTAGAATAGAAGCTAATACAGGCTTTATTAAAAAAACTGTACTAGCAATACTAACCGACAATACTTCCATTGTTTTATAATACATTATATAAACAAATGCAGAGCAAATTACCCCAATAACTAAGATTTGTACTATATTTGAATTTTTTAATCCATAAGTAAGGTTAGAACCAGTTAATAAAAGTACTACTCCAAGTGAAATTGCTCCAAAAAAAATACTAATTGATGTACTCAGAAGATTGCCATATATTCTTCCAACCTTGAACATAAATGTATTAAATAATGAATATAAAACTGCTGAAACTATAGCAATTAAAGAATATAAATTTAAACTCCCCTCAAAAGGATTTGTTAATATTCCAACCCCTATAAAGGCAAGAGCAGATGTAAACCATATAACATTATTAGGTCTTTCTTTTAAAAATACCCAGCCTGCAAAGGCCATAAATATTGCATTTAAACTATAAATAAATACGCAGAATGATACAGTAGTATTTATTAGTGCTATTTGAAGAAGAATTGCGCTTGCGATTAAAATTAATCCAAGCAACCACATTTTAATAAAATCAACTTTTTTTATTTTTAATTTATCCTTTGCCACTTTTGTTATAGCAATTATTATTAAAATGCTACCACCAATAAAAAATCTTATAAATGTCAAATTAATAGGAGGTATTTGTATATTTTTTGAGACGACTTCAAATAACGAAAACATTAATGCAGTAATTAGAAAATAAATCATTTAATCATCTCAACTTTCGTAAATAATTTTATACGACAGTTTTATTTATATTACACTCTTGTAAAAACTTTGATATCCTAATTTTTTAATAAAATACATGTTGATATACCCTTAGGGTATTATCAACATGCACTTAGTCTTTAATTAAAATTTTCTATTATAAATTTTAAGTTATTTATTCTGGTTGAAATGTTGATGGATTTTCAAGTGTTCCACCAAAAACTGCATCTGTAACAGTTAAAGCATTTTCAGCATTAACAGCTATTGGAGCTAAGAAATTCTCTTTCTCATAAGGTTCTCCATTATATACAGCTAACCCTAGCTTAAAAGCCTCAACAGCTATAAGTGGTTGGCTCTTAAGATTTGTAAAAAACATTTGCCCATCTACTATTGCTTGCATACCAGATGTAAGACCCGAATTCCCATATACATTAACTTCATCTAGTCTCCCAGCAGCTTCTAAAGCTCTTATAGCACCAAGTGCAAGGTCATCATTTGTACAAGCTATGGCATCAATATTGTCAAATTTAATTAGCGCATCTTCTGCATTTGTAAGCCCGTCTGCAGCTGTATCTGTCTTAGATTCTAACATTTGAAGTATTTCATATCCGTCATTTTCTTCTATCATCGGTACAAAACCCTCATTATATTGAATTTCTGCATGAACGGCACCTACAGGTCCATAAAGATATACTATATTAGCTCCATCAGGAAAATCCTTCATTATTTGCTCAGCTTGATTAATTCCAAACTGTTTTTCATCAAATACAATACCTGCTGTAACATTATCAGACTCAGATTCACGAGCCACTGTTATAATAGGTATACCAGCCGCTGCTGCAGTATCTACTGCTACACTACTTCCTGAAACTTGAACAGGTCCTAATAAAATTAAATCAACTTCTCTTTGAACAAGATCTTCAACATCTCTAATTTGTTTTTCTTGATCATTATTTGCCCAAATTGTTACAACTTCATATCCATTGTTTTTTCCATATTCTTCAATGTAATCTCCAACATTTGCCCACCACTGATTGTCCCTTGTTACCATGCTAGAACCAATTACAATTTTTTCTTCAGAATTTGTTTCTTCTTCAGAAGTTTCTGTATCAGACGGTTCTGATGCACAACCAACTAATGCAAATACAAGCATTGTCACAATTATTATGCTAATAATCATACGCATTTTTTTCATTTTTTCACCTTCCCTTTTTTTTTATGATTAAGCATCCTTTCTTTTGGATACCATATCAACTGTTACTGCTATGGCAATTATTAAACCGATAGTAATTTGTTGCCATTCATAGCCAATACCGATTATATTTAATCCATTGAATAAAGAAGCCATAAGTATTGAGCCAATAATGGTATTTGTTATCGAACCACTTCCACCCTTCAAAGATGTTCCACCTACTATAACAGCTGCAATAACATCAAGATTTGTGCTTTGCATAAGATTAGGCTGGGCAGATGCAACTCTAGCTGTCATTAATATACCTCCAATAGAGGCAAGAAGTGCAGTAATCATATATATTCTAATTTGAATTGTAGAATTTCTTAACCCTGCAAGCCTTGCCGCTTTAGCATTTCCACCTAGTGCATAGATATTTAATCCAAACTCAGTTTTTGACAATACTATCCAACCTAGTAATAACACAATACCCATTATAATTACAGGTGTAGGAATCCCTAGAACAAATCCTACTCCCAACTTTAAAAAAGGTTCTGGAAATCCTGTAATGATATCACCACCAGTGATAAATAGTGCTAACCCTCTTGCAATAGTCATAGTTGCCAATGTCCCAATAAAAGGTAAAACATTAAATTTTGAAATTAAAATGCCATTAAACAAGCCGAAAATTAAACCTGCAATAACTCCAGCCATAATACCTAATAATATATTATTTGTTGACACAAGAATTACCCCACATAAACTTCCTGCCATAATTCCTACAGAACCTACAGAAAGATCTACTCCCCCACTAATAATACAAAGAGTCATTCCAACTGCAATAATTAAATTTATAGACATTTGTCTTAA
>Ga0334899_1002138_pt1 | contig 16569 bp, 21 predicted proteins | sample GraSluR3_MG_FD_207219 | JGI IMG/M metagenome (GOLD analysis project Ga0334899, IMG submission 207219) | Sludge microbial communities from methane-producing bioreactor in Wageningen University, Netherlands - Granular Sludge_8_08-R3 | ecosystem: Engineered > Bioreactor > Anaerobic > Unclassified ... | reverse complement strand
TGAACTCGTCGAGACGATGAGGGTCCTCATCGACCCCTACCTCCGGGGAAACCCCGCCGCCCCGGCGTCCCCCGAGGAGCTCGACCCGGACGCAATCGCCGTCACCCACGGCCACGCCGATCACCTAGGGGACGCCGAGGAGATCGCCCGCCGGACTGGCTCCCCGGTCCTGGCCGTCTCCGAGGTGGCGAGGTTTTTGGACAGCCGGGGGATTCGATCGGAGGGGATGAACATCGGGGGACCCTCCGGATCGCCGACGTCTCCTTCACCATGACGAGGGCGGTCCACTCCTCCGGGATCACCGTCACCGACCCGCCTGCTTGCGGCGGCGAGGCTGCAGGGTTTGTCATCGAGGACGGGGTCCGGGTCTACCACGCCGGGGATACCGCCCTCTTCGGCGACATGAGGCTCATCGGAGACCTCCTCCGACCCGAGGTGGCGCTCCTGCCGATCGGGGGGAGGTACACCATGGGGCCGAGGGAGGCGGCGATCGCCGCGAGCTGGATAAGGCCCCACCTGGTCATCCCGATGCACTACAACACCTGGCCCCGGATAAGCCAGGACCCCGCCGAGTTCCGAGATCTGGTGGAGACTCTATGCGATTCCGAGGTCGTGATCGTCGAGGCTGGCGACTGCGTAGAGTGCTGAAGCCCCGGGGGGGCTGGAGGCAGGAGTTCGTTTTTATATTAATATATTTTTATATTTCCACTTCCTTCTCCTGGCCCTCCCTGCCATCCTGCCGATCCTGCCCCCCCGGGGCGACCGCAAACTTTTAAACTCCGTCGCCGAACCAACCGTCGATGAGCGATCTGCGCCTGCTCTTTGGAAGGCCTAAGATGAAGGGGACGGGGAAGTTTCTTGCGGCGTTGAGGGAGGCTGGGGAGGGCCGAGGCTGCATCATCCAGGCGATGGACGCCTCCCTCGTGGTCGGCGAACGCCACGCCGCCTTCGCCGCCGAGAAGGCGGTGCGGGCCTTCACCGAGAGGAGGAACGTGGCCAAAGACCTGGGGCTGGAGATCCTCCGCTACGCATCGGGCCAGAGACAGATCGAGCGGGCGCTCTCCATGGGGGTATCGGAGGCGACGGAGCGCGTCGCCCTGATAGTCATGGGCACCCCTCCGGATATCTCCGATATCCTGGAGCTCGACGGCGAAGGGCCCCGCTGGAGCGAGGCGGCCGTCAGGGAGGCCTTCGATATCGGGGACCTGGAGATCGAGGCCGCGGGGGAGGAGAGGATCCCCGACCTCGTCCTGGAACGGGTGGCCCTAATAGACGCTTACCGATGAGAGGATCTTATGAAAGAAGAGTTCTACACCCGAGGCCGATGGCAGAACTGGATCAACAAGATAAAGGAGAGCGGGTTCACCCTCCAGGAATCGGAGGAGGACCCGTCGGCGGCGGTCTTCGTCTACGCCATGGACGATGTGGTCCTGGCCTGCCTCAAGGTCATAGCGCGATGCGAACACGGCACCATAACTAAAGAGGAGGCGATCTCCACCATCGACGAGATCAGGGAGATCGTCTCCGAGAGGGACGACTCCCTGGGGGAGGACGCGACCCTGATGCTGGAGTCCCTGAACGCCTCCCTCTCGGCGGTCTTCCTGGCGAGCCAGAGGTACATCGATGGCAGCTACGACCAGAAGACCCCCCTGGCGGATATGGTGAGGAAGGCAGCCACCGCCGAGGAGGCGGGGAGGATGGAGGAGGCCCTGGGGATCCTGAGCGACATCGGGGCGAGGGTGATCGGAGGGGAGGCGGTCCCCGAGGAGGCCTTTGCAGAGCTTCCCTACTGCATGACGGCGGAGCTCCTGGACGGCATCGACGCCATCTCCGCCGCCCAGGTCGGGGACGACAGCTACAAGGAGGATGACGGCTCCGAGGACGACGGCGAGGACGCCTGACCGGACCTTCACCCCGGCCTCGTCGTCACCTGGCGGCCGCTATCCAGGACGATCACCGTCTCCTCGGCCTGGGAGACGAGGGCGCCCTGCGCCTCCCAGAGGAGGGGGTAGCGGTGGAGGACCCCCGCCCTGAGGAGCTGATGGAGGGAGTAATCGATCCTCTCCCCCGATAGCCAACGCCGGGCGAAGGGGAGGGAGGGGTAACTATCCAGGACCTCTTTTAAGAGAGCCCTCGCCGGCGGGGACCTGATCGGCCTCTTCCCGATGAGGGAGTATATCTCGACCTGGGGCGCCTCCGATATCCGGCCGATGCCGTCGGTGGCAAAGGGCTCGATAGCGATGACGTCCCCCGGAGATAGCTCCGCCCCCTTCTCGGCGGCCCGGTTGGGGATCGAGGGCTCCCCGTGGGCCCGGTAGCGTCCGAGGCCGTGGCCCGTCAGGTTCGCGACGGAGCTGTAGCCGTACCCCCGGATCGCCTCCTCGATGGCCGCCCCCAGGTCGGCGGTGGACGCTCCGGGCTCCACCAGCTCGATCGCCGCGGCAAGGCCGGCCTTCGAGGCCTCGACGAGGTCGGGGTGGCCCCCGAGGTCCACCGTCACGGCGGCGTCGGCGATGTAGCCGTCGACGTGGACCCCGATGTCCAGCTTCACCATCTCCTCGCCGAAGACCGCCCCGTCCGCCGGCCGGGGGGTGTCGTGGGCCGCAACCCTGTCCCTGGAGATGTTGCAGGGGAAGGCGGGCTCGCCGCCGAGGGCCAGGGTCTTCCCCTCTACGAACTCCGCCACCTCCAGGATGGAGACTCCGACGTCGATCATCGAGGCCGCCTCCTCCCTAACCCGGGCCAGGATCTCTCCCGCCGTCCTGTACTTTTCCAGCACTTCAGCGTCCATATAACCATACTCCTATCGTCAAAACGCCCTCGTCAGAGGATCAGCCGCTTTTCGAAGTTGGTGAGGTTCTCGGACCCTCCCCCCCTCACCACCAGCAGATCCTCGAGCCGAACCCCCCCGAGCTCCGGGTAGTAGAGGCCTGGCTCCACGGTGACGACGCTCTCCGCCCAGAGGGCCTTCCCCACCTCGGAGAGGGAGGGCCTCTCGTGGACCGCAAGCCCCACCCCGTGGCCCGAAGAGTGGATGAAGCCCCGACCCTCCCGCTCCGGGTAGCCCCGCTCCTCGAAGGCCTCGCAGACCTTCGAATGGACCATCCTTCCGCTCGCCCCCGCCCTGACGGCCGCGATCCCCGCCACCTGAGCCGCCAGCACCGCCTCGTAGATCTCGACCACCTCGGGGTCTGCCTCGCCCCGGAGGACGGTCCGCGTCATGTCAGCGAAGTATCGCGTCCGTTTGGAGCGGGGGAAGATGTCGATGACGATGGGGGCGTCCCTCGGCAGGGGGCCAGAGCCGACGAGGTGGGGGTCAGCCGCCTCCGGCCCTCCAGCCACGATCGTACCTTCCGCCTCACACCCCCACTCCAGGAGAGAGACCTCGATGGCGGACCTGACCCACTCGGAGGTGAGGGGCCTCCCCTCCAAAAAGAGGGACTCTCCGGCGGGCCGGGAGCGGCGGATCATCTCGATGGCGACCTTCATCGCCTCCTCGCAGGCCCTCTGAGAATATCTGATCGCCTCGATCTCCTCGGCGGCCTTCACCTCTCGCATCTCCAAGACGGGGCTCTCCAGGACGGATATCTCGAACTCCCCGGCGAGGTCCAGATAGATCCTCGCGGGAAAGTCTCCGAAGACCCCAAGCCTCTTGACGGACCGGTCCCGGAGAAACTCCTTAAGGACCGCGACGTAGGCATCCTCAGGCCGTCCGAACCTGGCCATCTTCTCCAAGATCCCGTAATCGGAGGTGCAGACCACCTCGTCGGCGACCGACTCCTTCCTGGCCCGGCCCGCCTCCATCCCCGAGACGAGGATGGATAGCGACGGCCTGGCCAGCAGGGCGAACCTGTCGGGGGCTGAAAAGCGGGATAGGTAGTAGATGTCCAGGTGGCAGCGGCCGTCTCCCAGGAGGAGAAAGCCGTCCAGCTCGTGATCGGAGAGAAACTTCCCCGTCTGAGGAGACGAAGGGGGCATGGGAGGGGATCAGGGGAGATAGTATAAAAGGATAGCCATAAAAGGGAGGCCCGCGGCCTGAGGCGAGCTGATCAGAGGCCCTTCATCGCCGAAGTGATCTCGCGGACGAAGGCCTCGACGTCCTCGGACCTCTCGACCCCGGTCCCGGTGACGATGATCTCGGCCCCCGCCTCCACCAGGCGGCGGGCCGCATCCCCGGACCGGATCCCTCCGCCGGCGATGAGCAGGGCGTCGCCGATGGCCCTCTTCGTCGCCGCCACCATCTTCGGGGGCACCGGATCCCCGGCCCCCGACCCCGCCTCCAGATAGACCATCCTCATGCCGAAGTACTTCCCGGCGAGGGCGTAGGCCGCGGCCAGCTCGGGCTTATCCCTCGGGATCAACTTCGCGTCCCCAACCCAGCCCACCGTCCCTCCGGGCTCGACGATGATGTAGGCCATGGGGATCGGCTCGAGGCCGTACTTATAGATCAACGGCGCCCCGAGGGCCTGGTTCTCGATCAGGTAGCTCGCGCTCCTGGAGTTGAGGAGGCTCATGAAGAAGACGGCGTCGGCGTTGGAACAGAGCCCCGAGACGCCGCTCGGGAAGAGGATCACCGGCAGGCCGGACTCCGCCCTGATCGACCTCACAGTATCCTCGAGGGCGCGGCCTGCCGCGCCGACAGACCCCCCGACCATGATGGCGTCGGTGCCCCCCTTTGCCGCCGCCTTAGCCATCCTGCCGGCGGCCTCGGGGCCCTGGGAGTCGGGGTCGATGAGGGTGAGGTGGGCAGCCCCTGCCGTCTCCACGGCCGTCGCCAGCATCCCCTCTACGGGACCGATCATGAGGACCTCAGCCCCCGGCCCGGCTACCCTTTGCTCTCCTTGGACTTGACGCGAAGCCCCTTGTAGCCGCACTTGCGGCATCGGGTTGAACGGGCAGCGTTTCGCGCGTTGCAGCGCATGCAGATCTTCATGTTCAGAAGTCGGTTTTCAGCCTCTGGAAATCGAGCCATGGAAGTATCCTCTCTGATCTTTATAGCGGTTCGTCATCCCTGACGACGGATATCGCCAGACGGACCGCGGCGATATGAACCTTTTGGAGGGTTTCAGGCGCCGGGGTTGGGATTTTCCTGGGAGGGCTTTCCCGCCCCCCCATTTTGAACCCAAGCGTCCCAGAAGGGACAACAGGTCTCGAGCCTGCCGCGTTTGGACTCTTCAGACCCCTTGGAGACAGAAGATTAGTCCGCTCTGCCACCCCGGCTCCGGAGCACCTTCTTCAAGCTTCTGGTTTATATCTGTTGGCCCGGCCCCCTCCAGCAGGATAGGCTTATGTGGTCGAGGCGCTAATTCCCGGCGGGAGATTTGGATGGCCCTTCGAGATGATGCGCTGGAGTTCCACCGGAAATCAAGGGGTAAGATAGCCATAAAGAGCAAGGTGCCCTGCAGCACCCGCGAGGACCTGAGCCTCGCCTACACCCCCGGCGTCGCCGAGCCCTGCCGCGAGATTGAAAAAGATCCGGATAGGATCTACGACTACACCGCCAAGGGGAACCTGGTGGCCGTCGTCACCGACGGGACCGCGGTCCTGGGTCTGGGAGATATAGGCGCTGGGGCGGCGATGCCGGTGATGGAGGGCAAAGCGATCCTCTTCAAAGAGTTTGCCGACGTCGACGCCTTCCCCATCTGCATAGACTCAAAGGACCCCTCGGTGGTGGTGGAGGTGACCAAGAGGATATCCACCGTCTTCGGAGGGATAAACCTCGAGGATATAAGCGCCCCCCGGTGCTTCGAGATCGAGGACCGGCTGAAGAGGGAGCTGGATATCCCCATATTCCACGACGACCAGCACGGAACCGCGGTGGTGACCGCCGCCGCCCTCATCAACGCCCTCACGATCGTCGGAAAGGGGTTCGAAGAGGTCCGGGTCGTCACCAGCGGGGCCGGGGCCGCCGGGGTCGCCGTCTCCAACTTCCTGATGAGCTTCGGCGTCGAAGACCTCATCCTCTGCGACAGAAAGGGGGTCGTCCACGAGGGCCGCGGCGACCTGAACCCCTCCAAGATGGAGATGGCGAAGATCACAAACCCCACTGGGGTGACCGGCACCCTCGCCGACGCCCTGGAGGGGGCCGACGTCTTCGTCGGGGTCTCGGCCCCGGGGATCGTATCCGAGGAGATGGTGAGGTCCATGGCCAAAGACTCCATCGTCTTCGCCATGGCCAACCCCGTCCCCGAGATCATGCCGGATCTGGCCAAAAAGGCCGGGACGAGGGTCATCGCCACCGGCAGGTCCGACTTCCCCAACCAGGTGAACAACGTCCTGGGCTTCCCCGGGATCTTCCGGGGCGCCCTCGACGTCCGGGCGCGGGACATAAACGAGGAGATGAAGATGGCGGCGGCGCGGGCGATAGCCGAACTGGCGGAGCCGATCTCCGAGGACCGGATAATCCCCTCCCCCTTCGACCGGCGGGTGGTGCCGAAGGTGGCGGAGGCGGTGGCGAGGGCGGCGATCGAGTCGGGGGTCGCAAGGATCGAGGTCGATCCTGCGGAGGTTGGGCGAAGGGCCGCCGAGAGGATAGGGCTATCGGGGTAGATGACAGCCACGAGGGGGCGGTGAAGGCGGGTACCCAGAGGGCTCACGGCCGTGATAAGGGCAGCAAGCCCCTCTAAGTGGTAACCCCGCGCATGCTGAGGCATTTCCATGCCGTTCGGGCCCTAGTCTTGGGCGCCCCCCTCAACGATATCCAGCCCCAGCTCCGCCATGCCGACCTTAAGACAACCTCAGTCTATCTTTATAGAAATCAAACGCCTGCGGATGATCTGCGAGGAGTTCGAGATCTAAAGGATCATCTCCAATCATATCATAACATTTGAGCATAGAAATTGGATCTTATGTGTCGCTGCCTTTTGGTCGCCACATTTGTACCCAAGTGGATATTCAGGGACCGATAAAAAATCTTGGCGAAATATCCACTCTTGGATTATGTAACCCAAAAACTTTTACGTTTGTGTTTCCATACACTCTCACTAGGTGACTAATATATGAGAATAGCCATTTTGGTGTTGATAACGCTATCATCCATCGCGATGCCCGCGTGTGGGCAGGAGACTGCTGAAGAATGGCTAGAGGAAGGCATAGCTCTCTTTTTCCAGGGTAGATACTCATCCGCAGTTCTGGCTTACGACGAGGCTATACGTCTCGATCCTGAGTGGGCGGGGCCCTGGAATAACAAAGGCAGTTCTCTTAATAATTTAGGCAAGTACGACGAGGCCATCCAGGCTTACGACGAAGCCATCAGGCTCGATCCTGGGTGGGCATGGCCCTGGAATAACAAAGGCGTATCTCTGTATAATTTATATAAGTATGAAGAGGCCATCCAGGCTTACGACGAAGCCATCAGGCTCGATCCCGAGTATTTCGAAGCCTGGTTTAACAAAGGCAACGCTCTCGTTGATATGGGTAAGTACGAAGAGGCCATCCAGGCTTTCGACGAAGCCATCAGGCTCGATCCAGAGTTTGCCGTTGCCTGGCTTAACAAAGGCAACACTCTCGATGATATGGGTAAGTACGAAGAGGCCATCCAGGCTTACGACGAAGCCATCAGGCTCGATTCCGAGTGGGCGTTGCCCTGGAATAACAAAGGCTATTCTCTCAATAATAATGGTAAGTACAGAGAGGCCATCCAGGCTTACGACGAGGCTATACGTCTCGATCCTGAGTGGGCGTTGCCCTGGAATAACAAAGGCATTTCTCTTAATAATTTAGATAAGTATGATGAAGCCATCCAGGCTTACGACGAAGCCATCATGCTCGATCCTGGGTGGGCATGGCCCTGGAACAACAAAGGCGTTACTCTCGAGAATCAGGGCAAGCTAACTGAAGCTCTCAAGTGCTTCGACACGGCTATCCGGATCTATCCTGAGTATGCCAATGCTTGGGAGAACAAAGGCGTTGTTCTTGAGGCGCTTGGCAGGACGAACGAAGCAAACGCAGCTTTCGCGAAGGCTAGGGATCTTATATCTGATGGTGAATCAATGCTAACGTCAGCGGAAATACCCTCGTCTCCAATTACCCTTCCATCATATTCTCAGGTCGTAGAAACATATCCAGAAGGTACTGAACTCTGTTGTCTGGAAGCAAATATAACTGATCAAACGGAAGAAACTGGCTTGACACTTAGCAATATAAAATGTCTTCCTCTTTTCGGCGGGGACATACAGTTTCAATGCTATGGTGCGAAGTTAACTTTGGATGTTCCAATCACTATCGACGGAAAAAGATTCGATGTAGGTGCAAAATTGACCGTGGACAAAGATCTACATTGGATTCAGGTCTCTAGCTGGGACTAGACTAAGTTAAAATGGCCGCGGATACAACAACGCTCGGAAACTGAAGATAGAGGCGGCAAAGCTCCGAGAGATCCCATAGATCGAATATCAGACAGGGGATGGTAAAAAGTATATAGAATAGGTCCGCTTGCGGGGGGTGAGTTCCCCCGCACCAATGATTACTGGTATCCCCAATTCAGAGAGGATGACCTCCGAGGACCTGGAGGCTCGAAGGGCGAGGATCGAGAAGAGGAATGAGGCGATCCGAGAGGCGAGGGCTCCATCGTGGGCCGTCACCTTCGCCAGTATAGAAACATATTTCGTGGTCGGAGACAGTATCTTTTTCGCCAAAGGGTGAATATGACGAGAAAGAAATTGATTTCAGAGGACGCCGATGCCTGGAATAAAAAGGGAGGATCTTTAAGGATCCAAGGCAAGTACGAAGAGGCTCTCCGGCTCGATCCTGAGTACGCCCTCTATGAACTGGGGAAAGCATATTGAGGCAATTCGTGATATCGATGAATCCGTTAGGCTCGGTTACGAACATACACCAGTTTGGCACTGATCGATGAGAGGGTGAAGGCTCGCGGTTCTGAGGGGGGCCCCTCTTTTGGCTGAGGAGTTTGGGCCGTGAGAGCCGGGTGTACGCGCCAGACCTCCACATATACTATAGCCTCTGAAATAGACGGGTTCACAACGGCATACCTTTAGGCCTCCGAGACGATAGGGGACACTTATGAAATATTCAGCTACAAAAATATAGTATACTTTGGTCTGATTTATTTAAGATTAAAAGGAAGTATGTTTTATAAGATCTCCATCAGTCAGATATGGGTCTGCGGAAAGGTGAACACAGAGGGGAAAAAAGAGAAAGAGTGGTCAGATCTCCTTCTGGACCTCGCCCCTGATGTCCTCGAAGTCGACGAAGTGCATCCCCGAAACCTCCCGGAGCTCCCGGGCGATGAACCTTTTTGTGGACATGACCATGAACCTCTTCCCCCTCGCCCGCAGGAGCCGGAGGGGCCGCTCGAAGTCGCCGTCGCCGCTGACCAGGATCGCCATGTCGTAGTTCTCGATGGTGTTGAACATGTCCAGGACGATCTCGATGTCCAGGTTCGCCTTCCTGATCTCCCGGCCGTCGTCGAGGACTATGATCTTCAGCTCCTTGGTGATGATGGAGTAGCCGATGTCCGCGAGGGCGGTCAGGAACCCCTGCTGCCTGGTGTCTGGCGGGTTCTCCTCCCCCACGTAGTAGTAGGCGTCGATGATCTCCCCGCCGGTCCTGTTCTCGATCCACCGGAGGAGCTTCTCGAAGTTGATCCACCACTTAAGCTCATCTTTCTGCATGTAAAAGACGTTCGCGCCATCTACAAATACCGATATTTTCAATTATATTTCCCCTTTATTTTAAATGTAGTAACCGAGACGGCCGCCGTCGGCCGCCCATCGCCCTTCCGCGAGGAAGAATATCTGAGAATACATATAGTTTCCTGAAGTCCCCTGAAAGACCCAGACCTCCATAGCCCGCCTCTGGACGGTATATCAGTCGTTGGCTGCCGCCCGAGTCGTTGGCTGCCGCCCGGGGGGGCGGGCTCCCCTCCTTCTCGCCGCAGCCGTCGCAGATCCCCTTCAGGTCCATGCTGGATCCGATGACGGTGAAGTTCGCCTCGGCAGATACCTTGGAGATCAGCTCTCCCATGATGGGGTCGGACCAATCGATGAGGCATCCGCACCGGATGCACAGCAGGTGAGCGTGAGCCTCAGTATTCGGGTCGTATCTCGTCTCGCCCTGGGAGAGGTTCAGCTCCATGACCAGCCCCATCTCCTTCAATATTCTAATTGTGCTGTAGACCGTGGCGAGGCTCACCGTTGGGTGGGTCTTCTTGACCTCAAGGTATGCCTTCTGCGCCGTTGGATGTTCGTGATTGCTCAGGATATACCTGCTGACGGCGATCCTCTGGGGCGTAGCCCTATAACCCCTGTTACGGAACGCCTTTATTATCGATGCCTCAGGATCGCCGTAATTGATCATGGTAATTACTAAGTAATAATCAATCTTAAATAAGCCTATGCTCAATAAAGATTTTGGGGGCAATCAACTCAAATCTTGGGCGTCCACGTTGATCGAGCCCTCGATATTGATGGATGATAAAGAGAGGAGATGCTAAAATGACCCACCATGCAGAAGACCATTTCGGATGCTGTGAAGGGAGCGCTTTCCCGTTGATCGGAGACAAGTTCCCCATGATGAAGGTGAAGACCACCCACGGTATGATCAACCTCCCGGGGGATTATAAGGGAAAGTGGATCGTACTCTTCAGCCATCCTGCGGACTTCACCCCCGTCTGCACCACCGAGTTTGTGGCCTTTGAGAAGAGGCGGGAGGAGTTCGATAAGCTGAACTGTGAGCTGATCGGCCTCTCCATCGACCAGGTCTTCTCCCACATGAAGTGGACCGAGTGGATCCGGGAGAATATCAAGGTGGAGATCAAGTTCCCCATCATCGCCGACGATCAGGGGAGGATCGCGGAGATGCTGGGGATGATCCATCCCGGCAAGGGCTCCAACACCGTCCGGGCAGTCTTCATCATCGACCCCGAGGCGACGATCCGCTTGATCCTCTTCTACCCCCAGGAGGTGGGGAGGAACATGGACGAGATCGTCCGGGTTCTGAAGGCCCTCCAGGTCGTCGACGAGAAGAAGGTGGCAGCTCCCGCCAACTGGCCGAACAACGAGCTGATCGGAGACCACGTCATCATCCCGCCGCCGGGGGACGAGAAGACGGCAGCCACCCGAAAGACCGGCGGCGGCATAGTCTGCGAGGACTGGTGGTTCTGCCACAAGAAGATCTGAGATGGCGGGAAAAGTAGTTAAGAGGGAGAACCATCTATAATGGTTAAAGGTGATGGTATGGCGAAGATCGGTGTTGTGAGACATCGGGTGGAGGACTTCCCCGCCTGGAGGAAGAAGTTCGACGATCGGATGGAGATCCGGAAGAGCAACGGATGGTCGGGCCACGAGCTGTATTATGACGAAGGGAAGAAAGAGGCCTACGTCGTCCACACAGTCCACGACGATAAGCTGGCGATGGCGAAGGAGCATATGGAGAAGTTCAAGGCCATGGGGAGGCGGACGGAGATGAAGCCCTCCGGAAACCCCGACCATTCGATCGTGCCGAGGGGCGAGAAGATCGAGGCGGTAAATTACTGATCCCGCGACGGAATGGACGACCCCTCCTCCGGGCCCTGGGGTCGCCCTCGCCGCTCAGAAGGAGGCTTCTGGGGGGCGCCGGGCCGCTTCCTCATCCTCCGGGGTCCGACCCCTCCGCCCTGCGGCCCCGGGCGCCACCCGCCGATCGGAATCAGAGGCCGGTCAGCGGCCCCCCGGCCTCCGGGGTGCCCCCGCTCCGCAAAAAGTTTAAGGAAATCCGACAAGGTTTTAGAAAAACTATGGAGATATTCGCATGGCCCAAAAGAAATTATACTCCCTCCCCGAGCTGCCCTACGCCTACAACGCCCTGGAGCCTCAGATCTCCGAGGCCCAGCTCCGGCTCCACCACGACAAGCACCATGCCGCCTACGTCAACGGCGCGAACGCCATCCTGGAGAGGCTCGACAAGGCCCGGGAGGCGGGAGCCGACCTGGATATGAAGGCGACCCTCAAGGAGCTCTCCTTCCAGGCGGGAGGCCACCTCCTCCACAGCCTCTTCTGGAGGAACCTCGCCCCGGCGGCGAAGGCGGCCGAGGAGCCGAAAGGCGCCCTAGCCGACGCCCTGAAGGAGGAGTTCGGCTCCTTCGCCAGGTTCAAGAAGGAGTTCTCCGCCGCCGCCGCGACCGCCGAAGGCTCCGGCTGGGCAGCCCTCGCCTGGTGCGGCATGACGAAACGGCCCGTCATCATGCAGATCGAGAAGCATAACTTCAACGTCTACCCGATGTTCCGGATCCTCATGGTCCTGGACGTCTGGGAGCACGCCTACTACCTCGACTACAAGAACGAGCGGCCGAAGTTCGTTGAGGCCTTCTGGAAGATCGTCGACTGGGACGAGGTGAGCCGGAGGCTAGAGGCGGCCATTAAATAAGACCGGTCCCAGGCCGGTCGGCTGCCGAAACTATTTTTGGGGGGACTTGAGAGCGTGAAGATCCTTTTTCTGATCCTGACGACGGTGGCCCTCGTCGTCACCGCCGGCTGCGTCGATCGGGCCGAGGAGAGGGGCGGATCCGCCCCACCACTCCCGGTGGAGAGCTCCACCGCACCGATCGAGAGCGGAGATCTCACCTATCCCGCCTACGTAGCTTCCCCCGCTCCAAAGCAAGACGGAGGCGACGATCCGACCTATCCTGGGATCGTGATGATCCACTCCTTCAACGGCCTGGAGCCCGGCTACCGGGATCTGGCAGATCGGCTAGCAGCCTCTGGGCACGTGGTGATCGCGCCCGAATGGCAGACCTTCAACAGGACGCCCCGGGACGAGGTCGTCGAGGAGCTCGTCAGGACCTCCGCCGCCTACCTCGTGGATAGGGAGGATGTGGACGGCGACCGCCTCGGCCTCACCGGCTTCTGCGCCGGGGGGAGGTACACCATGCTATTTCTCCCTGGAATGGAGGAGTTTCGCTCCGGCGTAGCCTGGTACGGATTTCCCTACTCCGGCGGCTTCAACGACGAGGCCCGCCCCGCCGACCTGATCGACGGCCTCGCCGCACCGATCCTGATTATCCACGGGACCCGGGACGTACCCAGCCCCATCTCGGGGATATACGATTACGCCGCCGCCCTCGACGCCGCAGGCAAGTACTTCGAGCTGAAGGTCTACCAGGGGGAGGGCCACGGCTTCATGATCAATGGGGGCGAGAGAGCGGTGGGCTTCGCCGCCCGAGACGCCGAAGGAGAGATGGCGAGGTTCTTCGAGAGGACCTTGAAGTGAGGACGGTTCTGCCTTGCCCCCCACCCTTCTTTTTGAATCGGAGATGGGCAAAGAAAAGTTTATTGCTGCTTAAATTTTATTGTGATTATATGAGGCGAAATCTGTGGATCGGTGCGGCTGCGGTTCTGATGCTGTTGTCTTTGCCCGCGGCCTTTGCCCAGAGCTGCGACTGGACGGGAACGTGGGAGACGAACTGGGGAGAGATGGAGCTGCAACAGCATGGCAACAACACGGTGACCGGAACTTATACTCACGACAACGGACGGATCAGCGGAACGATATTCGGAGACGTGCTCATCGGCACCTGGTCGGAGGACGCCCAAGAAGATCCCTATATGCCGCCCTATAACGCGGGAGAGGTCGAGTTCACCATCTCGGATGATTGTAGCTCCTTCGATGGTAGATGGCGGTATGGCTCCTCTGGAGAATGGGGAAGCTGGTCAGGCACGCGGGTTATGGAGAGATGAGAGGAGGATCAGGCCTCTCGAAGAAGTTCCGGCCTTGCGCCCACCACCTCCTTCGGATCAGATCTCCTCCTCTGACCGGCCCGTGACCATCTCGGCCACCCAGTCCCAGTCGTGGTCGTAGATGTGGGCCGAGCAGCTCACCGTCGCGATGGAGCCGGGCTCCGCCCCTGCCCTCTCCGCCACGTATTCGAGGAGCCTGGTGAGGCCGTATAAGTTCGCCGGGTAGGCGCCCGCGAAGTCGTGGCTCCGAAATAGGGCCGTGAGGTGGAGCCTCCCCTGCCTAATTTTAAAGTCGTCGACCATCATGCAGGGGACCTCCTCCTTCTCCGTATCGACGGGCGGGATCCACGTCACCGCCGAGGCCCTCCGCGAGTTCGGATTGGACCGGAGGCGGCGGACGACGTACTCGATCTGGTCGACGGCCCCTCCCGCGCCTTCACCATCGATACCCTTCTCGCCGCCCCGATCGTCGCGGACCCCTCTCTCCTTCCCAGGGCAGGGGAGAGACCAGGACCGGAGCCGCTCGCCGTAGGTGTACTCAAAGCCGGGGTTCTCGCCACTGATGAGCTGACTTGCGTAATCCTCCAGGCGGGGCCGGTTCCAGGAGTACTCCTCGGGGATCATCTCCTTTCTTGGGTCCTCCACCACCACCTCCAGGGCCAGGATCTCCCGGGTCCTGGTGCCTCGCTCGTCGGTGATCTCCTCTCCCCCCCGCCATATCAGCCCCAGCCCCCGCCGCCACGCCTCGGGGATCGTCTCCGCCTTGATGAGCCTTCCGACCCTCACAAGAACACCCTCCGCCGTTTTGGCCCAAGGGCTGAAATAGTTGGCTCTTGAAGTTGAAAGGGAGAGCTGAACTTGGCAGAGCTCTGGTGATCCAAGAGATGCCCGACTTCGAGTGGGAGCTGGTGGCGGCGATAAACCGCTTCTTCGAGGCGTCCGGGATTAGGGGATTGGCCTACCGGCTGAAGCAGAGCAGGTACACCCCCCAGGTCGTCGACCTCCTCGTCGACTCCCCCGACCCCGCCTACTACCTGGCCATCGAGTGCAAGAGCATCGACGCCCGGAAGGCTAAGACCCTCTACTTCACCCAGCACTTCTCCGCCGCCGGGGGCGTCCACCAGATCGAGAGGATCGACCAGTTCATCGATAGGACCGGCCGGCGGGGCTTTCTGGCGGTGGAGCTCCGCCGCGGGCCCGGGAGGGCGAAGACCGCCCACCTCCTCCCCTGGTATGCCGCGATGGAGGCCTTCAGGTCCGAGAGCCCCGGAATCCCGGTGGAGAGGATCGAGGCGATCCCCCCCCTCGGAAGGAGGGACGGCGACTACCTCATCGAGGCGGGAGATCTTGATCAGGAAATTCAGGGCCAATCAATTTAACTTCGCGCAAAAGAATTTGGATTAAGCTTATATCCCCTTCCGCCGCTCCAAACCCCCATGAAGCTTCCCGGTACCGCGACCCAGCCGGAGAACGTCCAGATCGCCATAGGAAAGCTCGACATCAGGCCCGGCATGACCTTCCTCGATCTGGGGTGCGGCTCGGGGGCCCTATCCCTCGCTGCCAGCAGGTTCACCGATCGGATATTCGGCATAGACCGGAGGCCTGAGGCGGTGGAGATCTCCAGGGCGAGGGTCCCGGCGGGGACCTTCCTCTGCGGCGAGGCGGCGGGGATCATCCCCGGCCTTCCCAAGATCGACCGGTGTTTCATCGGCGGGACGGCGGGGGTCGAGGATTTCTTCCCGATGCTGATGGAGAGGCTCTCTCCAGGAGCCGCCGTCGTCGCCGACCTCGCCAGGATCGGGGTCGCCTCGAAGGTCGCAGGGCTGATGAGGGGGGCGGGGATCTTCGAGGAGCTCCTCCAGATCGGGATAGCCCGGGGCTACGACCTCGCCGGGGACATCGCCCTCCGGCCGGAGAACCCCATCTTTATGGTGGTGGGGAGGCTTCCGGGAGGTCGGAGCCGATGAGGGGAGGAGGATCGAGGATGAGGGGCCATGGGAGGGGACGGCAGATCTCAGGAGAGGAGAGGGAGGTGGCAGCGTGCTGATAGGGGTGAGCCTCGGCCCGGGGGACCCGGAGCTGATCACCCGGAAGGCGGAGAGGGCCCTGGCGGCCGCGAATAAGGTCTTCGTCCCCGGAGAGATGGCCGCCGACCTGGTCCGGAGGTACGCCGAGCCGGAGCTCCTCGACTTTCCCATGATCTCGGATAAAAGGAGGCTCCTTGAGATCTGGGCCGAGAACGCGGACCGGGTCGCCTCCTGGGCCGCCGGCGGGGCTGCCGCCTTCGCCTGCATCGGGGACGTCAACACCTTCTCCACCTTCTCCCACCTCAAGAGGCTGGTAATCGAGCGCCACCCGGAGGTGGAGATCGAGACGATCCCCGGGGTGGGGACGGTCCCCGCCCTGGCGGCGAGGCTCGGGGTCGACCTCTCGGAGTCGTTTCTGGTCTCCGACGGCTCCCCGGTGAGTACGGTGATCAGGATGAAGGCGGTCCGCCCCGCCGAGATGGCTAAAGAGCTCGCAGCCGAGGGTTTCGACGAGTTCCTCCTGGGGGTCCGCCTCTACGCCCCCGATGAGGTGGTCGTCAGAGGCGAGATGCCGGAGAAAAGCGACTACTTCAGCGTCCTCTGCGCCAGGAGGAGGAGATGAAGGTCCACTTCGTCGGCGCGGGGCCGGGGGATCCCGACCTGATAACCGTCAGGGGCGCCCGGCTCCTGGCAGAGGCGGACCTCGTCGTCTACGCCGGATCCCTGGTGAACCCCGGGCTGCTGGAGGGGCTCTCGGCAGAGCTCGTCGACAGCAACAAGATCAACCTCGAGCAGATCAACGGCCTCATGCTCTCCGCCCTCCGGAGGGGCGAGAGGGTGGTGAGGCTCCACAGCGGCGACCCCTCCCT
>Ga0334899_1002116_pt1 | contig 16721 bp, 11 predicted proteins | sample GraSluR3_MG_FD_207219 | JGI IMG/M metagenome (GOLD analysis project Ga0334899, IMG submission 207219) | Sludge microbial communities from methane-producing bioreactor in Wageningen University, Netherlands - Granular Sludge_8_08-R3 | ecosystem: Engineered > Bioreactor > Anaerobic > Unclassified ... | reverse complement strand
CATGTGCATAGTGACGAGATTCTGTCTGATATTCAACATGTGCTGTCGCAATAGTAATGCCACGTTCTTTTTCTTCCGGGGCATTGTCAATTGAATCAAAAGAACGGAATGAACCTCCGCCTTTCTTAGATAAATAACTGGTAATAGCTGCTGTTAGAGTAGTTTTACCATGATCAACGTGACCAATGGTACCAACATTAACGTGAGGTTTGCTTCTTACAAATTTTTCTTTAGCCATTATTTCCTCCGTGGCATTATAATCTTTTCTTTTAATATTAAACAAAAAATGGAGCTCATGACCGGACTTGAACCGGTGACCTCTTCCTTACCAAGGAAGTGCTCTACCGACTGAGCTACATGAGCAATTCCTCGCTATAAATAAAAAATGGAGCGGGAAACGGGGTTCGAACCCGCGACCCTCAGCTTGGAAGGCTGATGCTCTAGCCAACTGAGCTACTCCCGCTTTTACTAAATGGTGGAGAGGGGAGGATTCGAACCTCCGAAGTCTTCGACGACAGATTTACAGTCTGTTCCCTTTGGCCGCTCGGGAACCTCTCCGGGTATATTATGGAGCCGATGAAGGGAATTGAACCCCCAACCTAGTGATTACAAATCACTTGCTCTACCATTGAGCTACATCGGCTATCAATCTTATTTTCTAATAAAAAAAACTTGATTTTTTTGTCAAGATTTTTTTACTAATTTTTCACAACTATGCTCTTTTTTAAAATCAATATACTCACTTATGACCATAAACAGAAAATAGCTATTTGCAGTCAAGTGTTTTTTTACTTTTTTTTCTGTTTTTTAAAAAAATCACTAATTTTCAACTAATTATACTCTCATTTTTTAATAATTCATTATATTCATCCACATAATTGTTTAATAGCTACTACTTATTTCTCTATCAATAATCTGTATTAAAAAGTATTTTTACAACCAGGTTTTCCATAATAAAAATATCAAAAATTTTTGCTATTCAAACTCAAATTTATCAAACTCAAACATCATTTCAATTCCAATAAACACAAAAATCCTGACTTTTTTGAGTTTTTGAAAAATACTAATTATACTATTAAATCAAACTTATCTTGCACATAAGCCGGACTTGACTTGCAGTGAGCAAGGCGAGCGTGAGTTGAGAATGGCTGAAATGTTGTGCGAGCATCTTGCTTGCACATAAGCCGGACTTGACTTGCAGTGAGCAAGACGAGCGTGAGTTGAGAACGGCTGAAATGTTGTGCGAGCATCTTGCTTGCACTTAAGCCGGACTTGGCTTACAATGAACGAGCGGATTGAAAGGGCTATAAGTTTAGATTGCTTCACTACAAGTTCATCACAAAAACTCAGTTTATTTTAAAATTTGATATCTCAATCATTCTTTCGTCTGACCATTCGCCGGGTTGCCATGAACGAACATAGATCTTAGGCAGTTCATCATTAAAATCTATTAGTAAAAACAAATGTCCTTCATCTGAATATCTACTGGAGGCATAATCTTGTCTCATACTAATGGCATAAACGCCCGGTTCGTTATTTTTAGTCAGAACTTTAAAACTATTATAACCAATGTGTATATCTTCATTGGCATTAAATATATTTCGGATATTGTTTAGATATTCATTTTTTGTAAAGGTAATATATTCGATATCGGGTTGATCTCCGTAGGCAGTGTATTTATAATCTTTTAATTTTGGTGTCGGCTCAAAAACTCTGCCTACGATAATAACTGCATTATCAGAAAACAAGGTTTCTAAGGCTTTTACATCACGATATAAAAAACAAGATCTGTATTTTTCTACAAATTTCACTAATGTCTTTCTTTGAGAGAGTTCTTCTTCATTTTTAACATTTTGAGTAGCCAGTTTTAGCATATCGTCAAAGACACTAAATTGTATATTTGTTAATTTCCCTTTTTTATCAAAATCAAGCACCAGGTTATCGGTAGTTTGTTTATTTAGTGATGGATATTTTGCGATAATAGGGATACTTCTAAGTTCGTACCCGTCAAAGGTAGTAGTTATTTCTACATCACTTTTAGTCTCTACAATCTGCAAATGATTATATTCTAATAAACATTTAATCTGATTTTGCAAAAAACTATCTTTTGGGAAAACAGATTTTATTTTATTAACATTATTGGCTTTAATTATTTCTATTAATTTATTTGTTTCTAATACTATGCTGTCTTCTACTAAAATATCTGAATCTTTATAACTAATTATTGGTTCTTGAGTCTCAGTATCGGATTTATCAAACAGAACTTCTATTCTATGACTAAACTCAGGCTTCTTTACTATATCCCACAAATCAGACACAGCCTTAAATTCTCTTCTTTGTTCATAGTACATATAATCGAGAAAGGCTTCTATCTTACAAAGCACTTTAGATGCACCATAAAGAGACAATGCAGCTCTGCCGTCTTTTCCCTCTACATAAACTTGATTATTTCCATCCCAAAAATGAAATCGCATATATTGAATGGGTTTACCTTTATATCTCATTGCTAATATAACCTGTTTTTGCGACTCAGAAATCTCTCGTACTGACTCAGTAACAAGACTTACATTCGACATTATTTCTCTTATTTTGGCAGGTAATACAGTATGAAAGGCGATATCCTTATATTCTAATCTTTCATCCGGCAAGGAATTCATTAAAATGATTGAATAATAGAGATATTTCAAGGCATTACCAATATTATTATTATCTTCGAACTTCAATGACTCTTGATATATGTCATAGATTAACTGTTTCCTCTCTTCAAAAATCGCTTGGACATCAGAAATCCTAATATATACAAAGACATTCATCTTACTGCCGAAGGGAGTTCTTATCTCCTGTAAATTTTTAAAGGTTGCTATCGAATAGGTCTCTATCACTGACTTTACATACTCATCAACACTGAGATTAGATTCCTCTGCTTGATTGACAGTTGAAATCCTAACATTTACTACTATCTTTTCTGATAACTCCTTGATTGCCTTATCTCTTGCTTCTTGATAAACATTTGCAGTAGCTTCACCATAATAATAGTCTTTATTGCACTTTATCTCTTCCTTACTCAATGAATACAAACTGCCGACAAGAAGTATCAAACATATAAACACAATTTTTCTCATCTTTCAACTCCTTAAGACGATTAAACATAATTATGCTAACAAGTCAAGTAATTTTTTGAAAATTACAAGTCCAAAGCCGGACTTGACTTGCACTTAAGCCGAACTTAACTTGCAACGAGCAAAGCGAGCGTGAGTCGAGGACGGCTGAAATGTTGTGCGAGCATCCCTGCTTGCACTTGTTTTTCCTACAAGCTGGAAGCTTATAGAACAATTTGTCCTCAATTCCCTTCTCACTTACTCGACCAGGATGGTCAAGCTACGTTCTTTTTTCTCGACCAGGATGGTCAAGCTACGATATTTGTGATTAGAGAATCAAGTCCACTAAGCCGGACTTGACTTGCAACGAGCGAAGCGAATGTGAGTCGAGGACAACGATGTATATCTATATCCTTGCATTTCCTCTCCACTACTATTTCAAAATCATTGTCCGGCTTTCAAGAAATACTTACTAACCGGAAAATTTATTTTTGTTTTTGTTCTGTCAGCAGAAACAGGAAATTGATTTGTTCAATTAAGATATCCATCATTTTTGAGCTGCGGAGCAAACGAAAGCCGTTATTGTTGTTGCTATTATCAGGGCTATTGTTGTTACGATTAGCACTACGGCAGTTCTTGGCATTGTTGTTCCAGCTACCACCACGCAAAACACGGTTAGAGCTCCTCAATCAATTCCCTTTGAAATATAGATTTTCTTAAATTATAAGTATTAGCTTTTACAACAAAATTTATTAATGGAAGTATATGATTTTGATATTCTTTTTGTGTCCAAACTGCTTTATCTAATAATTTCTGATATTTTCGAGATTTCAAAATAAATCTTCTTTTACTTCTGTTATTTAACAATATTTCATTTAGAAATATTCTATATCCTAAAAATGATAATCCTTTTTTACAATAATTTATTACACTTGGTTTTAACTCAAGTAATAATTTATTAGACAGAAAAGTCTTTATGCTTTTTAGATATTCCTTTAAATCATCTTTATGGTTACTCCAAATAATCATATCATCCATATATCTTACATATTTACTTATGTGTAATTCTTCATTGATATAGTGATCTAAAAATGCAAGATAATAATTAGCAAAATATTGACTTGTTAAGTTTCCAATGGGTAATCCTTTCCCTTCTTGAACGCTATAACTTCTTATAATATCCTCAAACACACTTAATAACTTATCATCCTTAAATCTTCTTTGCAATAAATTGATTAAAGTATTTTGATCTACAGAGTCAAAATATTTTCTAACATCCATTTTTAAAAAATATTTATACTTATATGTTTGCTTTTTCGCATACTCAATTGCTTTGTGAGTTCCTTTATTTTTTCTTGTAGCGTAGCTATGATAAATTTGAAATCTTTCAAAATGTTCATCGCAAACATTCATCAATGAATGATGTAGTATTCTCTCTTTAAATGAAGCAGCACAAATTATTCTTTCTTTAGGATCATAAATCTTAAAATAATGATAATCCCCAACTTTTATATTTCCTGTTATTAGATCTGTTTGAAGTTGATTTAGATTTTCACCTAAGTTATTTACAAAGTTAATCACCTCTTTTTTCCCTGCTTTGCCTTTATATGCTTTGCAATATGCAAGACAAATATTATTAAAATCACAAACCTTATGATACAAAAAACCAGTTCTTTTCATTAAGCATAAACTCTGTATTTTAGGGAATTAACAAATCTCTGTATTTCATTATACCTTAAACTTTTCAAAAATTTGTTCCCCATATTTCTCTACTTTTTTATCCCCTATGCCTTCTATTGTTTTCATAGTCTGTTCATTTAATTCTTTTAACTTTGCTATCTCTGCTAATTCTTTATCAGTAAAAACGGCATAAGCAGGAATTGCCTCGGATACAGATATTTCTTTCCTAATTTCTCGTAATTTTGTAAATTTTTTAAATGTCACTTCATCTAACACTTCTTTATAATCTATTCTATTATTAGATTTTTCATCTTGCCATTTTACTTTAAAATCTACAAGATATTTAATACAAAAACACCAGTAAGCACAATTATTATCATTATAAAATTCTTGCTCAATACTAATTATTTTATTCCCTCTAAGAAATTTATTCATCTCTTCTAATTTACCTTCATCAGGTTCTATTGCTATTTTAAATATTTTTATTTGCATTCATTATCTCCGTTATACTAAAAAATACATCGTTTTATTTTTGAGAAATCTTAGCATTTCATTTCGTAAAAGGTCACTCCGTTCTTCGCTCCGCTTCGCCTTTTTCTACATTGCATTATAAGATTTCTCATATACGCTTTATAAAATTCCATTTTCTAAATGCTCTTTTTTTTGCTCAAAAATAATGGATATCTTATTCTGAACTGCGAAGCAAACGAAAGCCGCGATTGAGGTTGCTATCATCAGGGCTAGAGTTGCGACGATAAGCACTACGGCAGTACTTGGCATAGTAGAGCCAGCTACCACCACGCAAAACACGGCGAGAGCCGCTACTACTGCCACGCGGATTTGTCTTTGCACCTGACGAATATGAGCCGTACCAATCCCAGCACCATTCCCATACATTACCACTCATATCATAGATACCCAGTTCATTAGCTTTCTTAGTCCCAACTGCTTGTGTTTTACTACCTGAATTACTGCTATACCAGGCTACCTCATCAATATTATTTGAACCAGAATAATTGTTTTTATAGCCCCCAAAAAATCTTTTTTTAGCTTTATTTCCACCTCTGGCTGCATACTCCCATTCTGCCTCTGTTGGGAGTCTATATCCATTAGCATTCCAGTTACAAGTAACATTTCTTCCATTGATAGTATATGCAGGAGTTAATCCCTCTTTCTGACTCAGTTTATTGCAAAACTCAACTGCCTGATACCACGAAATATCCTCAACAGGCAGATTATCTCCTTGAAAATGCGAAGGATTAGAACCCATTACCTCTGTCCATTGCTTTTGAGTTACCTCATATTTACCAATATAAAAAGATGAAACCGTAACACTATGAACCGGTTTTTCATCACTTTCTCCACTATTTGACCCCATCTGAAATGTGCCACCCTCTACGTAGACCATACCTTCCGGTACATCAGGACCTTTATCTAAGATAATATTAAACTCTTTGGCTTCATTTTCTATAATTGACACCTTAAAGTCTTTACTCTTATAGCCTGAGACTGAACATTTTAAAACATATTCACCCACAAATAAATCTGACACTCTTGCTGAGCCTGTCACAGTCCTGATTAATTTATTATCAAGATAAAGCTCTGTCTTGGTATCAACAGGATTAGCTGTCAAAAGCAGAGTCCCTTGCATAGCTTGCAGAGTATAGTTTTTATAGATATTATCTCCGAGTTTGACTTCGATAGCTTCTGTTTGAGAGTGGTGTTTATCAGCCTTAATCTCTATCATATAGACACCGGGAACGAGTTCTAAACGAGTATTATTACTTGCAAGCTCTCTGTTTACAAAAACCTGTGCATTAGCGGGATTAAGAGTAAAATTTACTACCCCTGTATTTTTAGTTAGATTGTATGAAAATTCATTTTCTTTGTTTTCAGATATTGTGATAACCTCATCTACTGTCAGGTATTGGGATTTGTTTATTTTGAGTTCGTACATACCGGGGAAAAGCCATAAGTCAGGTGAGTTACCTCTTTCGGCATTATTGATGTAGATTATGGTATCAGCAGGATTTGTCCTGATCTTGACTAAGACAGGTTCTGTTTTTTGCAAGGTATAATTAAACTGTATATTAGTACTGCTGACCTTGATATTATCTTTTATAGAGCGATATCCCTCTTTTTCTATGACGACTTCATTGTCTCCGAGCGGTAAAGACTTTGCCTGTCCCGAAACAAACACCTCAGAACCCACACGAATAACAGCATCAGCAGGAGTAACATTAAAGACAACCGGTAATGTTTTAGATGCTTCCATATCCTTTGCAGTTACATCTATCTGATAAACCTGACCTGATTTCAAGCCGGAAATGCCATATTGATAAAGGATAATCTCCAGAGGTTTAAAACCTTCTTTGTAGATATACAAGACTCTTTCTCCCTCTGAAACAAAGACCATATACGAACCCGGTTGTTGAGTTAAATCAACCACTCCATTATTTGAATCAAAGGATAAACCTGTCAAATCTGTATAAATCATAAGTCCGGCACAAACTCTGCCCATCCTGTCTTTACGAGCATGATTAATCAATTGGTCAGGCCTTATTACTGCCTGCTTTACTACCACCATTTCATTCATTATCTGAGCAAATACTGCAGTCAAAATTACCAAAAACACTAATGTGAGAAATACTTTTTTCATATAATCTCCCCAAATTTTGTATTGTTAAAATATAAATTCATTAATATCTTGTCAAGAAAAACTTTCAAAATCTCAGCCGGACTTGTGAAAACGGCTGAAATGTTGTGCGAGCATCCCTGCTTGCACTTAAGTTTGTTGTGCGAGCATCTTGCTTGCACTTAAGTTTGTTGTGCGAGCATCTTGCTTGCACTTGTTTTTCCTACAAGCTGGAAGCTTATAGAACAATTTTCTTCCTACAAGCCGGGAGCTTATAGAACAATTTGTCCTTAATTCCCTTCTCACTTACTCGACCAAGATGGTCAAACTACGATATTTGTGATTAGAGAATCAAGTCCACTAAGCAGGACTTGTAGGAAGAAATTATTCTGCGAAGAAGCTATCACAATTCAAAATTTAATATTAAAAATTAGATAGATTACTTCTTCGCAGGCTCATCGCAAAGACACTTCCGACGACATTAATCATTTTTCATTATTCATTATGCAAAAATACATTACACAATCTACAATAAACATATCAAATAAAAACATCATATAAACTATTTTTTATTTACACTTTACTTTATTTACATAAACCAAAGAATCCTCTTAATCATAACTTATTGCTACACAACAAATTATATTTTAAAATAAATAGCAATCTGATCCAGAAAGGAACAAGAGACCTACAGGATACTTTTCTTCCTGTAGGTCACCTGTTCCTACCTTATAAGTTTCATATAGTTAGGGAGCTAAAAAGCAGTATCATTAAACTTTATAAAATAAATATAATCTTCAACTAAACAGAATTTCTATTATATCTATAAATTTTCAAATATAAAATAATAATACATAAATAATCTTTATTTAATACGTTTAACTACAAACATAGTCATCAGTAAGGCGAGAGTCATTCTAAACACGAAGCAGACATAACACATTAAAAATCATTAAATTTTTGATAATTCAATAGCCATTTATAACTACATCTATCTGCATAGATATAATTAATTTAGTAACAAAATAAAAGTTATGAGAATACACGATTATTAACAATCCAATCACAAATAATATTTTTTTCGAAATTACTTGACAAAAACAAGACAAGAGAATTAATTTTAAACAAAAATATTACAGGCAGGCGAAAATGAAAAAGAAAATCCTGATTATCACAACCGGTGGCACAATAGCAATGCGATATGAACAGGATGCAGGCGTTATTCCAAGTAATGATTTAGTAAATTTTCTGCAATCATTCCCTCAATTATGTGATGTTGCAGATATTACCATACATGAATTTTCAAATATCCCAAGCCCGCACATGACTCCGGAGCTAATGTTTAAACTCGGTAAATTTATAGATATTTCTATAGTTGATTATGACGGCATCGTTGTAACCCATGGCACAGATACTATGGAAGAAACTTCTTTTTTGCTGGATTTAGTTTTAACAACTCGGAAACCGGTTGTATTTACCGCAGCTATGCGAAGCGGAAACGACATTGGATTAGATGGCCCCAGAAACATTGTCGGAGCTGTCAGAGTAGCAGCACACCCAAATTCCATTGATAAGGGTGTCTTAGTCGTAATGAATGATGAAATTCATACTGCCCGCGACGTCATAAAAGTTGATACAGGCAGGTTAGACTCTTTTGAATCACCGGGATACGGACCCCTCGGCATTGTGGATTTAGACGATGTGATTTATAATAGACAAACCCTACACAGAGAAAGTGTTTGGACAGATAATATAGATGTAAATGTTGACTTAATTAAAGTTACTTCCGGTATGGACGGCAGATATATAAAGGCCTCTATCGACAACGACGCTCATGGTTTAATCATCGAAGCTTTGGGAAGAGGAAACCTCCCTCCAACTATGCTGCCTGAATTACAAAATGCGATTTCTAAAAATATTATCGTAATCGCTGTTTCAAGAGCTTATACCGGTCGTGTTTTACCGGAATACGGCTATACCGGAGGTGGAAAAGATTTAGTCAAGCAAGGAATCCTCTTAGGAGGAGATTTAAGAGGACCAAAAGCAAGAGTTAAACTTATGTGCTTACTCGGTAAATACGAAAACCCCGAACTCGTTAAAAAATTCTTTTTATCCGGTTCTAAATAAAGATTAGGAGGATTATTTATGTTAAAAGGTTCATTTCCTGCCCTAATAACCCCTTTTAAAAACAAAGACATTGATTTCAATGCCTTAGAAAATCTATTACAATTTCATTTAGATAATGAAACCGACGGATTAGTCTTGTTAGGGACTACTGCTGAAACTCCTGCCCTCGCTAATGATGAAAAAGATAATATCCTTAGATTCTGCATCCAAAAAATTAAAGGGAAACTACCTATAATTGTCGGTACAGGCTCTAACAACATCCACCAAACAATTTCATCAACTCAAAAAGCTGAAAATCACGGTGCCGAATATGCTCTTGTAGTCACACCTTACTATAACAAACCTAATCAAGAAGGTCTCTACCTCTACTACAAAGAATTAATAAATAAAACTTCATTGCCTATCATAATCTACAATGTCCCCTCAAGAACAGGCTCTAATATTTCTGCTGAAACCGTTATAAAGCTCGCTAATGAATTTCCTGAACGCATTGTCGGCATCAAAGAAGCCTCTGGTGATATCATCAAAGCAAGCACTATCATCAGAGATACTCCGGATAACTTTGTCTTACTCTCCGGCGAAGATGCCCTCAATTATCCGCTTATGTGCATTGGAGCTAAAGGTTGTATCTCCGTTACCGCAAATATCATCCCTAAAGAAATGCACGAAATGACAAAATCACTACTCGAATTTAATTATTCTAAAGCTTTAAAATATCACCAAAAAATGATTGAATTAAATCAAGTTATGTTTATCGATACAAACCCTATTCCCGTAAAAGAAACTCTACACTATATGAAAATGATTGAACTTGACTTTAAACTTCCTCTATGCCCAACAAATAAAGATTATAGACAAAAAATTATTGACACCTTCATTAAATTTAAAAATTAAAAAAAGAAATTTATATTAGGATTATCGTATGAGTCGCAAGAAAAAGCTTCCCAAGACCGGTGATAATCCTAATATTATTTTATGTAAAAAATCAAAAAGATTTGAAAACATTATTGTATGCACTCATAACTGTTTCGACAGATGTGATGAATACAAAAAAAGATTTAATATAGAAATAATTAAAGAATATTTAGAAAATCACCCCGACTATGAAATGAAAGGAATTATCATGGCTACAGGCAAAAAAACAACTGACAAATCTAACTCTTCTAACAAAAACACAAAATCTGAAAAAATTTACTGGATCATTAACGAAGAAAACAAATTTATGGAAGTGACTGAATCAGAAATCATTAACAACCCGGCTGATTACCTCAATAAACCAATGTATGAAAAACCAAAAGACCTATACGAAATCATCGTGACTATTAAAAAAACTAAATAAATTTACATTATTTTTATATTCAAAATCAGACACAGCCTTAAAAAGTGTACTTTTATAATAATGTAATAACTATTTGAATAACTTTATATAGGTCTATAAAATAGCCCAACTAAAACTATTATAATTACTATTGATATAATAAATATCAACCAGTTTCTTAAATGTAGTTTCTTATTTTCATTATATAAGAAATTCTTTTTTTTATTCCTAATTCCATATCTAAATGAAAAGAACATCACAGACGGCACTAAAACAAATCCAATAAATTTAATATAAGGTATCTCTACTAATCGTGAACTTACCAAAGGTAAAAATATTCTGATTATTAACAATGTTATCAATATATTAGACAACAACAGATCAATATCAACTTTTTTTTTCATTTCACACCTCTTTCTATAATAACAGAATAACATATTCTTAATTGCATAATATTATATAAGAAATTTTTTGTAAAGTTTTTTTATCATAATTTCAAAAATTAGTTTTATGAATAACATAAAACTATTGAAATAATTATGTTATGCGTACATCATCTTGATTTGTTGTGCGAGCATCCTGCTTGCACTTAAGTTTGTTGTGCGAGCATCCCTGCTTGCACTTAATCCGGACTCGACTCACACTCGCTACGCTCGTAGCAAGTCAAGTCTGACTTTGGACTAGAGTCTCTAATCACAAATATCGTAGCTTGACCATCCTGGTCGAGTAATGCAAGAAGGGACTTGAGGACAAATTGTTCTATAAGCTCCCGGCTTGTAGGAAAAACAAGTGCAAGCAGGGATGCTCGCACAACATTTCAGCCATCCTCAACTCACATTCGCTTCGCTCACTGCAAGTCAAGTCCGGCTTAAGTGAAAGTCAAATCTGATTTTTGACAAAAAAAAAATTGGGGATAAGAGATGGCGGTTATCTACTCTCCCACACGGTTGCCCGAGCAGTACCATCGACGCAAAAGAGCTTAACTGCTGTGTTCGGAATGGGTACAGGTGTTGCCTCTTCGCTATTACCACCATCACTTATCCCCAATCGGATAAATAATGTATTAAAGTTGGAACAGAGATATAAAGTTTAAAAATAAAGCCTATGGAATATTAGTATCACTCGACTAAATACATCACTGTACGTACATCTGTGACCTATCAACGTTGTAGTCTCCAACGCATCTCATGGGGAAATCTTATCTTGAGGTTGGCTTCCCGCTTAGATGCTTTCAGCGGTTATCCATTCCGAACTTAGCTACTCGGCAATGCAACTGGCGTCACAACCGATACACCAGAGGTTCGTCCACACCGGTCCTCTCGTACTAAATGTAGATCCTCTCAAATTTCCTACGCCCACGAAGGATAGGGACCGAACTGTCTCACGACGTTCTGAACCCAGCTCGCGTAACTCTTTAATCGGCGAACAGCCGAACCCTTGGGACCTTCTTCAGCCCCAGGATGAGTTGAGCCGACATCGAGGTGCCAAACACCGCCGTCGATATGAACTCTTGGGCGGTATCAGCCTGTTATCCCCAGAGTACCTTTTATCCTTTGAGCAACGGCCCTTCCATTCAGAACCGCTGGATCACTAGGACCTGCTTTCGCATCTGCTCGACCCGTCAGTCTCGCAGTTAAGCTCCCTTATACCCTTACGCTCTGCGGCTGATTACCAACCAGCCTGAGGGAACCTTTGTGAGCCTCCGTTATTGTTTCGGAGGCGACCGCCCCAGTCAAACTGCCCTCCTGGCAATGTCCCGTAGTTTGTGATACGGTTAGTAGATCAATAATATAAGGGTGGTATTTCAACGGCGACTCCAACGATACTGACGTACCATCTTCTTAGTCTCCCACCTATCCTACACATACATTACCAATATACAATACCAAGATACAGTAAAGGTTCATGGGGTCTTTCCGTCCTTTCGCGGGAAGGTGGCATCTTCACCACCAATTCAATTTCACCGAGTTCCTGGTTGAGACAGCGCCCAAGTCGTTACACCATTCGTGCAGGTCGGAACTTACCCGACAAGGAATTTCGCTACCTTAGGACCGTTATAGTTACGGCCGCCGTTTACCGGGGCTTCATCTCAAAGCTTCGCTTACGCTAACCTCTCCATTTAACCTTCCGGCACCGGGCAGGTGTCAGTCTATATACTGCGTCTTACGACTTTGCATAGACCTGTGTTTTTGCTAAACAGTCGCTTGGGCCTCTTCACTGCGACCCTCTCTCGCTCTGAATGTTCTTCGTCACAATATCAGGGTACCCCTTCTCCCGAAGTTACGGGGTTATTTTGCCTAGTTCCTTAACCAGAATTCTCTCGAACACCTTAGGATACTCTCCTCGCCTACCTGTGTCGGTTTACGGTACGATCTATTATACAATTAACGCTAGAAGCTATTTCTCGGCAGCCTTATACACGAACTTTATGGCATTTCTGCCTCGTCCCGTACCTCGAAAACTCGCTGAGCGGATTTGCCTACTCAACTTTCTACATACGTTCAACCGGACGTCCAACACCGGTCTTCGCTTCATAACTGCGTCACTCCATCACTCATATAATAGGTTCAGGAATATTAACCTGATTCCCATCAACTACGCCTCGCGGCCTCGCCTTAGGGGTCGACTAACCCTGAGAAGTTTATCTTTACTCAGGAATCCTCGGGCTTGCGGTGTGCGGGTTTCTATCCCGCATTATCGTTACTTATGCCGACATAGTCTCTTGTATCTACTCCAGCTGACCTTACGGCTCACCTTCTTCGCCAATACAATGCTCTCCTACCAAGATAAAATTTTACCTTCCGAAGCTTCGGTGATATGCTTGAGTCCCGTTCATCTTCGGTGCATCGCCACTCGACCAGTGAGCTATTACGCACTCTTTCAATAATGGCTGCTTCTAAGCCAACATCCTGGCTGTCTCTGCAGCAACACATCCTTATTCACTTAGCATATACTCAGGGACCTTAGCTGTCGGTCTGGGTTCTTACCCTCTCGGACGTGAAGCTTATCCCACACGCCCTGTCTCCTGTACATCATTTTACGGCATTCGGAGTTTATTTGGGTTCAGTAAGCTGGTATGCCCCCTAGCCCAATCAGTGCTCTACCTCCGCAAAATTAATACAAGGCACTACCTAAATAGCTTTCGGAGAGAACCAGCTATCTCCAGATTTGATTGGCCTTTCACCCCTATCCACACCTCATCCACCGATTTTTCAACATCGGTTGGTGCGGTCCTCCAATAAGTGTTACCTTATCTTCAACCTGGACATGGATAGATCATCTGGTTTCGGGTCTAATTCATACAACTATACGCCCTATTCAGACTCGCTTTCGCTTCGGCTGCGTTGCTGTGCAACTTAACCTTGCTGTATAAATTAACTCGCCGGCTCATTATGCAAAAGGCACGCTATCGCATAACTAAATTATGCTCTAACTGATTGCAGACACACGGTTTCAGGATCTATTTCACTCCCCTCCCGGGGTGCTTTTCACCTTTCCCTCACGGTACTTGTTCACTATCGGTCACAAAATGTATTTAGCCTTAGGAGATGGTCCTCCCAGATTCAATCAGGATTTCTCGTGTCCCGACCTACTCGGGATCCTGTTACCCAATACTTGTATTTCAACTACTAGACTATCACTATCTTCGGTCCACCTTCCCAGGTGTGTTCGTCTATACATATATTGTAAGTATGTTACAGTCCCACGACCCCGGTGTAAACACCGGTTTAGGCTCTTTCCCGTTCGCTCACCACTACTTAGGAAATCGTTTTTACTTTCTCTTCCTGCGGCTACTTAGATGTTTCAGTTCACCGCGTTCGCCTCCCTTGCGGGATGACAGATCTTCAACCTGCCGGGTTGCCCCATTCGGATATCTACGGATCAATGCTCGCTTACAGCTCCCCGTAGCTTTTCGCAGTTAGCCACGCCCTTCTTCGCCATTTTGTGCCAAGGCATCCCCCGTGTGCCCTTACTACTTTAATTTTACTCTATACTCTGTTCCACTCTATTCTTCTGTTTTAAGATCTGTTTATTATGTCTTTTCTTGTTGCTACTTTTTTCAAAATCTATAAATGTGGAGTGTCTCTCCGGTTGGAGAATTTTTTGTTTCTTTTTATAAGTGTACGAAGTAATTCTAGCTTAAATTACTCAATTATTTTTTTGTCAGGTTTTATCCTGTTATACACCTTAGAAAGGAGGTGATCCAGCCGCACCTTCCGGTACGGCTACCTTGTTACGACTTAGTCCCCCTTACTGAGCACACCTTCGAAAGCTGCTCCCTTACGGTTAGCTCACCTTCTTCGGGTGCACTCAACTCGGCTGACTTGACGGGCGGTGTGTACAAGACCCGGGAACGTATTCACCGCGTTATGCTGATACGCGATTACTAGCGATTCCAGCTTCATGAAGTCGAGTTGCAGACTTCAATCCGAACTGAGATCGGCTTTCTGGGATTCGCTCCACATCACTGCTTCGCATCCCTCTGTACCGACCATTGTAGCACGTGTGTAGCCCTGGTCATAAGGACCATGATGACTTGACGTCATCCCCACCTTCCTCCGACTTTTTACGTCGGCAGTCCTCTTAGAGTCCCCAACTTAATGATGGTAACTAAGAGCAGGGGTTGCGCTCGTTGCGGGACTTAACCCAACATCTCACGACACGAGCTGACGACAGCCATGCAGCACCTGTCCTATGGCTCTGCAAGCAGCACTCCAATATCTCTACCGGATTCCATAGAATGTCAAGACCAGGTAAGGTTCTTCGCGTTGCATCGAATTAAACCACATGCTCCACCGCTTGTGCGGGTCCCCGTCAATTCCTTTGAGTTTCAATCTTGCGATCGTACTCCCCAGGCGAAACACTTAACGCGTTAGCTACGACACTGAAAGATCTTCTCCCCCAACATCTAGTGTTTATCGTTTACTGTGTGGACTACCAGGGTCTCTAATCCTGTTTGATACCCACACCTTCGCAATTGAGCGTCAGTCATGGCCCAGAAAACTGCCTTCGCCTTGAGTGTTCTTTCCGATATCTGCGCATTCCACCGCTACACCGGAAATTCCGTCTTCCCCTGCCTGACTCTAGAATGACAGTATCACATGCCTTACACAGGTTGAGCCTATGCCTTTAACACGTAACTTACCATTCCGCCTACTTGCCCTTTACGCCTAGTGATTCCGGACAACGCTCGCCTCCCCCGTATTACCGCGGCTGCTGGCACGGAGTTAGCCGAGGCTTATTCCTAAACTACTATCTTATTCCAAAAGCTATTAACCTCTAAAACTTTTATCATTTAGAAAAGGATTTTACACACCGAAATGCTTCTTCATCCACGCGGCATTGCACTATCAGACTTTCGTCCATTGTAGACTATTCTCGACTGCTGCCTCCCGTAGGAGTCTGGGCCGTATCTCAATCCCAGTGAGGGCGGCCACCCGTTAAGGCCGCCTAACTATCATCGCCTTGGTAAGCTTTTACCCCACCAACTAACTAATAGTACGCAGGCTTATCTCTAAACAACAGCATTGTTAAGAGGCCATCTTTAACCGTCTCCGGTCACATGCGGTATTAGCCCGGGTTTCCCCGGGTTGTCCCCCATTTAAAGGTAAATTACCCACGCGTTACTCTCCCGTTCGCCACTCTACTAATACCACCGAAGCAGTATCCTCGCGTTCGACTTGCATGCCTAATCCATGCCGCCAGCGTTCGTCCTGAGCCAGGATCAAACTCTCCGTTATCACTTATTCTTAAAATTTATTAAAACTCTCTCGCCTTTGAGTCACTCCACTATATTTACCTTTTTAAGATCCATTACCTAATTACCTAAAATCAGGTCCTGTCTAAAAATATCAACCGGCTT
>Ga0334899_1002093_pt1 | contig 16852 bp, 20 predicted proteins | sample GraSluR3_MG_FD_207219 | JGI IMG/M metagenome (GOLD analysis project Ga0334899, IMG submission 207219) | Sludge microbial communities from methane-producing bioreactor in Wageningen University, Netherlands - Granular Sludge_8_08-R3 | ecosystem: Engineered > Bioreactor > Anaerobic > Unclassified ... | reverse complement strand
GATATGAATTCACGAGTGAACCAATCACAATTCTTGTCATCCGGATCGTATTTAACACCGGGAAACAAATCTTGTTGAGTAAACTGGCGAAACGATTCCATGCGCTGGCGCATTTCAGTGTCTGAGGTAACAGACAACCGTCTTCCGTAGTCGATTGGAACAAATTCGCGACCCTCGTACATATACGATGGGTACAACATCTTGAGTCCATCAAGGGCGACATTACCAGTTAAATCGTTGTACATTATGTTCTGCACACGGAGTGTGTTGATAGCCATCGATTCACTAAGCGGGATTAACCCGTCACCAAGCAGCCGCTTAACATACGAATCCGGAGACAACATGACAACCTGACTATCAGGTGTAATATACTGCAACCCAATCCCAGGCACATCAAAAAACTTACCAGTCATCTCTTCGGGTCGCATCTTTTCGAAATCGGCGGCATCGTGAATCTTGTGCCCGAACACTTCGGCTATCTCCCGCACCATCTGCTCAGACTTGCCGGACACCAGGGCTTCGTTAAGAACGAAGTTGAACACGTCGCTGGTTTTGAGGAATTCCTTAACGTCCGCAGGAGACGATTTGACCAGATCGATCATGGTAGGTGCAACCGCGTTGGCGTACTCTCGCAAGGTGCCTTCCAAATCCGGGATAGCTTCGGATATAACCCGATTTGCTTCGACCCGGTTAACGTCAAACACGTCTTTTTCAGTGACCTGAGTCATATCTCGGACTGCCTGATCGATGGTCTGATCTGCTAGATCCTGCCTCCAGTTAACGCCGTAGGCTGCCTCGAGCCATTTGTTGGTAGACTCGTCGACAGAGGAGATCTTACTGTCAAACGAACTGCCAACGCCGTCCTTGATGATGTTGTACGTGTCAATGGCCATGCCAGCAACGAGCTCGTATGCATCATCAATTTCTGTTTGGATAGAAGCGAGTTCCTCGGGGGTGTTCGCCGATGCAATGGCCTTAGATCCTAAATCGTACACATCAAACACTGCCCGCTCAGAGATACCCTTAACTGCTTCGACACCACGCTCGGTGTCCCACGAAGAAATGTCTGCTTTAGCCGAAGAAACCAAATCATTGATCGCGACATTGGCGGTGGTATTGAACGGCGAATCTCGAATTATACGTTTGGCATTTTCCACAATAGCGTTGGAGTCAGTATATAATCTGGATGCATCTAGTCCACGGAGTGAATCGAGCGCAAGTTTGAGCTTCGGTTCGTTTTCGGACACCGCGATATCAGTACTGGCATATATCTGTTTCATGTCATTATTTAGTGTGTCAAGAACACTTGTGACTCCAGACATGGTCAGCGGGGCGAACGACTGGATGCGAGCTAACGTAGCAGCAACGTCCGGGATAATGCGCTGCTGAAACGCAGGGGTCTCAACCTGTTGAATGTTAGCAATCTGAGCTGCAAGATTATCAGATACAGATTTGATAGCGTTCTCGGTTATGACGCGAATGCGTTCTGCTTCAGCTTTAGCAGCAGCTTCAGCTTTAGCAGCAGCTTCAGTGGCAGCGAGCCGATCTCTAGCCGCTCGGGTAGTGCGTTCGTAGCTACTAACACCACCGCCATCATCCCACGACACCTGCCAAGAGGTGCCGGGGTGATATTCCGGGTAGAGGGTACGTTCAGCCCAACCCGAAGGCCCAGACTTTGAATAATCAGAGGCGAGAGTGGAATATTCGTTTCCATAGTGACTGAGAACGGTATCATAGAAACTCATTTACTTCAACCCGCGTCGAATGCGATCTTCGTATTCTTTCCTCTTCTCCTCGAGTCGGGCAAGAGCTTCTTTCTTCATCTCATCAAGGGTCTTGTCGGGCATACCTATAACTATGCCAGACACAGTATATTAAGCTGTATGATCAGAATAGAAGTTGAAATAGGGGACCTTGATACAATGGCGTGTCCAACGATTGAGGCAGGAGGAGAAACATGTCCGAAGAACGAGCCAGAGCCCTAATGACAAATATCGACACCAGAATTTGGCAGTTGAGGTTGATAAGAGACGACGGTCGAGATGCGAACCAGTATCGAGTGTCACCCATACCATTCTACTCTGCTGCGAGACAGGAACTGGTAGCGCTTGCGAAGGAGATAGAGACTCTGAAACAATACGTTGCAGAGAACGCAGGTGCTGTGAACATGGAATTCTGGGAACCAAAGGTCCGCGCATACGAGCTCGAGTTGTTGGGGCTCGATGGAGTTTTGCCCATACCACAACTGTCAATCGAAGAAGCAGCCACCGAACAGTTCACAGGTACTGTAGTTAAAACAGACGACGGGGACACCATCTTTGTCGACGACGGGACTCAAGTGAAAGAAATCCGTTTCGTAGGAGTAGACGCGCCTGAGAAGCATACCCCCCTTGGTAGACGCGCGACGAAATACCTGGAAAATATCGTCCAGGGAAAAGAGGTCACAGTCTACTTCGATCGCAACCAAGCAGTCGAAGTGTACGGCAGGGTGCTGGGGGTGGTATATTTAGGAGACATGAACCTAAACCTAGAAATGATCAAGTCTTGTTTGTGCACCCCCCTGACCAAGTTTGGCAGACACGATTACCTGAGCTCCGCCGACATCGAAGCAGCAGCAGCAGCATGTGGCAAAGCAGGTCCAGACAATGGAATAGTAAAGGTGATGACCGGGAAGACTCATGCTCACGTGTGGGTAGATGGTGTAGACACCGGGCTGCTAACACCGGCTCAACTGACATTACCCCTTGGCCAACACACCATTATGACTACGGTAATGGATCATACACCTGACCAGATTGTAGTGGACGTCAAACGCGGTGAGATGGAAGTCAAACTGTACCCACTGAAAATGCCGAACGATACGGGTATCCTGGAAGTCGTATCCGATCCTATGGGTGTAGAATTCGTGCTCGATGACGTACCGATGGGCAAAACTCCTGCCTCGATGGAAGCGTCGGCAAGTGCACACACAGTGATGTTCTTCAAAGACGGGTACGTCCCGGAAGTAACAAGCGTGGTGTTGCCAGCAGGACAGAGGGTTAAGATAGAAGCAGTACTGGAAAAAGAAGGAACGGAGTGAGCTAGGTTAGCTCACTTCTTCAGCGTGGCACCGATGCAGGCTCTGAGCGCCTTGACCCTGTCGAATCCCTTGACGCCGGAGACCTTGGACTTGCAGTCCCTGGCCGCAGCGGTGAACCGCTCATTGTACGCCCGGAGGTGTGCGGGAGTGGCGCCCTTGGTGTAACTCGGTCTAGCGATGTAAACGCCGCCGTTGGGGTTTCTCTTCACGATAGCCTTCTCTATATCCTTGAGGGGAATTGCTGCCATACCCACTACTACGGGAGGATAATATAAAAACATAACCCGAAAAAAAATATTTTCAGGGAACAGTCACACATTTGGCTAAATTGCGTGGCCTGTCCGGGTTGCAACCACGCAGCAGCGCTAGTTCATAGGCTAATAACTGCATTGGAATTATATGGGTTATCGGATCGAAGCTGTTAGGCACCTTAATCCAATAATCAAAACCGGGATGGCGTTCGTTGGATACTCCGATGACCACAGCACCGCGCGATTTAACCTGATCGATTGCAGGGTCGTCGTGTCCAAGCGCAATCACTGGCGTTCCTTCACTGATTAATGTGATGGGGCCATGTTTGAGTTCTCCCGATGCAAACCCTTCCGCGTGTATGTAAGACGCTTCTTTGATCTTGAGAGCGGCCTCAAGTGCAGTCGGGTACAATGTACCGCGCCCAATAATGTACACGTGGTCATGGTCTGATAACAGCCTAGCTATGACTCCAACACGATCTCTAAACGACTTCGACGTGAGATTATAGATATCAGACACAAGCGGTTCGAAGTCGTACTCCGGATCTGCAATGAGCGCAAATAGTGCGACTTGAGCAGTATACGTCTTGGTGGACAAGACGCAATACTCCGATCCAGCGGCCAGGAGAAGAAGATCGTCACACGCAGTTGCCAACCTAGATTCGCGAACGTTGGTGATTCCAATAGTATTGGTGCCTTTGATCGCCGACAAAACGTCTGCTGTCTCGCCGGACTGTGAGATCGCAAGAACCAACTCAGGCGCAACGAAGTTGCAAAATTCTGATGCCATGGCAACATCAACGTGAATTCCGCGTCCTGCCAACAGGTACTTCCCGACGAGTCCTGCGTAATAGCTGGAGCCGCACGCAACGATAGTGGCACCATCAAGGCAGTCACGGATCAAATGGATCATAGATCTGTCCTGGGACATAGTTGCCCGCACAACACTCGCCTGATCCACTATCTCCCGGAGCATATAGTGCTGGTCTGTAGGGATCACCAGAGGGTCTGCGCTGAATCGAACGGTACCTCGATGGACCTCTTCGCCCGACGAATCGTAGACCTTCAATCCGGCAGGATCCGCTACAACTATGTCACTGTTGCGTAGATACATAACATTTGTATCTGAAAGGGGGCGGACGTCGGACGAGAACAACACCCCGTCGTCTCGGACACCCACCACCAGTGGGAGCTCGCGGCGTGACCCAACGATGGTGTCACCGTGTTTTGCAAGGATGGCATAGTCACCGTCTATAGCTCGAAATGCTCGCCGACATGACTCAACAAAACCAAAAGCTAGATCTCGGTTGATAAGATACGCAATGACCTCTGTATCTGTATCGCTAACAAATGGTGCGCCATCGCGGAGTGACTCGTGGTTGGTGATCACCCCGTTGTGAACCACGGCAACTGATCCTACGACATGGGGGTGGGCATTAACACAAGTTACGGGCCCGTTGGTGGCCCACCGCGTGTGTCCGATAGCAACATTGCCGTGGAGTGGTGATAAATCTAGGTCAGATATAGTTCCAACCCCTTTAACCACCTTGTCGGCAGCAATACCTGCAGAGTCGTATCCCCTGTACTCAAGTTGGATCAGACCGTCACGCACGATGGGAACTGCCTCTCTTGATCCAGCATAACCGAATATGCCACACATCTCACACCACCGCCCCTGGCATGAATACCGAACCTGCAGTGGTCTTGTACCCGTCGCGCATAACCACGCCGAACTTACGCCGCCCAAAAACCGGCGAGGCGTCGTGTCTGAGGTTAGAACATATAGTACCTGCTCCAAGGTTGCATCCTTCTCCAATTATACTATCACCAACATAGCTCAGGTGAGGGATCTTAACATTGTCCATTATGATACTATTCTTGATTTCAACTGACTGGCCAATCCGACAGTTGGCCCCAACACTGGTGCCTGGCCGCAAGTAACTGTTGGGACCAACGACACTGTGCGGACCAACATGGACTGGTGGTTCAATATACACACCAGGCAAGAGTGTAACCGTAGGATCAATGTAATGCTCAATCAAAGATTCGTTCGCATCAAGTGCGTCAGCCGGCGTGTTGATGTGATGATATTCTCCGACTTCGACGACAGACGCACCAACTAACGATTGAAGCAATCCCTGTTTAGCAATATCATCGAGCATGTCACGGCGCATTACGTACATCCCAACGTTATACAACGAAGTGTGTACACCGCCTATCTGTTGGACGCAACCACGTTCTACCAACACTTCATCGCCATGCCCGCACCCAGCCACAGCAATAGCAGGCTCTGCACCACACCGCGTCATAGCACCAACGTCGGATATAACATCACCGTTGATAACAATAAACATGTCTTGCAGCAAATCATTCGCAGATAAGATGGCATCAGTCGTCGTTCCAAGCGAGTTCTGCAGTACAACAACCGCATCAGTATCGATGTCGGCACTACGGTAATTTGCTACGACAACAATGTCGTCGATACCTGCCTGGGTGCAACGATCTATTATATGGTGCAATATAGGCTTGCCCGCGACCGGAACCATGCATTTGGGACGAGTGCATGTCAACGGGCTCATCCGACTACCTCGGCCTGCGGCTAAGATGACTGCTTGCATGGAAACACCATTGGGGGCAGCGAATATATAGCCAATTGCGTACAACCCCGAGGCATGCAGGTGAGAATGGCGGTAGGAGAACGCGGGAGCAAAAGACACATGGCGCTCGTGGAGATAATGTCACGACACCCGGATCGATACACACTCCCGGTAAAGTGGGAGAACACTGACGATCTTGGCATAGACCTAGTAATAGGAAAGGTCGGGTTCGAGCTAAAAGAAGCTGCTGACGCCATTGGAAGCATGTTCAACGGACACTTGGCAAGCCAACGGCGCAGTGCAAAAGAAATGGGTCTCGACATGTGTTTTGTGATCATTTTCGGATCACCGGAAGATGTCATCGAGGAGATACCAGACAGAGACAAAAATGGGTGGCGTGGAGAGAAAATCAAGTCGAGGGAACGGCACCGGTGGATGGACGGATACGCAGCACTGCTGGTGTCTGGATTCATACCACTATACTTGAGCCGGGACCACAAAATGACTATGGAACACGTGGTGGATATTGCATGGGCAGCAGAAAATAACGCGATAGGATTGCCTGGTATCCGCGCAGAATCTCCAGCGGTCGCGATGATGCAGTGCCTACCAAAAGTAGGATTCAAACTGTCGAAAGCGATGGAAGAAACCGGGTTCAGAGTCGCACTTGCTGCAGAGGTAGTGAAGACTGGTAAGAACGGCAAAACCCGAGAGTACCAACTAATAACCGATCCTGGGATATTGCGCAGCGTCCCGGGAATGGGCCAGAAAACTGCGAAAGGGATTATAGACGCGATCTACACCCCGGGTGGTAAGAAGCTCCACTGAAGCCACCGGTTGATCCAATCGAGTAGTGACAGATACGCAGAAATGATCACCATGGCGATCACCAATTTATTTTTGTTGCGCCTGATCCACGGGACGATCTCACATGACGAAAATCTAATTAACTCAATTACTTGTCTGTGGCTATCGACCTCTTTGCCAATATGACGAACTTCGTCGCGAAGATTGGCTATGTCTTCGTCGCGACGAACGCACTCTCGGTTAAACTCAGCTCTCAACTCGTTTATATCAGCCGATACTTCTTCTCTTAGATCGCGAATATCGATGCCAATTTCAGTGACTTTCATGAGTATAGCGGCGGTGGCCAACGCGTTGTTCTCTGGGGTGATAGTCGTCGGATCGATCTCCACAATACCATCACCTGAATGCTATCTTTTTACCTGATGTTCTAACCCGTAGCCATGCATGGATAGCTCCTATAAAAACCAGGACGCTACCGGCGACTTCGGGGGTAATATTCTCGATACCTAGCATTGTAGCTAACCCGACGATTACAGTGATCATCGCGGTGTTAAAGCTTGCACTTTCATACGGTCGTTTTGGCATACAGATATTCTAGTAGCGTGATATTTAACTCCTGGGGTTAAGGGGTAGAGAAGTCCCCATCCTTTAGGGTGGGGATGAATCGGACCCCTTACATGATTTCTCGTCCAATAACCGATTAATGAGTGTGTCATAGCTCTCTCCCTTTCGACCTATCGATTTTAGCCTATCTCGGGTCTCCGTTCTAACCTGTAATGTGGTAAGCATAACCTTATATAGGATGCAACTACTATATAAGACTATGACGTGACTCCTTGAAGGCTCAAAGTGCTGCTTGGAGGATCTGTACCCTGATAAGGTACGTTGCGTGGAGAAACACACGCAACTCTAGGGAGGGAACACCCCCTAAAACGCCCCCGTGTGCTCCATGACTCTTTTGAGAGTAGAGTCGAGTGACTAGTCCCTGGATACGCCAAACTTACACGATGATGGGGGAACCGAAAATTCCCGCTAAACGCGACCCGATTATGCCAGAGGGCTATGACGGCGTAACCCGAAGAAAAAGCAGGGAAGCCCCGCCCTTCAGGGCGTGGGAGGAGTTCACGGTTGCTCCAAAAGAAGCAAAAAGTCCACATCGGGCAACCGAAACATGATGGCAGGACCGACCTCGAACGACAAGTCCACACCGTCGTGAAGGGTAACCGTGCATCTATCGCATATGATACACTCGGTCAAGGAATACTCCCGGGAACGTTCGTCGTACAGAATAATCCCACAATCCACCATACGATGAAGGCGGTACCGGAGCTTGTTAGCATTCTTTTCACGCGCGTATTTGTTTTCATTGTCGAATATCTTATCAGCCAGTGCAGTGACTCGAAGTGATCCTTCAATAGCTAGATACCCAATGATCTTCTTGTCTAGCTGATCCAATCAGAACCACTCCGGATGTTCGTTCACTATCAGTGCCATAGCATCGTCGACAGTATCTGCTTTGCCACCAGCGAGTTTAGCAGCCATCGAGAACTTGATCTTTTGGTGATACTCCTGCTTGGCGTCCGCGACAGCAGCCGAGAGCTCAGGGCTGTTAAGCCACTCAGTGACCTTCTCTCGGTATTCTGATTTGGGCTTGCTCTTTTTGTCTGGTGCATCGCCAGAGAACAATTTCTGTACCTTAGCCAGTTCTGCAGCGACCCGATTACGCTCAGCTGCGCACGCATCCTCATATGGAAGGTCACACATATTGCGAGCACTAGCGATATGAACAGCAGTGACCGTGAGTATCTCCCGGCACACATCACACTCGGTGTCCTCTGCCATCTTGACGAGCTTGTCGAATGCGTCCTCGTCTTCTTCTTTCTGGAAGAGCGTAACAACATCGTTTACGCCAACAGAATACTGTTTAAGAACCTCGTCGGTCACGTCCGGGACGATCGGAGCAGCGGCTGGCGGTTGGGTGGAATATAGCTTCCCTCGGGGATCAATAGCTTTCAGGTATGCTGGGGTGATAATGACCCACCCGATGCAATGCTGATCCATAGCATCGGGCGCCATGATTTCTTCCAACGATTCCGGACACGGGCAAGATCTGGTGTCGCCAAGTATCGGACATTTGCCACCGTATTGAGACATGAACTTGTCCGGTCCACCAACCTCATCGCTGTACACGCGAGGGTGGACCATAACATTGTTTGCCGCGGCAAACGACTCTAGTATCATAGTCCTCGGCGGATGGTGAGAGCCTTATAGATCTTCATGTGGTGTTCCGGAACCGTTTCACCTGCATCGAGTTTTTCCTTTATTGCTTCGATCATGGCCGTGTGCAGAACGTCGTTCGTGGTCGAAGTCATCAGATTAATCGCATCGATGCCGGCTTTGTTAACGAGTTCTTTAGCGACGACCATGAAACTATCGATCGTTTCAGGATCCACATTCTCTGCCCAATCGACGCATTCTTTCCTCTTCTCATCATCGTCCACATAATGACAAGCCGCAGTCAGACTGAATGCTGCAAGCGTTTCTTTTATGTGGTCGCACTCCTCGCACCGCTCCTCAGTGCCAGGTTCTATTACCTCATTCTCTTCAGTCATGCAACTCCACCTATGGATCTGCTTCTATTTTAATGATGGCGGTATCTGACTAGGGTCAAACCAGGGTATCTCAGCATTCCAGTACCGCCACAGGAACACCGCGATGCACTCATCGGGTCCGACTTCATCATTGACCTGATCTAACACGATGTGGTAAAATGCTGACCAAGCCGCCGCAATATCCACCATTTGGTGGTAGATCATTGCCACACCGGTGTCGTCATGGTAGTAACCTCGGTGGTTAGGACCCATGTCTTTAGCAAACATATCGAGGGTATCGTGGACCGCGTTAAAGTGTCTACCAAAGATGATCATGTCTATGTTGCAATGGAACGGATGTGCTGGCACTATCGTTGCCCCTTAAGATATGCTCGCATAGCACCACGCAGGGCGGTGAGGGCGTATTGAGTTACGTTATACGAGTTGTTGGTTTTTATCTTCTCGTTCGCATACAGCCACTCTCCAATTGCCGCGAGCTCCCTGGCATCGGGATCCCGGGGTATCACTGTCATCATACTCACGGTAGTTTTGCCTCTGGGTTTGAGATCTTTCCACCAATCGGGCTTACTCAGTTCTACCACCTCGTATACATATGGTTACACGATGTGGTTATATATCTGTTTCGATAGAATACAATACCATGGCAAAGGCGACGACAAAAGAAGCTGAGAAGAAACAAGCAGCCGCCAAAAATGCCAGCTTGGTGAAAGACACGGTGGACGCAATCTCGGCAGCAGATGCGTACCCAGCAAGCTTCGATCCAACACTAGAAGATCTGATGGTTGCTGAGATCAAAAAGTCAACCGTGCGTGCGAACCGCAATGCCGCAAAAAAGATCGAGCTAGAAAGCGAAATGGAGCTCGACCGGCTTCGTACAGGAGACAAACCAAGTGGCACAGCCCCAATGTGGGGCATGGGCGGACGATCCGAAGCGAGGAACCCTATATTGGATATGGTCCAGATGTTGCCAGAAAATGAGCGATCAGAGTTTATAAAAGAGAGGTCCGGCGACCTGATAGGTGCGATGATACCTGGGAACCAGTTCTTGCAGAGAGCAGCGAATACGGACCAGAAATCGACTGGTATGGGCGAAATGGCCCAGATGATGCTAGCGATGACATCTGCAAATAGCGAGCAGCAGCGGAATATGTTAGATCTGTTTATGACTCTGCAGGGGATGTCACAGCAGAAAGCGCCTCCTGACAACAGTGGGAACAAAGACATGATCCAGGCAATGATGGCCATGACCCAGGCTATCGTGTCATCAAGCCAGCAGTCCGGCAACGCCGCAATCGAGCGGATGGAGAAGATGTACTCGGAGAAAGCGGAGGCTACGAAAGAATATTTCACTAACTTGATGGAAATGCAGCGAGAAGCATATGAGCGGCAACTACAGTTTATGCAGCAGCAGGCCCAGCGGCAGAATGGTGGGCTGTCCAAAGAAGAGCTAGTGGCGACGCTACAAGGATTCAAGGAAGCCACCGGAGTCGAACTTAAACCGGATAGGAACCTGGAGGCGGAGAGCGCGCGATACCAGTTCACTCTACAGCAGCGACAGATGGAATTGGAGCAGGAACGGTACGCAAGGGAGCACGAAGAGCGACTCATGTCGCAGCAGGCGGAAGCGGAGAAATGGAGGGCACTGTCCGGTCTGGGAAGTGCTCTGGTAGATGGTATCCGACTGCAGAAGCAGGTGGGTAGCAAGGATGGTGCTGGCACCAAACTGAGGTCGGTGATCGCATGAGTGTAAGTGAGTTCCTCGAACTGGGAATCACATCGGCTAACATGATGCCACCAGTCGAAGACGTGTCTAAGCTAGTGGACACGATGCGGATAATGGATGCCAACGCCATCGTAGATAAGCTGATGAAATCAGACGCAGCGCAATACGTAGACGTGGTAAAAATGGTGACGAGCGACCTGACTGTCGACGAAATAATCGACACGGCAGCTGAGTTAATAAGGCATATATATCCTGGCGTATACAATGATATTCTAAAAGACGTCGACGACTCGAAAAAGCTGTTCGACGTTCTGACGCTGTGCGCGACGGAGGTCTTAGATGCAAGTGCTTGATGACGGCGAATATTGGAAACTGTTGGTATCAGAGAGAGTCCGGGTGGAGAACATTATAGACTGGAACTCGTCCCAGGACGGAAAGCCTAGTGGATATAAAGGGGCAATCGGTCGGGACCCTGCTACACCGAGCTCAACGAAAATAGCGTATCTACTATTTCCGAAACGCGAGTGGACGAAAGAAGAGTTGGAGTCACCTACTTACCAGGAATGGCTCAGAAAGACAGTTAACAAGTGCAACGTGTGCGCGACGATAGACGCGTTGCGACAGGAACAGGAGATAGCACCAATGAAGACCACATCGAAACCAGAACAAATGAGCGCAGGTGACATAGTACAACCTATTTGGGTTTCCAAAGCAGCAGAGGTCGGAAAAAAAGCATGTTGCACTAAGCTAGGTGAAGTCGGAACGTCTTTAATCGGATCTGTGTTGTTCGACATATTTTCCGGGTGGGCAACTGACCCGGGTCAGAAATCTGCTATGAAACAAATATCCAACCAGATGATGGATATCCAGCTAGAACCCGAGGATTTACCGAAGATTCGCGAAGATGCTCTGAACATGTACGATGCGTACAACAAAGGCGGCATCGGAAAAGCAGTGAAGAAGGGTTTTTTCAAATCGTTTGACGAAGCGATAAAAGACGGTGTGGGCGTAGAGATGGAAACGCGAACGACTAGGCGTATAGGGGTACGGCAGGGCGTAGCGGTACGCGCGTCGAACAGCATGGCGGAATAACCATGGATCTGTACGGTTTCGGTGACCACCCTTGCGCACAGATGATGTCGACGTCAGTCGATCTGTGGCTCGGACACACCGGATACATGACGAATTACGTGCGACTAAACCAGAGTCTAGCAATGCTACAAGACCAAATAGCGATCGGTAGAGACATATTGGAAGGCGACCTAACTCTCTACCTTACGATGGTGGGTATGTGCTGCGGAATACCAGTCGAATGTCATATCGTCAGCGACGATTGCGAGATGGGTGGTGAGTAACTGGTATCTCTGTCACTGGAAACGAGGTGCAACGCAATAATCGACCAATGGTTTGAAACAATGCGACAACCTAATATCGAAGCTGTCCGAGGAGATTTCGAGATCTAATGGGAGATCGGACAGATATTATTGGATACTTACCAGGTTTCAGGAGGAATTGTTACGAGCACTGGAAAAATCATCGCGCTTTTGAAGGAGAGGCCACCGACCGTGGCAGGCCTGTCAAAAGCATATGGAATGGTAATCGGCATGGGGCTTAGATCAAAAGATCTACAGCTGGCACTCGAGCACGCGCGCGGTGGCGACATGGATTTAGCGATCAAATACCTGTACGGACCAACCCCCTTTGACAACGGGGAAGGGGCAGTGACTACTCCCCGCCCTGAAGGGCGGGGCTTCTAGCTTTTGGCAGAGACTGTAGCCCCAGTCTCATCAGTTTATACGGCTTAATGCTATTTAAAGGTTCGCATAAACAAGGGAGGGGCTCTACATCCCCGGCCTAAAGACCGGGGTTTTACGCCCCTCTCCACTCCCCATTCCTATAAAGTATTTCGAGGGCATTAAAAAGGCATCTCAAAGTTAACCTCGGGATATGCGAAACACAACTACTCCGCCATTACCCCAGTGCGATCATGTTGTCTAATATATGCAGTAATAGCATCGCGACACACAGACCCCATTGACGTACCATGTTCGATGCACAACAAGTGAAACTTCGTCTTCATCCTGGCGTCGACTAGAACTACAATTCTATCAGTATTTCCCATATTCCCACATTTCACCATTATGATACTTCAATCTTGCCATGGGGATTTATAAACAAGGTGATATGAATGGATAATGAGTGGAATATAATGTACTATATTCCACTACAAGTATACAATAGGAGGAATCTTTATTGAGCTACATCGTCGAGGTGTAATCGACTTCGAGTTCGACTTCGGTACGAGCAACGCCGCAGTCGGCGAAGATCTCCGGACGGGGCAGACCGGATACGGTTATTATATGGATGACCGTTACGCCGTCAAAGCCCTGACCAACGATCACGAAACCGTGATGGAGATCGAGGGCATGGAGATCATCGGCCCTTACGCGAACACGTATAGATCTAAGCTGAAAGCAGTAAGGCTCGTTATTGATGGTGTCGAGAAGGACAACATCACGATGAACGAGCTTATGGCACCCCCCATCACGGCCGGCGCACCGAATGTCGGTCCAAGCGAGTTCAGAGCAGGGCAGGGCGACAAGTACGGTGGTCCAGGAAATCTGGTTTGTACCAACTTCGGTAAGGGAATCCTGGCCGGCGGCGCAGTAATCAACGCCACTCCAAAGGTAGGCCCTGGGCAGAGTCTCGGCATAAAAGTACAGATACCGAGGACGTCCGAGGGTGGCGCAGCCATATCCTCTGGTAAGATGAGGGTGAGGCTCCACACCATTCAGGTGAGATCCGACGCCAAGCTACGTGAAATCCTCGAGTACCACGGTCTGTTGCAGGGCGGAAACGTGGACTGTAGCTGGACCATGGGAGACTTGGCCAACACCGACGTGATGCCGATCACCCAGGTACAGAAACAGGTGGGCAACGGGAACTTCGGAATCAAGAACTGGTCCCAGCTTCCTGGCGGAAATGATGTCGGAATGCCGTATCTGGAGAGATTCATCACCTACGCCCAGAACGCAAACGCTACCACGGAGAACACCTGGTACGACTTCACGATGGAAGGTACCAACGTCACCGATGAGTCTCAGGAGCTTGCGTGGAATCTGGACAGGAACCGGGCAATCAAGATAGAGCACATCGGAGTAATGCCCCATAACAACCTGAAAGAATTGAGGCTCTGGATAGACGGGTCACCAAAACACCCGCAGTTCCCAGTATCTCCTGACCTCAACTGTCTGCCGATGCCTATGAGCATCTACACCAACGGCGGAAACACCCAGGGTCCTGCCAGGCTGGGTAAGGGCATGTGGGTGTGGAACAACCAGGCATCGATCCAGGTGAAGGACAATGGGACTGCAGTGCCTGCGTGGACCACCGCTCCTACCAGGGGGGCAATGGTCGCCGTTTGGGGCTACAGGTACAGAGTACCCGGAGGTGTATGAACATGGCCTTCGCGGAGTTTGAACTGAACAATGCGTACACGACGACCCAAACCCTGTTCGGAGAAGCAAAGCAGTGGGTACCAGTGCCTGCCGCGTTCCCCCCGATTCAGTATATATCGACGTCCTCAATTGCGTACCCTGCCGACGGCGATTTCATGGGGTGCAGGATATACAACGATACCACGTCTGCCGGCTACACGGTCGCACAGATCGGAGGGTACCTCAAAGGTGGTAAGTGGTTATACTTTGCGGGCACCGGGCACCTCACGTTCTCGGCGACCGGGACAACCAAGGTACAGCTCTACTACCGAAGCCCGAACGAAGGAGTTGAGATCTGAATGGTAATGATCAGGGAAAAGATAACCAACACCACCATCAAGAACTGCCTCAATCTGATGGACGGATTGGGCGAGATGGTGGAAGAGAGACTAGCCCGACAGGAGATGCAGCTAACCAGATCACAGTCAGCTGAACTGGCTAGTGGATGGCTGAGAGACTCCGATGGAGTAGACGACCTCCAGATAATGCTGAAGAACCTGAAGGCATTGAGGATGGCCGTCAACGACAACATCGATGCGGTTGTAATGGTCGCAAATGGCGCACTGAACGTCCAGCACGACCACGAAGAGATGGCAATCAACCGCTATACGGGCGACACCATAGACGACACCAAATGAGGGGGACACTTTCCCCTCCTATTTTTATTCAGGTTCGTTATTTTAGGCTAGGATCGCGTTTTATGCGACCGAGCGACCTACAGCACCCCCTACCGAAACCTTTAAATTCACAGCCAGCCATCTGGCTGCTATGCCGAGACGAATAACTCTGGTATTGGACGGGACCGCGTTCGAAAAACACAAGGCACAGAAAGACGCGATGAACAAAACGTGGGAAGAATATTTCTTGAGCGCGGTGGAGGGATTCTATCAGTAACTCCGGCCTAAAGACCTGAGCTTGCCTCCTTGTTAAATCGAGGCTTCGGGGGATACTGACGAATCCCCACTGCACCGTAATGCAGTAAATCGATTGCGGATATTAACAGCTGCGTTGTGATCGGCATGAGTCGAAAACCCACAGTGAGGGCAAGTAAAAGAGTGTCGTCTCCTGACACCAGGGAGTCCGCACCTAGAGCACAACTTAGACGTGTTTCTAGGGTCGACCTTAGCAACGACGCCCTTTCCTTGGATTTTGTAGCTGACCAAATCAAAGATCATGCCACGAGGCCAAACGGAAAACCTCCTATTCCACGCTTTGCTACCTCGTTTTCCTTGGCCGAAATTCAAGTCCTCGAAAACCAGAACAGAGTTCTCGGGAGCCCATTCAACAAGCTCCTTGGATGCACAATGACAGAAATCTTTAGTTCGCCGAGATCGCTTAAGCTTCAGCCGTTTGAGGGCTCGGACGACGCTCCGAGTATTTTTACCCTCTGCCTTTCGTTGCCCAAGCTTTCTCTGAAGTCTCTTGATAGTTTTCATTGTGCGTTTGTTCTTGATTTTCCGATCAAGACCGGTCACAAACAGTTGGTTTCCATCTGCATCAACCGCGACGATTGCGTTAGTCTCGTTGAGATCAATTCCGATCGGATAGACTCCGCTGACATCAGGAAGTTCGATGGAATACGCGACGTGTCCGATAAGCTTGTCGCCGACGTCCTTGACCACAATGCTATCGATCTCAACAGCGTTGTCAAACACGCCTCGAAAAGCCGTGGGAACGGTATACCTGAGATGTTTTCTACCACAAATTGTGGAAATGCTCAAGAGACCGTCTTTCCTGAAACTGGCATCTCGACCCCTCTTTCCCACGAGGAAAAGTGCAAAGGGTTGAGTCCAACTGAAAGGACGATCAATACCATGTCCATTCGTCTTGGCAGCCGCATAAGCTCCTGCTGTGAGCCGGATACTTGTACAGGTGAGCTGAGAAGATACAGTTCCTTTGACATCGTGGTAAACGCTACGATGCAAATCAAGGGCTTTAAGAGGTACGCCAGAGTTCCAAGCAGTCTCGGATATGCGATTGCATATCTGGACAAAGCTATCGAGAGTCTCGACAAGAGATTCATCGCGTTCGATAACTATCTGCAAGGTTCTCTGAGCAATCATCATGCAGGAGATGCCACTATGAGTATAAACAACTATTGGCTTAGTGGAGGTGAAGGGAGCAATTCCTCCTCGGCCTAAAGGCCGGGGTTACCTTGCTCTTTGATTATGGAGATTAAGATCACCAAGTTGAATGAGATAACGGAGCCTGACAAGAAGATCAATGTGCGTGTAAAAGTAGAAACAGAAGAAATCTCCCCTCACTTGTCAATCCACCAGAAGTGTG
>Ga0334899_1002083_pt1 | contig 16920 bp, 14 predicted proteins | sample GraSluR3_MG_FD_207219 | JGI IMG/M metagenome (GOLD analysis project Ga0334899, IMG submission 207219) | Sludge microbial communities from methane-producing bioreactor in Wageningen University, Netherlands - Granular Sludge_8_08-R3 | ecosystem: Engineered > Bioreactor > Anaerobic > Unclassified ... | reverse complement strand
AAAAATTGATAAGCATAGGATAACTATGTCTATTCATTAAAAACTCAAGATTTTCATTAAAAAAGACCATATTTTTATTCATGGAAATGCAATAATTTGTAAATATTATCACTAACATTTTCAAATTGTGAAACTGTTCTGTCAAATGCAAATTTTATTAACTGATAATTGTTGCGCATGAATAATACGGGTTAGTATTATGAGCATCAATATAGTATATCGGTTTTTGGCATGTGTTTTTGCTTTTCTTTGAAGCAAAAAACCATGCCAAAAACTGTTTCTACGTTATAACACTACTTGTTCCTTATTGCTCTTACGAAACTTGTCTCAAGAAGAAAAAACATATTGCGTTAAAAAACTATAAGATATAGTATTATTGACAGAGAAATTTATTTATTTCCTTATTTCTTTAAAAGCTTTTGCAATTGCACAGCTTAAATCATCAAAAAGTTGATCTTCTGATTTATTACCATCAAAGCTCAAGAATTTTCCTTGCTTATTATAAAACTCTCTAATTGCAGGCGATTTGTGTTCCCAAACTTCAAGTCTATGAATAATAATTTCAGAATCCATATCGTAAACTCGGGCTTTATCTGTTTTAGATCTTTCGATAAGCCGTTTCATACATTGCAAATGAGGTGTATTAATGTCAAATACTGCCGATACACTGCTATCAAGTTTTTTTAATAAGCCACCTAATATATAAGCCTGCACCACAGTACTAGGAAAACCCTTAAAAATAAAACCTTTAGAGTTGGGATAAGCTTTGATTTTGCTTTCAATAAGTCTTATTGCAATATCATCAGGTACAATATCTCCATTATTTAAATAAGGTTGTGCCATTAGACCTATCTCAGATTTTTTATCAATTTCCTGCCTTATCATTTCGCCGGTTGAGATATACACAAGATTAAATTTCTTTGCAAGCTTTTTGGCTTGCGTTCCTTTGCCGGCTCCAGGAGCCCCAAATAGAACAACATTAAGCCAAGTTTGAGAAAGGACTTTTTCAATTTCATCATTAAGTCTTTTGTTTACGTCAGCAACACTACCTGTACCATCTAATGAATGAAATTTATTTTGGTCTTTGTAAAAATCCATAACAGGAACAGTCTTCTCATCGTATTCACGTAAGCGATTTTCAATAATCTCTTTTTTATCATCGCTGCGATTTTCTTTTAAAGCTCGTTCCTGCATTCTTTTTATTAATTCATCGCGAGGAACTTCGAGACTAAGTAAGCAATTTAGTTTAGTATTCATTTTAAGCAACAAACCTTCAAGAATGTAGGCTTGTGCGTAAGTTCTAGGAAATCCATCAAATAAAACACCGTTACTTTGGCTTTGCATATCAATATGTTGCTCAATTATTTGAACTATAATTTCATCACTTACTAGCCCGCCCTTATCAATTATTGATTTTGCTTCAAGTCCTAATTTTGATTTCTCCGAAATTTCTTTCCGTAAAATATCACCGGTACTTATATAAGTTAAATTATATTTTTCAGCAAGCATTTTTGCTTGTGTCCCTTTACCGGCACCTGGAGGTCCAAATAAAGCTATATTAAGCATAACTAAGTAATGTTTTTGTTATTTAATCTGATAAATATGTTTTAAGTTTCTTCCAAGTCCGTCATAATCAAGACCGTAGCCAATAATGAATTTATTGGGTATCTCAATTGCACAATAATCAATCTTAATTGATTTTTTATAGGCTTCGGGTTTAAAAAGTAGTGTGGCTATTTTAATATCGGCGGGGTTATATTTTTTTAAGTCGTTAATTAAATGCTCTAAAGTAATTCCTGTGTCAACAATATCTTCGAGAATAACTACAGTTTTACCTTCAATTGATTCATTTAAGCCAATTAATTTGTTTATTTTTCCTGTGCTTGATGTGCCGCTGTATGAGGCAAGTTTAAGAAAGCTAATGCTACAATCTATTTCAATATTTTTAAATAAATCTGAAGCAAACATAAAACAACCGTTTAGAATCCCTAAAAAAACCGGTAATTTACCAGCCAAATCTTTATTGATTATTTTTGCAATTTCTGCAACGGCATCAAGAATTTGTTCTTCTTTTAAAAAAATCTCAAATTCTTTATCAAGAATTTTAATATTTTCCGTCATAAAGTAGTATTTTAGAGCACCAAAGATAAGTAATACAATTTAAAAATAAATATATTATGAAACCATTAGTAAGTATTATTATGGGCTCAACCTCAGATTGGCCTGTAATGGAGAAGGCAGCAGCATTCCTTAATGAGCAAAAAATTCCTTTTGAGATAAATGCTCTATCTGCTCATCGTACACCCGAAGCAGTTGAGGAATTTGCGAAATCTGCTGAAAATCGTGGTATTAAAGTTATTATTGCAGCAGCAGGAATGGCTGCTCATCTTCCTGGAGTTATTGCAGCATCAACTTGTTTGCCGGTTATAGGAGTACCCATAAAAGCTAGTTTTGATGGGTTAGATGCTCTTTTGGCAATTGTTCAAATGCCTCCAGGAATTCCTGTTGCTACTGTGGCTGTAAATGGTGCCTTGAATGCGGCAATATTATCCATGCAAATTTTAGCCATCGTGAATAGCGATATTGCAAGTAGTTTTAAGTTGTATAAAAATGATCTTAAGAATAAAATTGAAAAAGCAAATCAAGATTTATTGCAACATAATTTTGAATATCGTATTAAATAGTGAAATTTGTAAAAAAATTAATAGAGCTTTAAAAGAAGTTTTTCTTATAGTTTGTTTTAAGTAAATAGAAAGTTATTCGCAGATGAAGAAAATTATTCACATATTTTGTTTCCTATTTGTTCCCGCTATATTATTTGCAGATGGAGAACATCCTCCGGTTGGAGCCAGGTCGGCAGGTATGGCCGGTATTTCATTAATCAATAATGATGTATGGGCTGTTTTTAATAATCAAGCGGCTATGTCGGGAATTAGCCAAACTAGTGTTGGCTTATATTACGAGAATAGATTTTTACTGAAGGAAACCGGATTTGCTGCATTTGCGTTAAGCACTCCATTGCTTGGTGGAAACATTGGTGTTAGTGTTAGCCATTTTGGATACCAACTTTATAATGAAAATAAATTTGGACTTGCATACGCTATTGAACTTTTTAAAAATGTTTCAATGGGCATTAAAATGGATTATCATTATACTCATCAACCATACGAATATGGTAATCGCAATGCACTAAGCTTTGAAATAGGACTATTTGCAATCCCTACTGAAAACTTAAAAGTTGGAATTCATGCATACAATCCTTTGCAACTTACATATATAGGCTATAGTGATGAATATTTGCCCGTTTGCCTTGCCGTCGGCGCCGGATATACATTCAGTAAAAAGCTAACAATTAGTGCCGAAGCTGAAAAAATACTTCAAGTAAAACCTATAATATTTAGAATAGGTTTAGAATACAAATCTGAGAAAGGTTTGGCTCTGCGAACAGGTATTACTACATATCCTATTAGAGCTTCTTTTGGCTTAGGATTTATTCATAATAATTTGTCTGCTAATATTGCTTACTCTTGGCATCAAGTCTTAGGTTCAACTCCACATATTTCACTTGCTTATGCGTTTTAGTATTATCTATATTATTTTGTTTGCTTTAACTTTAGGTTTTAGCACTAATATTCTTGCACAGTCTGATGACCTGGATGTATTAGAGCAGTTAGTTGAAGAGATTGCCGAACAGGCTGATGAGGAAATAGATTATGCCGAACTATACGAAAATCTGTTGGTATATTATAATTACCCAATAAATTTAAATTCTGCAAATCACGAAGACCTTAGAAAATTAATGTTCCTTACAAGGTTTCAGGAATTGAGTATAATTGCATATAGAGAAAAGTACGGCGATTTTCAAAGTGTTTACGAGTTGCAATTTGTAGATGGAATCGATCAACGAAGTTTGAGATATTTATTGCCTTTTGTTACCGTAGAAAAAGAAGGACCCGAAAGTAATTTTAAATTTAAGAATTCTTTAAAATATGGAAAACATGATATTATGTTGCGAACCCAGTTTGTTTTGCAAGATGAAGCAGGATATTTGCCAATTTCAGATAGTGTTCTTGCCGAAAATCCTGATAAAAACCGGTATTTGGGTAGTCCTTACAAATTATATGCGAGATATAGATACCATTATAAAGATAAACTGTTTTGGGGTTTAACTGCCGAAAAAGATCAAGGCGAAGAGTTTTTTAAGGGTAATCAAGCTTATGGGTTTGATTATTATTCGGCTCATGTTCAGATTAATGATATTGGACCTATAAAAACGGCTGTGTTAGGAGATTATAAATTAGAATTTGGTCAAGGTCTAACATTGTGGAGTGGTATGAGTTTTGGAAAGTCTCCTGATGCTGTAAATATTATGAAAAGGGGTAGAGGTATAATGAGGTACGGTTCAACAAATGAAAATGAATTTTTTAGAGGACAGGCTGCTCAAATCAGAATTGGAGCTTTCGATATTACAGAATTTGTTTCTTATAAAAAAATTGATGCACGTGTACCTGAGGATACTTTAGAATTTGAAGAAGCTATTGCATCCTCATTTCTTAATACAGGTTATCATAGAACTCCATCAGAAATTGAAACCAAAGATAAAGTAGATGAATTAATTGCCGGTGGTAATATTACTTGGCGTAGCGAATACTTAAAAGTAGGTGCAACAGCTGCTTATTATAATTATTCTAATCCTTTGCAAAAAACTAACTTTCCTTATAATTATTATGAGTTTGCAGGTACCGAAAATTTTAATGCAGGTATAGATTATGCACTCGGTATTAAAAATATTACAGCATTTGGTGAATTCTCAATGAGTCAAAATGGCGGATACGCTTATCTTAATGGAGTTCTTTTCGATTTAATTCCTGAAGTAAAGTTTTCAATATTGCACCGTAATTATGAGCCTAATTATCAAGCAATATTTGCTGTGCCATTTTCTGAAGGAAACAAAGCTGCTAACGAATCAGGATTCTATTTTGGAACATCAATATTTCCCGTTAAAAAATGGCGTATTGATGCTTATGCCGATTTATGGAAGTATCCTTTTATGCGTTTTAGAGTTAATGCCCCATCTAAGGGTAGCGAATACGTTGTACAAGTTCAGCATTATCCTACTAGAAACATTGATATGTATTGGAGAGTAAAATTAGAAACTAAAGAGAGAAATTATTCTGAACAAGAGTATGGTGTACAGCAACTCGAAGAATATAGAAATTTTAGAGTTCGTTATAATATTAGTATAAGACCGGAATCTCGTTTTGAGTTTAAAACCAGAATAGAGTATGTTAATTATAAAGAGGAGTATAGTGAAGCCGAACATGGGTTTTTGTTAACACAAGTTATTAATTATAGACCCTCGAAGTTGCCTCTGCGTCTATCTACTCATTTTGCAATTTTTAACACAGATACTTATAATGCCCGATTGTATTCGTGGGAGCCTGATGTACTTTATGCCTTTTCAGTACCTGCTTATTATTCGCAAGGTACAAGAGTGGCTTTATTGCTAAAATATGATGCTTTTAATAACTTTTCGATATGGCTGCGATTTGCAAATACTTTCTATTACGATAAAGATGTAATTGGGTCGGGTTTATCCGAAGTACAAGGAAATAATAAAAGCGAAGTAAAGTTTCAGATACGATATACTTTCTAATGATTTCGAGCAAAGAGCACATAGAATTCTTAAAAAATGATGTGTTAGGCACTATTAATAAGATGTACGAGTCAGGTCTTGAAACTATGTCCTGTTTAATTATAGCACAAGCAATAGAAGTTCTCGGAGCTTATCTTGATGACAAGCCAATGCGTGCTAAGGCACAATCTGCAAAAAGATTTTCGTTGGCAGTTTATAAGTTATTCGATTATAAATATGCGGCTTTTAATCGTAAAAATCGATTGTATTATCAGTTAAGAGCTAATTATATTCATATGCTGATGCCAACCGATAGTTTGAAATTTGTTAGCAATAAAAAACTCCATCTTACAGACGAAGATGGAGCAATAAACATAGTACCGTATGTTTTGCTAAAAGATTTTACTCATGCAATCAATAAGTTAATAAAGATGCTAGAAGAAAAATCTTTGAATCCTAAGAAAGTGTCAAGTAATTTCTAATTAAAACCACCCAACTTTTGAATATCTGTTCTTGGATTTACACACATAATAGGAATCTTTTTATATAGCTCCTTATTTTCAGGTTTTTTCAAGTTTTTAATATATTCTTTGTATTTAGTTGTCATCATCAGAACAAGGTCTGCTTCAACTTCTCGCATGTAGTCATAAATCGCTTCAGGGAAATTTTGATTTGCTTCAATTTTTTTGAATTCAAATTCAATAAGGTTTTGTTCTAATTGTTTTTCGGCAAATCTTAGGTTATTGTTTAAGTTTTTAACTTTCCAACCGTCGAAAACTGTTGGAGAAATAATAAACACTTTACTCTCGAAGAGGTTTGACAAATAACGAACCCATTGCATCTTAATTCTAGACTTTTTATTATCATCAATAGGTACACAAATCCTGTCGTATTCTCCAAAGAATACAGGACTTTGAACTAAAATAAAAGGCATTTTTACAAATTTCTTTACAATTTTCATTGCCTTTCCAATAGTGCTTATCCCATGAGTCCCCATTACAGCAATGTATGCGTTTACTTCTTGTCCGAAATTTATTAATTCTTTGGTTAGATTGCCTTTGCGAACAACTGCTTCAACTTTAATTTCTTTTCCCTCCATAAACTTATTAGCAACTTCTTGCATTTGGCGGGTCAATTCTTCTATTTTCGATTCTTTATTTGTTATATGAATCAAATAGATTGGACGGTTTGTTACTTTGCCAATAAAGTAGGCATGTTCTAATGCAAAATTGGCTACTTCTGTAAAATCCCACGGTACTATGATGGATCTTTCCATAAATAATTTATTTAAATTAATAACTATTAACTAACTCTCTAAAATATATTTAACGTAAAAAAAACAAAAAGGTTGCTAATTTCGTAAAAAAAATACAATTAGTTTCATTATTATAGATTATTTAACTAAATGTAAGTTCAGATGTACACAAATATTTTTTATCGAACTTTAATATCTTTTATCATTAATTGTATTAAAGATTGTCCCATAAAATTATTTTCAAAAACATGATAGCATACACTAAATTGCTGATAATCTTTAATTTTATTGTACATATATCCAAAATTGAATGCAATTCCTTCGATACACAAATTAGCCCCAAGTTGCTGTATGATTCTGAGTTTTAAGTGGTCTTCGGTTTTGCCTACTTTTCTTACCGAGCCATTGTCGTATATATTTTCTGACATAAACATAGGCATCATATTTTCAGGACCAAATGGAGCAAATTGTTTAAGAATTCTGTAAAACTTAGGAGTAATATCTTTTATTTCGAGCTTAGAATCAATAAGTATGCTTGGTGTAAGCATGTGGTCTTCGATAGTATTGCTGACATATTCTTCAAATCTTTGTTTAAATATTTCAACATTTTCTAGTTTCATACTTAAACCGGCAGCATACATATGTCCACCAAAGTTTTCGAGTAAATCGCTACATGATTCAATTGCGTTATATAAGTTGTAGCCGGGTACTGAACGTGCCGAACCTGTTACTAATCCATTGCTAAGAGTTAATACTACAGTAGGACGATAATATGTTTCAGTTAATCTACTTGCAACGATTCCAATAACGCCTTTATGCCAATGGGGTTCATAAACTACAGTGGATTTTAAATGTTTAAGGTCAACATTTTCTTCGATTTGTGCGAGAGCTTGGTCGGTAATACTATGGTCTAATTCTTTTCTGTCGCTATTAATAAGATTAATCTCTGCTGCATTTGTTTCTGCTATTTTAGCATTTTCCGAGATTAGAAGCTCTACGGCTCTGCTTCCCGATTCCATTCTGCCGGCAGCGTTAATTCTTGGACCAATTTTAAATACAATATCGTTAATTTGAATTTCAGTATCGTTTAATCCTGATAAATCAATTATTGATTTTAAACCTATACATGGAGAGCTGTTTAATTGAAGAAGACCATAATGGGCTAAAATCCTGTTTTCACCTGTAATTGGTACTATGTCGGAACCTATACTTACAACCACTAAATCTAGATATCTATTAATTTCGGCTTCGTCTATCTTCTTGTATTGGCAATAGCCTTGTATTAGTTTAAAACCAACGCCACACCCCGACAATTCTTTATATGGATAATCACAATCTTTGCGTTTTGGGTCTAAAACTGCTACGGCATTAGGTAGAGTTTCGTCTGGATTGTGATGGTCGCATATAATTAAATCAATACCATTATTTTTTGCATATTCGGCTTTATCTATTGCTTTAATACCACAGTCTAATGCTATAATTAAATCGTAGGAGTTTTCTACTGCATAGTCTATTCCTTGAAAAGATACCCCATATCCTTCGTTGTATCTATCCGGTACATAATATCCTAATCGCTGATGTCTTTTTCTTAAAAAACTATAAACTAAGGCTACGGCTGTTGTGCCATCAACATCGTAATCACCATACACCAAAATTCTTTGATTAAGGCGGATAGCTTTGTCTAGCCGGTCAATAGCTTTATCCATATCTTTCATTAGAAACGGATCGTGTAAATCACTTAACTGAGGACGAAAAAAAACTCTCGCCTCTTCGTAAGTGGTAATATTCCGTTGCACTAATAAATTTGCAATTATCTCACTTACATTAAGTTCCTTAGCCATTTCGCGAACCTTATCCGGAGCTCCCTGTTCTTTAATTACCCAACGCTTCTCCATGCACCATTTTTCTTATATTTTTACGATACACAATATTACTAAAAATTATGTAAAAATTGTAATATGAAAAGTAATTTAGAATTACTTCTATCAAATAATTATATCTTTGTGCCTCTCTTAACTTTACAACATTATGAATGAGAATAATCTTAACGAACAGGAAATTGTAAGACGTGAAGCTCTTTCAAAATTATATGAATTAGGCATAAATCCGTATCCGGCAGAGGAATTTAAGTTTTCTCATTATTCTTTTGATATTCTAAATAATTTTTCTGATGAAAATCCGGAAAAGTTTAATAATGTAAGCCTTGCCGGTAGAATAATGTCGAGACGGATTATGGGGAATGCTTCTTTTGCTGAATTGCAAGATAGTTGTGGACGAATACAGCTTTATTTTAAACGCGATTCTATTTGCGAAGGAGAAGACAAAACTTGGTATAATACAGTTTTTAAAAAACTTCTTGATATTGGAGATATTATTGGTGTTAGGGGTTATGTGTTTCGTACTCAAATGGGCGAAATATCGGTGCATGTAAAGGAATTTAAAATTTTAAGTAAATCAATAAAACCTTTGCCTATTGTAAAAGAAAAAGAAGGTCATATTTATGATGCTTTTACTGATCCCGACCAGAGATATCGTAATCGTTCAGTTGATTTGATTGTGAATACCGGAGTTAAAGAGGTTTTTATTAAACGAACTAAATTAACAAACTCAATGCGGAACTTCCTTAATAGCAGAGGATATTTGGAAGTTGAAACTCCAATATTGCAAACTTTGTATGGTGGTGCTGCTGCTCGACCATTTAAAACTCATCATAATACTTTGAATCAAACATTGTATTTGAGAATTGCTAATGAACTGTATCTTAAGCGTTTAATAGTGGGGGGCTTTGATGGAGTTTATGAATTTGCCAAAGATTTTAGAAACGAAGGAATGGATCGTTTTCATAATCCTGAGTTTACGCAAATGGAGCTATATGTAGCTTATAAAGACTATGAATGGATGATGAATCTTGTAGAAGAGATGGTTGAGAAAATTGCCATTGATTTACATGGAGATACTAAGCTAAAAGTTGGTGAAAATATAATTGACTTTAAACGCCCATGGAAAAGGTTTACAATGTTTGAAGTAATTGAACATTTTACCGGAATTGATATTTCAAAAATGGATGAGACAGAACTGCTTAAAACAGCAAAAGAGCTAGGTGTAGAAACCAACGACAGTATGGCTAAAGGTAAACTTATTGATGAAATATTTGGTGAGTGTTGCGAAAGTAAATTAATTCAACCAACTTTTATTACCGATTATCCTATCGAAATGTCGCCACTTGCAAAAAAACACCGCAGCATAAAGGGGCTTGTTGAGCGTTTTGAAGCTATTTGCAACGGAAAAGAAATTTGTAATGCATATTCGGAGCTTAACGACCCGATTGACCAACGTAAGAGATTTGAAGACCAACTAAAACTCGCAAAACGCGGTGATGAAGAAGCTATGATGCTTGACGAGGATTTCTTAAAAGCAATAGAAGTGGGAATGCCGCCAACAGCAGGTTTGGGAATCGGGATAGACCGATTAGCTATGATAATGACTGATTCTAACAGCATACAGGATGTTCTGTTCTTCCCTCAAATGCGACCCGAGATTAAACAAAATTCATCGGAGTCAGCAGATTTTGAAGAAATGGGAATACCCTCTGACTGGGTTAATGTAATACAAAAAGCCGGTTATACTAAGGTTGAGGAACTTAAAGAAGTAAATCCTAATAAATTGCATCAACAGATATGTGGTCTTAATAAAAAACTGAAATTGGGATTAAAAAATCCAACCCAGGAGGAAATTAAAGAATGGGTTCAATAAAACATCAAATATTGCCGGTTGTTTCCGGCATTTTTTTTAAATTATTACTATCTTAGTTTTATTAATCTAAAAATATAATTTTTATGAAACTTAATTTAGAATACTCACAAGAAATAATTGAGTCAAAAGAATTTGATAACTATTTTCAAAAGGCTATAAAAGCTGCCGATACTTTATTAAGCAAAAGCGGAAAAGGAGCCGAATTTTCCGGTTGGTTAGATTTACCTTTAAAAAATGGTTTCGATTATATTTTAAAGATTAGAGAAGCAGCAAAAAAGTTTAAAGATTTAGATACTGTGGTAATTATTGGAATAGGAGGTTCGTATTTAGGGGCACGTGCAGTAATCGAAGCTTTAAAAGAACCATTTGCCAATAATTCGCCCGAAATAATCTATGCAGGGCATCATTTAAGTGCAGATTACTATGACAGTTTGCAGCAATATCTTAACAATAAAGACTTTGGGATAGTTGTAATATCTAAATCAGGGACTACTACCGAACCGGCAATTGCTTTCAGATTAATTCAACAGTTACTAATCGAACAAGTTGGTAAAGAAAAAGCTGCAAAAAATATTATTGCAATTACCGATGCAAAAAAAGGAGCTCTTAAAACTCTTGCAAATACAGAGAATTTTCAAACATTTGTAATTCCTGATGATGTTGGAGGAAGATTCTCTGTGTTAACTGCCGTTGGTTTGTTGCCTATAAGTATTTCAGGTATCGGAATTGATGAGTTAATTGAAGGAGCTAAAGCAGAAATGTATAATTGCAAAGAGCTTAACGAAAACAACCAAGCTCTATGGTATGCTGCTGCTCGTAACTTAATGTACGACTCAGATAAGCACATTGAACTATTGAGTAGTTTTGAACCTAACATGCAGTATTTTAGCGAGTGGTGGAAGCAACTTTTTGGCGAAAGTGAAGGAAAAGACAGTAAAGGAATTTTTCCTGCTTCTGCTATTTTTACTACAGATTTACATTCGCTTGGGCAATATATTCAGGACGGTAAAAGACATTTGTTCGAAACTATGATTTCGTTTGATAAAAATAATGAATTTGTAAGAGTGCCAAAATTGCATAACGATCTCGATAATTTGAACTATTTGTGTGGTAAGCCTATCAGTTGGATTAACTCAATGGCAGAAGTAGGTACTTGCGAAGCTCACCAACAGGGAGGAGTGCCGGTAATAAAAATTGAGCCCGGCGAGTTAAATGCTTTCAATATAGGAAGACTAATTTACTTCTTTGAATTTGCTTGTGGAGTAAGTGCTTATATGCTTGGCGTTAATCCATTCGACCAGCCAGGAGTAGAGGCATATAAATCGAATATGTTCAGATTATTGGGCAAAAAGTAATATTATAATTGCTCTGAAAATTGAATAATATTTTTAGCCATTTCGTCCCAAGATAACTCTTGTTTTAGATTTCGGATATTGTTTCTAAAATATTCTAAATTGTATTCATTAAAATATGATGTAATGCCATTTAAAATTGTTTGAATTTCAGGTTTTTCAACAATTATTCCTGTTTTTTTATGATGAATTATTTCGGCAAGTCCACCTGTGTTTGTAGCTATCATTGGTAGTTCAAAATGATAGGATATGCCTGTAATTCCGCTTTGGGTTGCCGAACGATATGGAAGTATGCAAACATCGGCAGCCGAAAAGAATAATGGAACTTCTTGATCAGATATATATCGTACAAATTTATGTATTGATAATTTATTTTTTGTTTTTTCAATAATCTCGTTGTATTTATCAAAATTGCCATAACTTTCGCCTGCAATTATAAGCTGGTAACTATCATCAAGTTTATCAAAAGCATTTATTAATAAGTCTAATCCTTTGTAATCGCGAATAAATCCAAAAAATAATAAAGTTTTTTTATCGGGATGTAAATTAAGCTTCAATCGTGCTGTTTTCTTGTCGATAATTTCCCCAAAATGGTTATAAAGAGGGTGGGGAATTAGTTTTACTTTTGCGTTTGGCGAAAGACTAAGTAAATCGTCTTTTACTTTTCCCGACATGCTTACAAATCCATTTACACGTTTTAGAAAATATTTCGTAAACGCTGTATCGAAAAATCTCTTTTCGTGAGGAATCACATTGTCTAAAATTGCAATAGATTTAGTTTGATTACTCATTTTACCACTTACATATCCTAGTGAAGGTCCGAAAAAACTCATCCAATATTTCATTAATAGCAAATCGGGTTTATATGCTTTAATTTTTGCAGCGGTATTTTGATAAGTGATGGGATTTATTGTGTTAAGAATCCTTTTTGTGGGAATAGGGTTTACCTTATCTTCAGGTTTTACCAGTTGAGTTTCGCCCGGAAAAAGCAGTTTGGGATATTGTGTAGTAAACGTATAAGCTTCAACCTCGTGCCCTTGTTGTTCTAAAGCAGTTTTTAATGCTGCATTAAATTGTGCAATACCTCCTCTGAAAGGGTAAAATGTTGATAGATAGGCAATACGCATTTTAATTTAGCTTTAGCAAGAGGTTAATTTTATCAAGAATAGTTTGTGGACTTATATCGTACATACACGAACGCTCTCTTTTGCATTTGCTGCCGTAGTAACAATCGCATCCTGATTCAGGTTCAACAATTACACCACGTCCGTAGAGATAAAATTCGTTGGGGTTAAAAATATTGTTCATTAAAACCATTTTTTTCTTTAAAGCAATAGCAATATGCATCATCATGCTTACCTGAGTAACAATTAAATCACAAGCTGATGTAATTGCAAAAAACTCTTTTAAAGAATATGTGCCAGGATAATAGCAATTTGTTTGTTCTGCGTAAGATTTATTTGTTTCATCTTCTTGCTTACCACCTAAAACAATTGGGAAATAGCCTGTTTTATGTAAATTATTAATTAAATCGAGCCACATTTCTTGTGGCCATAATCTTGTTTGCCATCTTTCGCCGCAGCCGGTGTTTAATCCAATTACCTTTTTCCCTTTTGCTAAAGATTCTAATCTATTTTTCCATGTTTCTGCCAAATCTTTGTCGTAGTTTAGATAATACGGTTCGTCTTGGAATTGCAAATCGCAAATTTCGAATATTTCTTCGAGATAATGTTTTTTGTTTACTTTAGAAATATGGTCGAAAAGTCCTGTTATTAATTTATGTTCGGCTGCAGGGGTAGCCGGAGCTATATGGTTTTCTGCCCATGTAAAACCATATTTAGTTTTAGCACTAATATTAGCTAAAAGCATGCAGGTTTCTTCTTCTTTATCAAGATTAATGGCAATGTCCCATTCTTTGTTTTGAGCAATAAAAATTGAGGTTTCGTTCCATTTATAAATATTGTCAATAATATTTGGTGGAAGCACATCCGGGAATTGTGTAATCCATGAAATCATGGCATTTGGATACATTTTGCGAAAGCGGTGGAGCAGGGGAGTAGTTCTTATAACATCGCCCATGGCACCCAGCTTAATTATTAAAATTTTCTTTTCAACAGGTATGTAAAATTTGCAATTAGTGCAGTCAACATTATGTTCTTTGTTGGGTTTGCAAGGAATGTGCCCTTTAAAATATTTACAATCGAATTTAATTTTATTAATCATTGCTTAAATCTTATTCAACAAAAATAATAAAACTGTTGGTAGATATGTTAAAAACCATTTAAATTAAAATAAAGAGTGGGCAGAAGTAGCAAAAAACCTGTTATAATAAGTGCCAATATTAGTTTCCAAACCCACCTAAACCATTTATCGTAAGGTATTCGAGCAATTCCTAAGCAACCAATTAATACGCCTGATGTTGGTGTAATCATATTTGTAAAACCATCGCCAAACTGAAAAGCTAGAACTGTTGCTTGTCTCGAAATTCCTATTAAATCAGAAAACGGAGCCATAATTGGCATTGTAAGTGCGGCTTTTGCCGAACCCGAAGGAATTATAATGTTTAGCATTGTTTGTATCATATACATTATGCCAAGTGAACCTTCGCGAGCCATACTTTGCATGCCTCTTGAGAGATAATACATTATTGAATCTACTATTTTGCCGTCTGTTAGAATTACAATAATGCCACCTGCCAGACCAACAATTAGAGCTGCTGAGAAAATATCTTTTGCCCCTTCCAGAAATAGTTTAGTGATTTTATTTGCAGAAGCATTCATTGCTAAACCAGACATTAAGCCCATTGCAAAAAATAAAGTGCCAATTTCCATTACATACCACTGATAGCCCATTACTCCTACAATTAGAAAAACTATGGTAAAGGCTAATAAATTCAATATGTAAAAGTGAACTGATTTACGTAAACTAATGAAGCCGAATATTGCAAAAAGTGCAGTAGCTATTGGTAACACGGGTCCGGTAAATGAAGAATTACCTATTTTTAAGTTGGTAAGTTTTATTGCAGAATCGTCAAAATTAATACTGAACAATATTAAACATATTATAATGATAGCATAACTAAGCCATGCTGATTTTGGGGTATAATAAACAACATCTTTACCATCGTTTTCGGCTTTTCGATCGCGCCAATGCTTGTCGGCTTTGTACATTATACTCTTTTCGGGATGCCTTTTTATTCTGCGTGCATATAGAAGTATAAAGGTAAATCCAATTGCATTTATTACCAACCAACAAATTAAACGATATTCTATCCCACTAAAAATTGGCAAATCGCTTAAACCCTGAGCTATACCTATGGTAAACGGATTTAAAATTGCACCGGCAAATCCGAGATGTGCTGCTACATAAACCATGCTCATACCGGTAATGCTGTCGTAACCCATAGATATAGCAAGCGGAACGAGAATAATAACAAAAGCTATTGTTTCTTCGCTCATGCCAAATATTGCTCCAAATGCACTAAACATTGTCATAATAAGCAGCATAACTATATTGTCAACACCCAAGTGTTTGAGAAATTTAATTTTTTCGAGTTTGTGTGTGCTCCTTATAAAAGCAATAATACCAACATCGAGTGCTTTGCTCGCATTCATAATCCAGAATGCACCACCTATCATTAATATGAAAATTATGATATCAGCCTGATTTACAAATCCTTTAAACATAGCCGAAAGAATATGCCATGTCTGCGGTGCTTGTTCGGTTTTGTGGAAAGATCCGTCAACAATTACTTCTCGTTTGCTACCGTCGGGTAATGTTTTAGTTGTGTGGCTAAACTCTCCGGCAGGAATAATCCAGGTCATAGCGGCAGCAACAATAATAATCAGAAAAACAATAACATAAGTATGCGGAACTTTTTTAAGCATAATGATCTGTTTTATAGAGTTCGCAAAATATGAATAATTGGGGAGAAACTTACAAAGTTTAAGTGATTTTTTGTTACTCCATATTATTATAAACAACAAATTACAAATAACAAAACTCAATAAAAATACAAATATCAAATAACAAATATCAAATAACAAATATCAAATAACAAAACTCAATAAAATTACAAATATCAAATATCAAATAACAAAACTCAATAAAAATACAAATATCAAATAACAAAACTCAATAAAATTACAAATATCAAATAACAAATATCAAATAACAAAACTCAATAAAATTACAAATATCAAATATCAAATAACAAAACTCAATAATAATACAAATATCAAATAACAAATATCAAATATCAAATAACAAAACTCAATAAAAATACAAATATCAAATAACAAAACTCAATAAAAATACAAATATCAAATATCAAATAACAAAACTCAATAAAAATACAAATATCAAATATCAAATAACAAAACTCAATAATAATACAAATATCAAATAACAAATATCAATAAAAATACAAATATCAAATAACAAATATCAATAAAAATACAAATATCAAATAACAAATATCAATAAAAATACAAATATCAAATAACAAATATCAAATATCAAATATCAAATATCAAATAACAAATAACAAAATAAATATTAAATAGATTTAAAGTTTTGCGAATGAATTAACGATTTATAAAAAGCAAAAAAATCTTAGTATGTACTAAACAGAATGCTTCTCATTCGTGCCTCATGTTCGCATTGACGGTACTAATAAAAAACGGTCATCCTTATTCAGGTGGTGGCTTCGGCGCCGCTCAGCCACCTATTGTTTTCAATTTATTAATATGGTAAAAAGCTTTATGTTTCTGATTCAGCGAACCTGTAACCTGTACCTGTTAGCTTTTTGGTGCTTGGTATTTTGTTATTTGAGATTTACGCAGTGGGTGCTTGTTATTTTGTTATTTGAGATTTACGCAGTAGGTCTCAATCCTTATTCAGGTGGTGGCTTCGGCGCCGCTCAG
>Ga0334899_1002080_pt1 | contig 16953 bp, 13 predicted proteins | sample GraSluR3_MG_FD_207219 | JGI IMG/M metagenome (GOLD analysis project Ga0334899, IMG submission 207219) | Sludge microbial communities from methane-producing bioreactor in Wageningen University, Netherlands - Granular Sludge_8_08-R3 | ecosystem: Engineered > Bioreactor > Anaerobic > Unclassified ... | reverse complement strand
CTCTGTTGGAACAACAACGTATTTTCACACCACACTTAGTGCTGATGGTATGCGGTATGGTATGGACAAAACAGAATACACCTTTGATTCACGATTACTTCCGACCGACTATATTAAAAGCACTGAGGGAAAATATACTTTCAGGTCAACTGTGAACCATAAAATTAGCCAAAAGGTCAACTCGCGAACCGGAATAACTCTAAACAGCTTATTTTTCGATAATACGCTAAAAAAGGCATTCAGGGACAGACCTGAAGAGATGTTCACTTTTGTTGACAACAGCGGAACAGGTTTTTCAGCTCAGGTATTTTCTCAGTTCAAAATTGATCTTCTGCATAACCTGTCAACCAATATTGGCTTTCACACAATGTATCTCGATGTAAACAATAAAGTCACGTTCGAACCCAGAGCAGGATTAAGCTGGAGTGTTTCACAAAACGACGGGCTGAGCTTTGCCTATGGTCTGCATTCGCAAATGGAAGAGTTACGCACCTACTATTCGATGGTTGACAATAACGGCAATACAGAAATGCCGAATAAAAATCTCGGTTTTATGAAATCGCATCATTTTGTTTTGGGATACAGCCGAAAAGTGACCGATGTGATGCGAATTATGATTGAACCCTATTACCAGGTATTGGAGGATATACCGGTGTATGCAAACAGTGCCTTCTCAATCATTAACATCACTTCCAATTGGGCAATCAACCGAAAGCTTGAAAATACAGGAACCGGAAATAACTATGGCATTGATGTTACTGTTGAGCGATTTCTGAAAGATGGCTATTACTACCTGTTCACTGCATCAATATTTGATTCAAAATATGCAGGTGGCGATGGGAAAGAATATAATACCACCTTTAACCGGGGAAATGTTTTTAACCTGCTTGCCGGGAAAGAGTGGATGGTTAAAAATAGGAATATTCTTGGTATAAGCTTTAAAGTCACCTGTATGGGAGGCCTGAGATATACTCCGGCACTGTACGAAGAATCAATAGCCGCAAAGAGGTACATACCAGATCAGTCACAATCATTTGCAGGACAGTTCCCTTCATCAAAAGGAGTAGATTTTTCATTCACATACAGGGTTAACAGAAATAACTATACCGGAATCTGGTATATTATGATGAAAAATGCGCTGCTGCAACCCGATTACGGCGATCCTTACTACGATTTCATTTCAAAGGATGTAATTATCGATCAAATGAAAATACCCTTCCCGCATGTAGGATATAAGATTGAGTTTTAGTGTTACATACACAAGAAATACAGACACAGATATCAGGATTTGTGAGGTGTTTATTTGATGATAGTACTTTTTTAAATCTGATAATCAACTGGTCTTGATACTTGTGTCTAATTGTCTTGATACTAATATTTTCAAACTATTTTCCAAAACTTCATTCCGGCTATTGTTTTAATTAAAATACTTTTATAGTTTTAGTCCGTAAAATTTAAACCTGGATGAATGCTATCACTGCCGAATACAATACCCGAAAAAGTTTCCGCAAAGGTTAAGCGGCTGTGGGAAAAACTGTACATATCCAACAACCGTTTGTGCAGTGGAGGTGGAAAATACGAAACAGATAAACACGTTACCTGCAAGTTTAAAAACAACCTCAACTATGAAGAAAATCGCATTAATATTTTTGACATCTTTTTTTATAAGTTGTCAAGCACAACAAGATAAAGAGTATGACAACGGTTCAAAAATAACGATACCCAATTTAACACCTGACCTAATAAATGATTTGGAATTACTGGGAAAGATATGGGGTTTTTTAAAATATCATCACCCTGAAGTTGGAAAAGGTAAATATGATTGGGATGATGAACTGTTTCAGTTTTTACCGGAATACATGAACGTTAACAATACCAGGCAGCGGGACAAATCACTACTTCGATGGATAGAAAAATACGGTGAAGTGCCCGAATGTACGACCTGTAAGGAAACAGCTGCCGATGCTTATCAAAAACCTGATTTTTCATGGGTTGAAAACGGAAATATGAGCGCTGCTTTAAAAGAAAAGATAAAAGAAATCTATCAAAACAGGCACCAGGGAACTCATTATTATATTAAGAAAGCGTTCTATGGTGATAATCCCGAATTTTTAAACGAACAAGCTTATTCAACTTCTTTCCCCGACAAAAAGCTACGTTTATTGGCCTTGTACCGGTACTGGAACATAATCCAGTATTTTTTCCCATATAAGTATTTAACCGACAAAAAATGGGATGAAGTACTGAGAGAATACATCCCTGTGTTTATTAATGCAAGAACGGCATTGGAATATCAATTGGCGGTACTTCAAGTTGCAGGCGAAACCTGTGATACACACGCAAGATTTCTTTTAGAAGAAAATGAAACAGACCTGTTGAGAGGTACAAGGTATGCACCTTTACGGACAAATGAAATAGACTCATTGAGAGGAACAAGGTATGCGCCTTTTCGGGTTCGGTTTATTGAAAATAAATTAACGGTTATTGACTATTTCAAGCCGAAATTGAAAGAAACTGCATGTTTGAAAATTGGCGACTACATAACCCATATAAACGGTAAAAAGATAGAATATATCATCGACAGTATCAAAGCATATTATCCGGCATCGAACGAAGCAGCAAGAAGGTATTACATGGCGACCGATCTGGTACGTTCGAATAATAGTTCAATTCACATCGTCTATAATTCTTCCGGAACAATAAAGCAAAAAGAATTAACAATGTATGAAAGGTCTGATTTGAATATGGACGAACCATACAGTAAATTGTCTTATGACAGTATAATGATTGATAAAGATTCTGCGTTTATCGGTTATATTACACTTGAAACCATCAAAGACTCAGAAATATCCCATATTAAAAAGTCTTTTATGAATGCGAAAGGAATCATCATTGATATTCGGAATTATCCAGCCACATTTGTGATTTTCTCATTGGGTGAATTTTTTACTTCGAAAAGAAAACCTTTTGCGAGAATGACAATAGGAAATTTAAATAATCCGGGTGAATTTAATTTTAGACCTTATCCGAATTCTTTAAATTATAAAGCAGGAACCCGTGATAATTTAACTGATTTTAAAAATCCTAAATCAGAAAATTATTTTCAAGGGAAATTAGTCGTCATAGTGAATGAAGCAACCATAAGTCAAGCCGAATATACCGCCATGGCATTCAGGACTGGAGATAATACAGTTATAATTGGCAGCCAAACGCAGGGAGCTGACGGAAATGTCTCGTTAATCCCGTTACCGGGCGGATTAAAAGCCGGGATTTCAGGTATTGGTGTTTATTATCCGGATGGAAGAGAAACTCAGCGTATTGGTATAGTTCCTGATATTGAGGTAAAACCTACCATTCAAGGGATTCGGGAAGGCCGAGATGAACTCTTGGAAAAAGCAATTGAATTAATACAAAAAGAATAAAAACCAGCAGGTAATAAATAGGACTCTGAGCGGCGCGCAGCGCCCAGTGAAGAGTCCATGTTGAACTCGCCTGAACGATATAGACGGGCAGGCTACACCTGCCGGTATCAGGGCTATGTACTTAATGAAGGTTTTTAAAATTTTTTGAAAAAAAATTGAAGTGTTCTTTCACGTAACCGGGACAAACCGGAGTGATTTTTATACCATGGCTTAATTTTAACCGATATAATCAAACTGAATACAATTTGATTCTTTTTCGTATTTTTATAAAAATTAAAATGATGAGCGCCAGGATTAATGAAATACTGTCAGATTTAAAAAATCATTTGATTCATAATTATGGTGATTCTGTTAAAGATGTTGTTTTATTTGGCTCACAGGCTCGTGGCGATTCAAATAAATTTTCAGATTATGATGTTCTAATCATCTTAAAAAAGGACTATACGGGGAAAGATGAAAACAGAATCCTTGACTTATGTTATGACATTGATTTAAAATACAATATTCTGCTGGATGTCCATATTATCTCAAATAATGAATTAAACACAATCCGAGGGAAACAGCCAATTTATATTAATGCAATAAAATCCGGTATTTACGCATGACACTTGACAAGGAAGACAGGAAGAATTTAATCTCTTATCGTTTGGAACAAGCTGAGGAAACAATTCAGGATGTTAAATTACTAATTGAAAATGACAGACTCCGCTCTGCAGTCAACAGAATTTACTATGGAATGTTTTATTCTTTACTGGCATTAGGATTAGCTTATGAATTCGAAACTTCAAAACATGCGCAACTAATCGGGTGGTTCAATAAAGAATTCATTCATGGCGGGTTAATTGATTTAAAATACGGAAAAATAATTAACAAAGCATTCAACCGCAGGACAAAAGGCGATTATGATACTTATGTAGTTTTTGAAAAAGAAATTGTAACGGACATGTTTGATGAGATGAATGAATTTATCACATCAATTAAAGTGTATTTGGAACAAAATAAAAATATATACCAGTAACATATTAAGAATCAATGTACAGTTTAGCTATGAAAAAAAGGCAGTAGAATTGTAATCCTGCTGCCTTTTTTAATTGTGGTGGGCATTGGGTTGAGTGCTAAATCCCCCGCGCATTCCTGTCCAACTGTTCCTCTTCCGTAAAATCGTTTTCCGGGGTGTGGCCGGGCAATGGAAGAATACGTTCGTGAATGGCATCCACAATCCATTCCGGTTGCGGGAAGAGATAGTCTTCCAGTTCGTGGGCCGGAATAATCCAGTTGCGCGAACCCACCACCACCGGCGGGGCATCCAAATAATCGAATGCCAGTTCAGTAATGTTCGAAGCCATGTCGCGCATAAACGAACCGCGGGCTGCAGCATCGCCGGTAATCACAATCCGCCCCGTTTTTTTGATGGATTCGACCACCAAATCGTAATTAAACGGCACCAGCGAACGGGCATCGATAACTTCCGCCGAGAGATTGTATTTTTCTTCCAGAATTTTTGCGGCATCCAGCGCCCGGTAAAGCGTGGCGCCAATGGAAAGAATGGTCACGTCGCCGCCCTCTCTTTTTATGTCGGGCTCGCCAAGCGGAATTTCGTAATATCCTTCCGGCACGCCATCTTTATGGAACATTTCACCGATGTCGTAAATGCGCTGACTTTCGAAGAACACTACCGGATCGGTCCCTTGCAGGGCAGCGTTCATCAACCCTTTGGCATCGTAGGGTGTAGCCGGGAACACCACTTTCAGTCCCGGAATGTGGGCTGCCAATGCGGTCCAGTCCTGCGAGTGCTGTGCCCCATATTTGGAACCCACCGAAACGCGGATGACCACCGGCATTTTAATTACATTTCCGCTCATGGCCTGCCACTTGGGAAGCTGGTTAAACACCTCGTCGCCGGCACGCCCCAGGAAATCGCAGTACATGATTTCGGGAATCACCCGGCCGCCACACATGGCGTAACCAATGGCTGTTCCCACAATGGCGCCTTCGGAAATGGGCGAGTTAAACAACCGGTGGTAGGGCAGGGCTTCGGTCAGTCCGCGATAAACAGCAAATGCACCGCCCCAGTCGCGGTTTTCTTCCCCGTAGGCAATCAGGGTCGGGTCTTTGTAAAACCGGTCGATGATGGCTTCGAAAATGCCGTCGCGCAAAGCATACGTTTTTATTTTGGAGTGCGGTTTCCCGTTTTCATCGAACATAAACCGCTCCTTGTTGGCCAACTGTTTCACCCGCGGATTTTCTTCCATCGGGTGATTTACTTCCGGCTCGCGGTCTTCCATTTTATCCAGGCTCTGGTTGCTGAACATCATGTCGCCAATCAGGTTCGGATATTTCCTCATATCCATGTGGGGCGAAACTTCATCGTCAATCGCCAGTTTCAGTGTGGACGTTACAATACTTTCAGTTTCGTTTTTAATTTGTTCCAGTTCTGCTTTGGTGGCAATTCCGGCTTTTACCAATTCGTTGCCAAACCAAACGATGGAGTCCTGGCTTTCCCAGGCCTCCACTTCTTCTTTCGAACGATACGATGATGCATCGGAAGGAGAATGGCCGCTGTACCGGTAAGTAAGTACATCAAGCAACACCGGACCGCGTTTCTCTTCCAGGATTTTCTTTTTGCGGCGGTAGGCATCAATAACCGCCAGCGGATTGTAACCATCCACCCGCTCGGCGTGCATCTGGTCTTTGTTCAGCCCAGCACCGATGCGCGCTGCCACTTCGTAACCCATAGTTTCTCCGCAGGTTTGACCCCCCATGCCGTATTGGTTGTTCATAATATTAATGATGAGCGGAAGACCGCCTTTCATCTCGCCTTCCCACAATTCGGTAAACTGATCCATGGTGGCAAATGTCAATCCTTCCCAAACGGGACCGCAGGCCATGGAAGCATCTCCGATGTTGGCCACCACGATTCCTTTTTTGCGGTTCACTTTTTTGTACAGCGCCGCACCAACCGAAATATCACCCGAACCACCCACAATGGCATTGTTTGGGTAAACACCGAACGGTGTAAAGAAGGCGTGCATGGAACCGCCCAGTCCTTTGTTGAAACCGGTTTCGCGGGCAAAAATCTCGGCAAGCGTTCCGTACAACAGGAATTTTACCGCCAGTTCTTTGGTGGTTCCGGTGTGGCCGGCTTTTACGGGTGCCAGTGTAACTCCGTCGAAATGTTTTTCCATGATGTTTTCAAGCGTTTCATCGTCGAGTTTGGCAATGGCCGATAAACCTTTGGCCAGAATTTCGCCGTGACTGCGGTGAGAACCGAAGATGAAGTCTTCCACATCCAGATTATACGCCATTCCTACCGCCGCTGCTTCCTGCCCGATTGAAAGATGTGCCGGGCCGGGATGGTTGTATGGAATACCATTGTATTCACCGCGGGTTTTAATCAGGTTCAGCATGGTTTCAAACTCGCGAATAACAACCATGTCGTTAAAAATGCGCAGAAAATCTTCTTTGGTGAAGTTCTCTTTTTCGTCTTCAATCGTTTTATTGTACTGATTGATTGGAACAGGTTTAAATTCCAGTTGTCTGGGTTTCCTTACGTCGTCGGGATTTATGAATTGTACTTTTGGCATTTTTTAAAGTTTAATGTTTAAAAATTTAAAGTTTAAAGTTGTGTTTGTAATATGAATATCTCATCTTCAACTATTTGTATTTTGTTCCTTTAATTTCACTTGAATTTAAATGATTTATCAGACCGCTATCCAATTTGCCAACTTCTGCAGCTAGCTGATAAGCTGTTTTGAATTCTTCTTCGGTAATATATCCATTATCAAGCGCCCGGTAAAGCTGAGAACGGGTTTCCCCTGCTGATCCTTTCGATATATACAAAAACTGGATAAATTCCTTATTTCCGCCTCTTTCAAAACCTTCAGCAATATTATCCATCGCCGACCCTGAAGAGCCCTTAATTTGACTCACCAGTTTAAAATCCTTGTAAAATGGTTCTTTTAATGTAAAACCGTGAATGATTTTACACAACACTCTTGCCTTTTGCCAGGCCATAATATCTTCAAATCTGTTAATTGTTGCCATACTTTAAACATTAAACATTCAACTTTAAACTGAAAGTCCCTCTATCTGCTCCTTCACTTCCGCCAGAAACCGGGTGGCTTCGCCGCCGTCGAGGGCCTGGTGGTTGTAGGTGAGCGACAGGCCAATCATAGGCACAAAACCATATACTCCTTCCTCAATTTCCTTCGGTCGCGGCACTATGGTACAAACACCCAGAATTGCTGTTTGCGGCAGGTTAATAACCGGCGTAAACATTTCCACGCCGTAGTTGCCAAGATTGGAAACCGTGAAGGACGCCGTCTCCGGGTTCAGCAAATCAGGATTGACACTCCCGCTGCGGGCCTGCGTAGCCAGCTGCTGAAGCTGCCAGGAAAGTCCGGTAACGGAAAGATCATCTGCATTTTGCAGCGCCGGAACCATGAGTCCGCGGTCGGTGTCCACGGCCAGTCCGAGGTGCACCTTTTTGAACCACTTCATTTTGTCGCCCAGATAGTGGGTGTTCACCTGCGGGAATTTTTCCAGTGCGCGAATAACGGCAAAACAAACCAAATCGTTGATGGTCACGTTTTGCTGAATTTTTCCTTCGGAATATTCGGTTTTGTACTTTTTACGCAGTTTCAGCAGTTGCCGTGCATCGGCACTGAGGTGGTGGGTAAGCTGCGCCGAATTTTGCAGCGACTGGTGCATGGCGGTGGCAATCAGCTTGCGGATGTTCGGAATGGATTTTATTTCGAAATCAGCTCCGGTTTGTAACACCTGCGCTTTTTGAACAGGCTCAGGTTTAACAGCAGGTTCTGACTTTGCAGCCGGTTTCTGAGTGGTTTTTGCCGCATCTTCCACATCGCGGGCAATGATTCTGCCACGCGGGCCCGAGCCTTTCACCGACTGAACATCCACGCCCATTTTTTCAGCCATGTTTTTGGCCAGCGGCGAAATGCGAATGCGCTTCCCGGCTTCATTTTCTTCCACATCGAATTCAATTACTTTCGGCGTCTCTTCCTCTTTCTCTTCCGGTTCAGAATCTTCCTCAGCAGAAAAAGCATTTTCATTTCCGGGAGCAAATTCATCCACGGGTTCACCTTCGGCTCCAATTACGGCTACATTGGTCAGCACCGGCACCTCGTCTCCTTCATCAAAAAAGACAGCCAGCAGTATTCCGTCGGCTTTGGCTTCTTCTTCAAACGAAGCCTTGTCGGTTTCGTAAGAGAAAAGCAGGTCGCCCTCATTCACTTCGTCGCCCACCGACTTGTACCATTGACCCATGATACAGGATTCAACAGACTGGCCCTGGCGGGGCATCATTACAGGTATTGCCATTTTTTCTTTTTAAGTATTTTGTTTGACTTGTAATTACAAATTTATAATAAAGCTTTTTGTCACTATTTACCAATTAGCTTATATTTTATACGTTTATGCAAATTGACGGTGTAAAAATAAAAAGAATAACTTGTAAATACAAGTTGGTTTATCTATTTAAAATATTTTTAACTTTGGGGCATGGAAAACAGCATGCCGCAATACCGCAAATTATACGAGCTGCTCCGGAAACATATTGTTTCGGGTGTTTATGAAGAAGGCGCTTTACTGCCGTCGGAAAACGAGCTGTGCGCTGTACATGGCATGACACGGCCAACCGTACGCCATGCACTGGATACTTTGGTGAAAGACGGACTGATTCTAAAAAAACAGGGAAAAGGCAGCATTGTGCGCAAACCGCCGCAAAACATTGGTATTTTATCTATTTCCGGTACTGCGTCGGCGGTTGGGGTACGTTACCTGAAAACCGATATTCTGCAAAAACCGGAAATCAGAAACTGGCCCGAAACGTTTGCTTTTGAGCTTTCGGAGCTGGAAAAGGAATCGGGTTGTATTTACATGGAAAGGTTGCGCTATGTGGACGGTCAGCCGGTTTTTTACGATATCAACCACCTGCCCAACATTAATCTGTCGCGATTTACAAACCGGTCGTTGGAGAATAAATCGCTCTTTGAAGTGTTGCGCAAGCATTATCAGGTGAATATTTTGGGTGGCGAGCAGCAACTGAAAGCTATTGTTCCCAACGAAAAAATAAAAAAGCTGCTTCAGTTAAAAAAAGGTCAGCCGGTGCTTTACATTGAACGAAAACTCACCACCAGCAAAGAAGGGTTCAATATTTATTCCACCATCTATTTCAACTCGGAAAAGCACACCATTTTCGGGAGTTTTTAGTTTTTCTTAATCCCTGCTGGCCAGTTTCGAAAGCAACCTTAAAATTTCCAGGTACAACCATATAAGAGTCACCATTAAACCGAAAGCGCCGTACCATTCCATGTATTTGGGTGCGCCCTGTTCTGCCGAACGTTCAATGAAGTTGAAGTCGAGAACCAGGTTTAACGCAGCCACGGCAACTACCACCAGGCTGATACCGATGCTCAGGTTGCTGTTTCCGTGCAAAAAGCCCAGTTGGGCGCCAAACATTCCGGCAACGAAACTGATTAAATAAACAACTGCAATTCCGGCAGTAGCGGCAAAAACGCCCATCATAAATTTTTTGGTTACTTTGATGATTCCCGAACGGTAAAAGAAAAGCATAGCGGCAAAAACGGCCAGCGTAAGTGCTACGGCGCGCATCACAATGCCACTGTACATCGATTCGAATACAGCAGATAAACCGCCAAGTAACAATCCTTGCAACACAGCATAAATGGGAGTTGAAATGCCTGCACTTTTAGGCCGGAAAATGGTTACCAGCGCCGTAATAAACCCACCGATTCCCCCAATGGCCATCCAGGGTATCACTGCCGACATGCCGGCTTCGGGAGAGAATGCATTAAAAAACTTATTCCATGTAAACAGGGCGGCGGCAATAACCAAAAGCAACGATAACGCCGTTTTGTTAACGGTGCCGTTTACGGTCATCACTTCCGAAGAAGTAGTTGTATATTCTTTGTTGAAAACCTTTTCGCTTAACGCGGGGTTCGAACTTTTTGTCAAATTCATCATGGCTGTAAAAATTAAATTTTAAATTTTCAGGCAGAACTATAACAAAAAATCTGCCATGCCGGAAAAGTATGACAGATTTTCGGTTTATCTGTTATTTTAAAAACAGAAAACGTAAGGTAAATTACATGAATCCCTATATAAAAAAATCGAAAAAAAAAATAATTTGTTGGTTTTTAACCTATGATTAACAATTTTTAACTATTTTTGGTTGGAATCTGGTTCATATTTCGGTAAACTTTGAAAAAATAAAACTTTAAAATCAACCAATCATGAAAAAATTTTATTTTTTGTTCATGTTTTGTGCAATTACGGGTATTTCATTTGCACAGCTAAAAGTTGCCAATACCGGTAAAGTAGGAATCAATATTGGCGCAAGTACCCCGGTTTCCAACTTATCTGTTAATTCTGTGGGCAATTCAAATTCTGCATTATTTGTTAAAGGCGCAACTAACGGAATATGGGCGGAACGTTCTGGTAACACTGGTAGTTCATGGGTTCATGCCATTGTCGGAAATGCTTCTGTTTCATCTGGCCGTTATAATATTGGTTTAAGAGGTCAATCATACCTGACCACTCCTTTAGGATTGGGCGCATGGGGCGTATTGGGTATTGGAGGAAACGCAACATCAGGATATAATTATGGTGTTTTTGGAACAACATACGGCTCTCAAAATGGCGCCGGGATAATAGGGACAACCGGTAACAACGTGGATGTTAACATTGACGGTGTTTATGCCGGGTATTTTGTCGGGAATGTAGAAGTTACAGAATTAATAAACGGAGTTACAGAACTCGATTCCGATAAAAGGCTGAAAGAAAATATAGCCGAACTTGGAACTGGTATTCCTACTTCGAAAGGAGTAAATGTTCTGAATACTGTTTTGCAGATGACGCCGGTTGAGTATAACCTGAAGCAGCAATACCAGGAGTCGAAAGGCGATTCCGCTACTGTTAAACAGGCGCTTTACGATGAAAAATCACAACTTTTTCAAAAAAAGCATTACGGGTTAATTGCACAGGATTTGCAGGAACTCTATCCCGATTTGGTTTATGAAGGCGATGACGGGCATTTAAGTATTAATTATACAGGGATTATCCCTTTACTGATACAATCCATTAAAGAATTGAAAGCTGAAGTGGACGAATTAAAAAGTTCAGACTAATCTGTAAAGGAAGCTGCTTAATCTGCTAAATGTTTGAGACGGTAATTATTATTTAACTATATAAAATCAATCAACCATGAAAAAATTTTATTTTTTGTTCATGTTTTGTGCAATTACGGGTGTTTCATTTGCACAGCTAAAAGTTGCCAATACCGGTAAAGTAGGAATTAATATTGGTACAAATACCCCGGTCTCTAATTTATCTGTAAATTCTGTGGGCAATTCAAATTCTGCATTATTTGTTACGGGAGTAACGATTGGTATATGGGCGGAACGTTCAGGCACCACTGGTAGTTCGTGGATTCATTCCGTTGTCGGAAATGCTCCTGTTGCGTCTGGTCGTTATAATGTTGGATTAAAAGGCCAATCTTACCTGACCAGTCCTTTAGGATCAGGAAGGTCCTGGGGTGTAATGGGTATTGGAGGAAACTCAACATCAGGATATAATTATGGTATTTTTGGAACAACATACGGCTCTCAAAATGGCGCCGGGATAGTAGGGACAATTAATAACCAGCAGGATATTCCTGTTGATGGAATTTATGCAGGGTATTTTGTTGGTAATGTAAAAGTTACGGGGTTAATTAATGGAGTTATTGTAGGTGACTCCGATGAAAGACTGAAACAAAATATAGCTGAACTGGGAACTGCTATTCCTGCTTCGAAAGGAGTAAGTACCCTGAATACTGTTTTGCAGATGACGCCGGTTGAGTATAACCTGAAACAGCAATACCAGGAGTCGAAAGGCGATTCCGCTACTGTTAAACAGGCGCTTTACGACGAAAAATCGCAACTGTTCCAAAAAAAACATTACGGGTTAATTGCACAGGATTTGCAGGAACTCTACCCCGATTTGGTATATGAAGGCGACGACGGATATTTAAGTATCAACTATACCGGCATTATTCCTTTGCTGATACAATCCCTCAAAGAACTGAAAACCGAAATTGATGAATTGAAAAGTTCGGGTTCGCCTGAAACAAAATCCGCTCATGTTGCTACTGCTCTTTTACCTGGTGGAACTGGGACAGCCGTATTGTATCAAAACGCCCCTAATCCATTCAGTGTTCAAACCAACATTCGGTTTGAATTACCCAATACTGTGCAAAATGCCGAGTTACATATTTGCAACATGACCGGCACACTTTTAAAAACAATAAAGGTTAACCAAAGAGGCGAAGGTAATGTTACAATAAGCGCTAACGAATTTGCTGCCGGAATGTATTTATATAGTTTGGTTATTGATGGGAGGATTGTGGATACAAAACAGATGTTGCTAACGGAATAAATTTGGTTTTGCTATGAAAAAAATATTATTAATCAGTACATTTTTTATTTGCTTTTATTCATATGGTCAAATAAGTATTGGGGGGAAACCTTATAGTTTCAAAAATCAAATAAAAGCTGTAAAAATAGTTGAAAATCAAACTCCAAGAATCGAGTTTCAAAAACTCGATTTTGAAAAGCTGATAAATGAAGATGAACGTAGGGAATCATTAGGGCCATATCGTTACGGGAAAGTAATGAAAGTTTCTTATGATTGGAATAATTGCGGGAAATGGATTGAACTTGAAAATGGAGACAGGATATGGAAGCTTGAAATCTATTGCCCTATGGCGAAATCTATTAATTTGTCTTATGATAGATTTTTCTTGCCTGAAGGAGGAGTGCTGTATATATATGACAAGGATAAATCTAAAATAATTGGTGGTTTTACCAACAAAAATAGTCAAGGAACTGAGGGAAAACCTTCGGGGTATGCAACAGGTGTATTGTTCAGTGATAAAATTATTTTAGAATATTATGAACCTTCCGAGGTTAGAGACATAGGAATTATTTCTGTATCTAAAGTTGTTTATGGTTATAAGAAGATAAATTCTACTCTCGCCACAAGTACGGGGAGTAGCCTATGTACAGTTGACATTAATTGTAGTCCCGAAGGAGATGCGTGGCAGAAAGAAAAATCTTCAGTTGCTTTGGTACTTTCGAATGGTGGTGTATTTACTGGCTCATTAATAAATAATACAAGTGAAGATGGTACTCCTTATTTTTTAACAGCCCATCATGCATTAGTTCCTAATGGACATGATGCCATTACCAACCCTGATGCTTTCGATTATGTTTTTTGGTGGGAATATGAGACAACAACATGTGGTGGATCAAACTATTCACATAAAGAAACAGTAGGTGCAACAGTAATAGCTAATGATTCACCTTCAGATTTTGCCTTACTGAAGTTAAAAGAGACTCCATATGATTTATCACCGCCAATAAATGCCTTTTTTAATGGTTGGGATCGGCAAGTTCCCTATGGATCGGGTGTTAGCATACATCATCCACAATGGAATCCAAAAAAAATTTCAACAGATAATACTGGACCAACATCTTCTGGTAATTATTGGAAAGTGAACTGGAATGAAACTTTTAACGGAACTTCTATCCAATATAATGGCTCATCTGGTGCTCCATTATATAATACTTTTCGAAATAAAAGATTAGTTGGCCAATTATATGGTACCATTACTTCTTCATGTGAATACCAAAATTCTTATTTTGGAAAATTGAGTCTTTCCTGGAACAATAACACAACAGAACCCAGACGAAGGTTAAAAGATTGGCTGGATTCAAATAATATTGGTGATTTAGGCATAGACGGTACATTTTGCGAAGGAACTAATACCAAATACATTAATAATACTATGTTTAATGCTAATGCTGATATTTTTGGATGTTCAATTCAAATGCAAAATATTTATATCTATAATGGAGCTGATGTTTATTTTCATGCGGCAGATGATATAGAAATCGTAAGCGAGTTTGAGGTTACATTTGGTTCAAGTGTGCAAATTGGTCAAACACATTAATAGTAATGACTATGAAGAAGCTAATGTTATTCCTGATTTTTAAAGTGATATTTTTACATGCATATTCTCAATTAATAGTAAATGCCGGGAATGATATAATTGTTTGTTCTTTTCCGGTAGAAGAATATGTTTTAGGTGGTTTCCCTTCAGCTTCCGGTGGTGTGGAACCATATACCTATACCTGGAGCGGAAAACATTTCGCTTTTAAATACCCTACTGGTAATCCATCCTGGATTTACGCTTCCGATATTCTGGACGATACCACGAAAAGCAATCCGGTTATAACAGAATGGAGAAATGTACCTGATGAGTGGACAACTTACTATCTGAAGGTGGAAGATGCAGAAGGAAATATACAGGTTGATTCTGTAAGTATTATTGCTTCTGTTTTTATGACTGGCGGACCTTACATGTCTCCCGTAACAATTTATAAAGGTGACAGTGTTCAGTTTTTCGGCAACATTTCGCTTTTTAGTAATTTTGAGCCTTTGACAGAATACAAATTTAGTCCAGCACATGGATTATCGGATTCAGTCGACATTTATGGCTGGGCAAAACCCGATACAAGTATCACTTATTACCTGGAGGCTGTAAATTCGGCAGGGTGCCGTTCAGGTAAGATAGAGTATTGGCATATTGAAGTAATTGATACAACCACTGTTTCTAATGCGATTTTCAAAAACCAAAAAGACATTGAAATCTTTCCCAACCCGGCAAAAGATAAAATCACCCTTTATTCGCAAAGCAGCAGAATTTTAAAGTTGGAAATTTATGATTTAACCGGAACCTGTGTTTACCAAAATTTAAATGTCGGTTCAAATCGGGTTGAGTTGAAAACAGACAAATTATCAAAAGGGATGTATATTTTGAAAGTCAGGGATGAACGGAAAAAGATTTCACAAAAGATGGTAATTCAGTAAAACGGCATAGAACATTCATTAAAAACCATGTACCATGAAAACAAAAATTTTTATCTCCCTCGTTTTTGTCATTTTTTTAGCTTTTGCTTCATGCATTACAGATGATCCTGTGGAAGCACCCTTAACAAAAGAAACCTTTAGCGGTTATGTGCAAAAAGGTCCTTTTATCAGCGGCTCTTCAGTGCTTATATCCGAACTGGATGAAGGATTAAACCAGACCGGACGCAGCTATTTCACTACCATAACCGGTAATTCGGGCAGTTTCGAGCAAAAACAGGTGGAGCTTATCTCCAATTATGTGCAACTGAAAGCTGACGGTTATTATTTTAACGAAGTAAGCGGCCAATCATCGCCGGGACAGTTGACGCTTTATGCATTGGCGGATATTTCGCAGGTTAATTCGGCAAATGTAAATGTACTTACACACCTGGAAAGAAGCCGGGTGGAATACCTGGTACAGCAACAGGAGCTTTCATTTAATGCTGCAAAAACACAGGCGCAGCAGGAAGTATTGGCCCTGTTCGACCTGGAGTTGCCTCAGCAGGCAACTTCCGAATCGTTAAACCTCACAAACAATGGCATCCTGCTGGCGGTTTCGTGCATTCTGCAAGGGCACTTGTCCACCGGCGACATGTCTGAATTAATGGCCAATATCATCTCTGATATTCGACCTGACGGAACACTGGATAATCCTTCGCTGGGTTCACAGTTGATTGATAACGCCCGCCTGGTAAGCACGGCAGCCATCCGGCAAAACCTGGAAAAAAAATATGCCGAACCCGGAATGGGAAACGTGAGCATTCCGGATTTTGAGACCTACGTAAAGCAATTTATGGACGAAACGGCTTACGAACCGAAAACCTTTATTACCTATCCTGCTTCAGGCAAACGTGGGAAAAACATCCTGTCAGAAGAAGTTAATGAGGTATATACCATACATCCGAATGGCAATCTTTATTCCATGAAAGCAGAAATGCCGGAAGGTACTAACCTCAGGATAGTGCTGAAAGGTGGCACGTGGTATGCCACAAGTATCCCCGATCCTGAAAATTGGAAGGTTAAAAGTTATGATGAAGCAAACCGTCTGCAGGAATTCACCGTAACACAAAGCGGCATTCCCAACGACATGACAATAGCATTTGAAGCCGGTGAGATTACTGTGGAATATTACGAAAATCTGGCTACAGAGCCTACCCGGGTAAAACAAATAATAGCAGAGGGTGAAGTTATCACACCACCCGATTCGACAAATTTAAAAAGCCAGTCCTTTTACCTTCCTTAGATTATGGAAGTGATGCGCTAAAATAGTAGAAATAGTTTTGCCGCTTTCTTTTTGATTATTTCAACTGTTCCTTCAAAAAGTTGGTCATTTTGGTATAAAGGTGCATGGTTGTATTTCCACCGCGGATTCCGTGGTTGCGGTTGGTGTAAATGGCCATATCAAACTGAACACCGGCCTGCACCAGTTTTTCGGTGAATTCGTAGGTATTTTGGGCATGCACATTGTCGTCGGCCGAGCCGTGCACAATCAGCAGCCTGCCTTTGATGTCTCCGGCATGGGTCAGTGGCGAGTTGTCGT
>Ga0334899_1002078_pt1 | contig 16975 bp, 8 predicted proteins | sample GraSluR3_MG_FD_207219 | JGI IMG/M metagenome (GOLD analysis project Ga0334899, IMG submission 207219) | Sludge microbial communities from methane-producing bioreactor in Wageningen University, Netherlands - Granular Sludge_8_08-R3 | ecosystem: Engineered > Bioreactor > Anaerobic > Unclassified ... | reverse complement strand
TACTTTTGTAGAAAACCTGATTAGTTTCGTAGTTATCAAAATCAAAGTCAATCTGAGGTTCAAAGAACACGTCTGACTCATAGGTATCGGTATTGAAAGAGTATATTACAGAGGGAACCGTAAAAGAGGAGAAAGTGTAAAATGCTGTTTTATTGTTTAGCTGTGCGCTAATACCCGAAACTGTTCCAAGGGTTGGAAGTTTAAACTGATGCAACTTATCGCCATCTAAACTATAAACCTCAACCTTACTCTTAACATCCTCAATATAAGTGGCAATAATTTTCCCTCCAGCCAAAACGCAGCTTTCTAAAACATCCTTCTTCTCAGGGATCACATCTCGCCAATTACCAATATCAAGCGTGTTGACGTTGATCTTTACCAACTTATATTTTGGCGATTTGTAGTTTGTAAGTACATACAGGTGGTTATCAACGTGGTCTAAAACCTGATAGTTGTACTCAAAGCTTGTGGTCAGCTTCAAAAAATCATGATCGGTAGAAAGATTTCGGATGTACAATGAGTTACCATGGGTCGATTCGGTTTCGGAAATTATTAGAAACTTTTCGTCGGAGGTAACCTGTGCAAAATAGTTTCGCTGGGGGTACTCTAGGTTTTGAAAAATAAGCTTATCGCTTGATTGAGGAGTGCCTAACTTGTGGTAGTACACCTTATGGTACTCATTGGCACTACTAAGCTCTGCTCCCTTTTTAGGCTCATCGTAACGGCTATAGAAGAACCCATCCTTATACCACTGAATACCGGAAAACTTAACCCACTTTAGCTCGTCAACCAAGTCGGCCCCGGTTGCTATTTCCCTCACCCTTATGGTATTCCAATCAGAACCACCATCAGATGATGCATAGGCAATGTACTTTCCATCTCCCGATACGCCAATTGTTCCAAGAGCAACGGTTCCGTCTTCTGAGAATTTATTTGGATCGATGAGCACCCGGGGGTCATCCTCAAACGAATCTTGAACAAAAAGTACCCATTGGTCTTGCAGCCCATCACGCTGGTACGAGAAGATTTTTCCTCCTCGAATAAAAGGCGACGACTTTATAGAGAAATCCCATAAGCTACTCAGGCGATCTTTTATGGACTCCCGAAAAGGAATTTTATCTAGATAATTAAATGTAACTTCATTCTGGGCGCTGACCCACGCTGCTACTTGATCGGATTTATCGTCCTCCAGCCAGCGGTAAGGGTCGGGTACCTCTACACCAAAATATGTGTCAACCACATCACCCTTAGGGGTTTCGGGGTATTTCACGGGACTCCTATCGCAGGAGCTACTAAACAGCAACAAGCTTGCAAGCAAAACAAAGATTATTTTTTTCATAGTCAGAAATATTTCTGAAAGTTATTTTTCCTTTCACACAAAAATACACAAATGTTTATAAAATCTACAATGTAAAAGTAGGGATTTTTTTAAAATTGAAAATTAGGAGATTAGGTAATAGGGCTTTAAGCATTAATGCAAAAATACGCTTTGGTTTTGTGGTTTACAAAACCCCATTGCTAAGGCCACAAAAAAAGGGCAATCCTAACGCTAGGTTGCCCTTAATTATATTATGTTACGAAAGTCTTACTTCTGATCGGGCTTGGGTAGTAGCACCTTGCGCGAGAGCTTTAACTTCCCGGTTTTCTTGTCAACCTCAATAAGCTTCACCTCAACCATATCGCCCTCTTTTAGCACATCCTCAACCTTCTCAACTCGTTTCCAATCTATCTCAGAGATGTGAAGCAGACCATCCTTACCAGGAACAATCTCGATAAAGGCGCCAAATGGTAGGATTGATTTTACCTTTCCAGTATAAACCTCGCCCTCTTCGGGAGAAACGGCAATACCCTTAATCCACTTAACAGCAGCGTTACGAGCATCCATATTATCGGCAAAAACAGTAACCACACCATGGTTATTTACCTCTTCGATATTGATGGTAGCACCTGTTGTACGTTGTATCTCTTGGATAATCTTTCCGCCTGGGCCGATAACGGCACCAATCAAATCGCGAGCAATACTAAACTGTTCAATCCGTGGTGCATGTGGCTTAAGATCGGCTTTGGGTTCAGAAATTACCTCGTTCATCTTACCTAGAATATGTAATCTGCCCTCACGTGCTTGATTTAGGGCTTGGAAAAGCACTTCGTAAGGGAGTCCATCAACCTTAATATCCATTTGGGTTGCTGTTATACCATCCTTAGTACCAGTTACTTTAAAGTCCATATCCCCCAGATGATCCTCGTCTCCAAGGATATCGGAAAGTATGGCAAAACGAGCCCCTTTGGGCTCAGATATTAGCCCCATGGCGATACCCGAAACAGGCTTCTTAATTCCTATGCCAGCATCCATAAGAGCCAGGGATCCTGCGCAAACGGTGGCCATTGACGATGATCCGTTGGACTCCAAGATATCGCTAACCACCCTTACGGTGTAGGGGTTACTTTCGCCTGTGGGCACCATTCTTTTAAGTGCACGGTGGGCAAGATTTCCGTGTCCAATCTCCCTACGACTTACACCGCGGTAAGGTCTGGCGTCGCCAGTTGAGAATGGAGGGAAGTTGTAATGCAGCACAAACTTTTCGGTTCCACGCTGAAGTACCTCGTCGATTATCTTCTCATCGAGTTTGGTGCCTAATGTAATTGTGGTAAGCGACTGGGTTTCGCCCCTTGTAAAAAGAGCCGATCCGTGCGCCGAAGGCAAGTAATCAATCTCGCACTCTATTGGCCTAATCTGGTCGGTTTTACGTCCATCTAGCCTTATGCTCTCATCGAGAATCATATTCCGCATAGCGTTCTTCTCAACATCATGGTAGTATCGCTTAACCAGTGATGCTTTTGCATCGCGATCCTCCTCAGGTAGGGTTTGTAAAAACTCTTCCCTTATGGCTTCAAATGCATCGCTACGCTCATGCTTCGACAGCATCGACTTGGCAACCTTGTATACCTTATCGTAGCAGAACTCTTTAACCTGAGCCCGTAGCTCTTCGTCGTTGTTCTCATGGCAATACTCGCGCTTCACCACTCCTAGCTCCTTGGCTAGCTCCATTTGAGCAACGCAATGCTTTTTGATCTCCTCATGAGCAAACTTAATGGCCTCAAGCATCTCGGCTTCCGAAACTTCGTTCATCTCGCCCTCAACCATAAGGATATTGTCGTAGGTTGCACCCACCATCATATCGATATCAGCCGTTTCGATCTGACTGAATGTAGGGTTAATTACAAATTTTCCATCTACGCGAACAACCCTTACCTCGGATATTGGTCCGTTGAACGGAACATCCGATATGGCTAGTGCAGCCGAAGCCGCTAATCCTGCAAGCGCATCTGGGGGTGTGTCTTTCTCGGCAGAAATAAGGTTTATGGTTACAAACGTTTCTGCATGATAATCATCGGGGAAAAGTGGTCGAAGCGCCCTGTCTACAAGGCGTGCAATAAGCACTTCGTAGTCAGACGGACGAGCCTCCCTTTTAAGGAACCCTCCGGGGAAACGGCCACCTGCAGCAAATTTCTCTTTGTAATCAACGCTAAGAGGCATAAAATCAACATCCTCCCTAGCGTCCTTCGCACTCACCACAGTGGCAAGCATCATGGTGCGCCCCATACGAATCACCACAGATCCGTCGGCTTGACGCGCCAATTTTCCAGTTTCAATTGTGATGGACCTTCCATCACCTAAATCGATCGTTTTCTTTACAACATTAAACATACAGTATCAACTATTGATAAATAAATAAAAAAGTCTTGCTAATAAACAGGAAATCAGAGGAAAAGTTGCAATCCCTCTGATTTCCTCCACAAAAGATTACAGTAATTTCAAAAAAAGGCAATTGTTTCAATTGCCTTTTTCTTGTTTTACTTCCTAAGATTTAACGCTTTAATGATTGCACGATATCTTTCAATGTCGCGATCCTTGAGATAATCTAAAAGTCGTCTACGCTTACCCACCAGCTTTAACAATGAGCGCTGAGTTGCATAATCCTTGCGGTTTTTCTTCAGGTGCTCAGTTAAATGGCTGATACGGTGGGAAAATATCGCGATCTGACCCTCGGGGGAGCCGGTATCGGTATTAGACTTTCCGTACTGCTTAAAAAATTCCTGCTTCTGTTCTGCTGTTAAATAATTCATAGCTAATCAGTAAATTAGTGGGTATTCCTGTAGATTGTTTCAAGCTGCAAAGATAATAACATTTTTTACAACGTACGATTAAAGTGTCAACATTTTTTCAACAACGTCTTGATTAATTGAGTAAATAACCCCAACAAAACCTACGGTTTTGAAAAAAAATTGGCTAATTTTAGGAATCCTTCTTCATCATAAATTACACCTCATTGCAAGAAGCAATTAATGTTTTGAAACACATTTTTTTTAGGCTTAATATGTGTCGAGTTGATGAGGTTTACACCCCAATTCCTGAGAATAGCAAAGTTTACAACGACCTTTACAACAAGGGTTACCGAAAATTGTACAAACGCCTAAAACCTCTTTACGAAAATATTAGGGAGATTACCAACTACCCCCAAAAGAGCGAGTAGCCGTACAGCATTAGTAGCTAGAACAATAGTTAGCCCGATATTAAAGACTTTAGCAAAAGTCTTTCTATCTTTGCCATACACCCAAACAGCATCAAATGCTGCTTTCGCAGGTGATGAAAACCTACTAATTGCTTGCTAGCTAATGCAAAATATTTACCCCAATAACTTTGAAGAAAAGATAGGGTTCGATCGTATTAGGGCCAAAGTGTCAAACCTTTGCCTTTGCGATATCGGTAAGCGCAAGGCTGCCTCAGCATCATTCCTAACCAATTTCGACGCCATAACGCAGATTATGGAACTCACCGCCGAGATGAAGACCATTTGCCAAATGGAAGACTCGTTTCCGGTGGATGGCTACGCCGACACCACTCCTTTCCTTGAGCGGATAAAGCACGAGGGGTCATGGTTAGACGAAGCTGAGCTATTCAGCCTTAGGCGCTCACTCGATGCCATTAAATCAATCCTTTCGTTCTTAACAAAGGGCGATAAGCCCAAGTACCCCAACCTGGCGAGGTTTGCCAACGAGGTGGAGTACTTCCCTTTTATTTCCAAACGTATCGATTCCATCCTCAATCGATTTGGTAAGATTAAGGATAACGCATCGCCTGAATTGGCGAGGATCAGGAGCGAAATTTCATCGAAGCAGGCCTCGGTAGCTAAGCGTATAGGTTCTATCCTGAAGCAGGCACAGGCCGACGGATTGGTCGATTCCGATGCATCCACATCAATGCGCGATGGACGAATAGTAATCCCCGTTTCGGCATCGAATAAGCGCAAGCTCAAGGGCATTGTTCTCGACGAGTCGGCTACAGGCAAAACTGTATTCATTGAACCCTTTGAGGTGGTGGAACTCAACAACGAGATCCGTGAGCTGGAGTACGATGAACGTAGGGAGATAGTACGCATTCTGGTTGAGTTTGCCGACACGCTGCGTCCTTACCTTACCGAGTTGCTCCAATCGTACGATTTTTTGGGCGAGATTGATTTTTTGAGAGCCAAAGGGCTATTCGCCTCATCGGTGGCTGGAACTAAGCCAATTCTCCATTCATCACCAAAAATATATTTGCGCAAGGCAGTACACCCCCTGCTTATGCTTGCCCTGAAGCGCGAGGGCAAAGAGATAGTTCCACTCGACATTGAGCTGGATGACCAAAACCATATCCTGCTTATTTCGGGTCCCAACGCTGGGGGTAAATCGGTTTGCTTAAAAACCTTAGGTGTATCGCAGTATATGCTCCAGTGCGGATTTCTGCCGCCGGTGCTTGAAAACTCAGAAATGGGGATTTTTAACAAGCTTTTCATAGATATTGGCGATGAGCAATCCATTGAGAACGACCTCAGCACCTACAGCTCGCACCTGTTTAACATGAAGTTCTTCCTGAAGAATGCCGACAGCTCAACACTTGTACTTATCGATGAGTTTGGCGCAGGCACTGAACCGCTGGTGGGAGGAGCCATTGCCGAATCGATTCTACAGCAATTTAACCAGCAGGGCATCTTTGGGGTAATAACAACTCACTACAGCAACCTCAAGCATTACGCCGCCAGTGCAAAGGGAATTATCAATGGGGCAATGCTCTTTGATATGGGGCGAATTGAACCTCTTTTTAAGCTAGAGATTGGTAAACCCGGCAGCAGCTTTGCTTTCGAGATTGCTCGCAAGATTGGCCTACCCGAGGAAGTGCTAAAGCTAGCCGAGGGCAAAGCAGGAACCGACCATATTAGCTTCGAAAAGCATCTGAAAGAAATATCACGCGATAAGCGATACTGGGAGCGCAAGCGTGATCAGATCAGGAAATCGACCAAAAAAACCGAGGAGTACGAAACCAAGCTTGCCGAGGAGTTGGAGACCATTAAGCAGCAGCGCAAGGCTATCATCAGCAAGGCGAAAGAGGAGGCAGAAACTATTCTGGCCTCATCAAATAAAATTATTGAAAACACCATCCGGGAGATTAAGGAGTCGTCGGCAGAGAAAGAGCGCACGCGCAAAGCACGGCAAGGACTTGACAAGCACAAAGAGAATCTTCAAGACATTACCGCCGAAGTAGACCCAACCATCGAAACGAAGCTGGAGCAAATCCTCAGAAGGCAGCAACGTAACCAGGAGCGCAAGCAGAAGCAAGGCGGACAGGCTACCACAAAGAGCGAAAAACCAGCCAAACCCAAAACCATTTCGCAAGGCGATAAGGTGAGAATTGCTGGACAGGATGCCGTTGGTGAGGTTATGCAAATCGATGGCAAGAATGCCATTGTTGCCTTTGGTAGTATGCTCACCACCATCAAGGTAAGTAAACTCGAGGGCATATCGCTTACCGAATATCGACGTGCCGAAAGAACGGTGAAAAGCCCACAAACCGGCATTGGTTTCGACCTGCACAAGAAAAGGCTAAACTTTAAATCGGATATCGATGTGCGAGGGTTCCGCACCAATGAGGCGCTGGAAACCGTTCAGGATTTGATTGACGAAGCGGCAATGATAGGGATTAGCCGAGTTCGTATACTCCATGGCAAAGGAAACGGAATACTTCGGCATGAGATAAGAAATTTCCTTAAAACCATGCCCTATGTAAAATCGTACGCCGATGAGCATGTCGATTTTGGTGGCACGGGCATTACACTGGTTGAGATTGAAACCTAGCGAATCTTTCATAGAGGAGTATAAAATAAAGTCATGGGCTTGTGGGTTTGCATTTTGATAAAATTATTTTAAATTTGATATAGAATTATGCTTTGTAAAAAAAAACTGAAAATACCTTTTACAGAATTACACCTTTAACATTGAACCTAAAAAACCTAAGCTATGAGTTTAAGTCTACAAAACATTTCACTTGTTTTTAACTTTTCGCATATTACTCAACTGGCATATTTCGGAATTGCTTCAATTTTTGTAACCCTTGCCTTTCTGGGCTTCTTTAGATCGTTGGTTACTGAAGTTACACCCAACTTTATCCTCAACCACAAGCGAGTGCACGACGAGTGGTTGACCCGAGGGGCATTCTCGGCCATACTCCTACCCATAATGGGATTCTTCATCTTCATTTTCAACGCCGTGGCCTGGGCAATTTATGGTGTAATATCAATATTTGAGTTTTTGGGCTTTATTGGTCAGGCTATATGGTGGGTAATACTGTGGCTTTGGAATGAATTTGTTCATCCTGTAATATTTTTCATTGCGAAGTTACTTTGGCATTACATTATAGTTTGGAGCTGGAGATACTTCAAACTTGCAATTACGTTAATTCCCGAAGCGTTTAGCGCAAGTACTTTCAAAAATGGTTTTGTCTCGGTGCTAGCTGTATCATTCGTTGTGCTTGTTTTCCTTTACCTTGGCAGTATTCTACAGCTACCCTGGCTAGCTATTCCGCTGGTGCTTGCCATACTATTTAGCGTGCTGTACTTTACCCTATACACATTATATAATGACGACAAGCGCACATTTAACGAGTTTTGGACTGGCACCGTGGTCTCAAAGCTTGGAATATTGGTTGTTATTAGCATACTAAGCGCTTCCATCATCACCGTATTCCACATGTTTGCCGGAACGGCAATTCAGCTACCTATGCTCGGCCTATCGTACCCCATTTCGTTGGTTCTAATACTAGTACTAACCCTATCGGTAGTTGTATCGCTAGTTATTAACGCCATTGCCCCTGCCTACACATCGCAGAACAATGGCGATTTTGATAACAAGGATTTTCTCATCAGCACAGGTATTAGGCTACCACGTTTAATCGGTTCAATTCCCTTCATGCTGTTAGGCAGCGTTATTACATCAATAATCACACTTATTATTGGAGCATTCCTATGGTGGTCTACCAACACCATTAAAGCATCGTTCTGTGAGCAATCGCTTAACAAATTGAGTAATGAGCTTAGCATGACCAACTCCCACTTCACTGCATTCTATAACGTGAACTCGCAGGCCAGTATGGCTAAAGATTTTGCTGAGAAAAGGGTTAAGCGAATGGCTACCATTGAGTCGAGGATTTATTCGTTGGAACTTTTCGAGGACGACTGGCTTAGGCTGATTGCAAACTTACCCAAGGGCTATAGAAGAACGGAAAGCGAAAAGATCTCCCTCGAAAGGATTCAGCATAACTACGCCGACCAATCAGTAAAAGTATCGGAGCAAATTGGTGAACTGGAAAAGGCTATTGCTGACGTTGTCTCTAAGCAAAGGGCAAATCCCGACAACGAGCAATTTGGGCAACAAATTGACAACCTAAAGGACCAACTCGATAATTTGAAGTTATACCGTGGTCAGGTTGAGTCGAAATTCATACTCGACACAAGCCTTACCCAAGCACGAATTAGGTCGATAAAGTACACAAATGTTATGTGGATAATTGGGACAATTTTTGCCATGCTAGGATTGGTACTTCTATGCGCCATCGTTTTTACCCCCTACTGGGTTTACCAAACCAAGTTTTACTTCGACTTGTACAGCTATCATCATGAGGGTAAATCGTATATCGCAGAACAGGTTGAATACTACCAAAGCAAAAATATGAACCAACCGCTACTTGGTTTCTTTGTGCTGCTTACTATTGGTGTTATTATAACAGTATCATCGATTTTTGCATAGAAATATAGCAATGGGAATACCATTAAGGGGTGTAAACGCTATCAGTTTACACCCCTTTTTCTAATCAAGCAGTGCCATAGTGTGCGGTATGGAACATTCATTCCTTGTTGCATACTCGAACACTTAAAACATCTGAAATTTCGTATCATTAATTTCAAAAAGCTGAATTAGTGTGCAATACATACTATGCCACATTTTGTGACAGGTTAATGCCAAACAGGTAAATCTTTTATTTAATAACATTATATGGATACTCAATGTGTTGACCAAAATGATTACAATTGGCTATATAGTAGGTCATTATGTAAGATTTCGAGAAAACAACGGATTTAACACTAGCTCAATAGGCTATGTCAAAAATAGGTGTAACATTGAGTATTCGTATAATGTTTTTTCATTCTCTCTGAACTTTTAGCATTTAATTAGCTATAATAAAAAAGCCCCATACTTAACTTAGCTCAAGTATGGGGTAATGTTAAAAAAAATGGGAAGCAAGTTTATAAAATCTCCTGCTCAATAAACCGCTCCAGCGACTCTACACCAATCCGTTTGGCCACAATCCGTTTATCCTTATCGAGCACGTACAGCACAGGGGTGCTGTAGATATCGTAAAGCTTATGGTAGCGCGAACCACGTGTTGGATCCCAAACGTTTATCCAATTAAGCTCATTTGAGTCTACATACTCCTTCCATTTATCCATCTCGCCCTGTGTATATACCGCCACAACAGCCATACCCTTATCCTTGAATTTATTATAAATATCGCGGAGCTGTGGGGTTACCCTTTTGCAATGGCTGCACGACGGTTCCCAAAAGTAAATTACCGTTACATCAGCCTTAATTTTATGCAACTCCTGCACTCCCCCGCTAAGGCTAGCCATCCGAAAGTTTGGGGCAATTTGGCCTATCAAGTTTGGCTTAAGATCCCCTACCCTTTCGGCAATTTTTACTTTGGTCTCCTCGGTAATCCATGGCGTTTGACCCGACAAGAAGTACTTCTCGGCAATATGAACAAACACAGCATCCATCCCCATAATGGATGAGTTGGAAAATTTTGAGAAGAGATGCGTAACGATGAAGCGGTACATATCATCGTTTGCTCTTGCCCTCTCAATAATCCTATCGGCGTAGGGTATAATGGTGTCGGCTACAGGTATTAGCACCCTATCGAAATAGTTATCGATACGCCCCACAAAGAACGGGGTGCGGATAAGACCTGACTCCGAGAAGTCGACATTGTCGAAATAATGCTTCTGGTTATACCTTATGCTACTAATCCACCTCAGGGAATCGGCATTGGGTGCGTCATCAGCTATTCCAAAATCGGGGAACTCAACAGGCTTTAGCGTGTTAATAATGGCGGCCAGCATGGAGTTGGGGTTGTTGGCAACCGTCTCGTCCCACATAGTTTTCACCTCGTTATCAAGCGCTTCAATCTTAGCGACCAAGTCCTTATCAACCTCACCGGTTGCTTCTCTCTGCTCCTGTGCCTGCTGCTGCAGCTCGCCCATTCGGTTCTGCTTCTCGGCCAAAAATTTTCGGTATCTATCGAATGCTGTGTTCTCTGGGGAGTTGGTAAACTTTAGATTTTGGTTCACATTGTCAATCGATGTGCTTATACCAAACTGCTGATTGTCTTCAAGTATTAGCTCAAAAAAATTATCGGGCAACACCACAAAGTACATCCCACGTGGTAGTAGCGTGTCGCCCTGAAAAATGGCTAAACCCTGCGAATTAGTTCTTGCCGTGTCGGCAAGTAGTGTTTTATCGCCGTAGTAGTACCCAAGCTGCAGCTTGGTATCGTTAAGCCCATCAACCTTTACCTCAATCCTATATCCTTGGGCACCAGCCTCAAGAAACAATGCAGTAATGGCTACTGCAATAAAAAATATTTGACGCATAGTTTATCTTTTTTTTTGATAACAAAAATAGAAATTTTGTTATACTGTTTCGGACCATTTTGGCATTAATTAACAACAAATGGCTAAGGTATTTGTTAATCCATCATATCAAACATTATACCCTAAAATTTTCATGAACACTTCATATAATCATCTAGCATCAGAAACAAGCCCATATCTTTTACAGCACGCCACCAACCCGGTGAGCTGGTACCCGTGGGGTGATGAAGCTTTCGCCAAGGCAAAAATGGAGAACAAGCTAGTCCTCGTAAGTATTGGCTACAGCAGCTGCCATTGGTGCCATGTGATGGAGAAAGAATCGTTTTCGAACCCAGAGGTTGCTGAGTTTATGAACAATCACTACGTATGTATTAAGGTGGATAGGGAGGAACGCCCCGATGTGGATCAGATATATATGAATGCCATTCAGATAATTACCCGTTCGGGCGGATGGCCACTCAACTGCTTTACCCTGCCCAACGGCAAACCAGTATTTGGCGGTACATACTTTAAGCCCGAGGCTTGGCTCGATATCCTAAAAAGCCTTCATTTTGCCTGGATGACTGAGCCCGACAAGGTGATTGAGGTGGCCGAAGAGCTTACCCAAGGGATATCATCCACCGAAATAATTGCTGAAAAAGCAAGCCCCACCCCAATAAAACCTGAGATACTTATCGAATACGTAGACAACTGGAGCAAGCGTTTCGATAGTCGCTATGGCGGCAACAAGGGCGCGCCCAAGTTTGCTATGCCCGGATCGCTGCAATTCCTCCTCGATTTTGCCGAGGTGGCTCAGGATGACGATGTGAAGAGGCACGTAAAGCTTACCCTCGATAAAATGCAAAGCGGGGGGATATACGATCACCTGGGCGGAGGTTTTTTCCGTTACGCGGTAGATGAGCAATGGTATGTCCCACACTTTGAGAAGATGCTCTACGACAATGCCCAGCTTATTAGCCTTTACTCCAACGCATACAAACACTTTAAAGATGAGCAGTACCGGGCCATCGTATACCAAACCATTGATTTTATTAGACGTGAGCTACAATCGGCCAAGGGAGGTTTTTTTAGCGCCATTGATGCTGATAGCGAGGGCGAAGAAGGTAAGTTTTACACATACTCCAAAGAGGAAATCGACAATCTGTTAGGCCCCGATGCCGAGCTATTCTCCATTGTATATGGTGCAACCGGGTCGGGGGTTCACCTCGGCAAAAATGTTTTAAGAATATCGGCCTCAACAAACGAAACCGCTTGCCTTTTAGGGCTTACCATTGACGATGTGAATGAAAGGCTAAAAACAGCACGAACAAAGCTTTTCAATGCTAGGCTCACGCGTATAAGGCCAATCACCGACGATAAGATTATACTCTCATGGAACGCGCTAACCATCAAGGCGCTTGCCAATGCATACGTGGTGTTTGGCGATCAGCGATTCCTAACCGATGCCATTCGAACAGCAAAATTCATTGAGAGTACCCTAAGATCGGACGATGGTTACCTAAGCAGAATCTATTGCAAGGGCAAAACGAGCATCCGGGCCTTCCTCGACGACTATGCCTACCTTGCCCAAGCATACATTACGCTGTACCAGTCTACCTTCGATGAGGTTTGGCTAACCAAGGCTAAGCGCCTTACCGATATTGCGTTCGAAAGGTTTTTCGACAAAAAAACGGAGATGTTCTTTTTAACGTCACTGGAACACGACAATATTATAGTTCGCAAAATGGAAATTACTGATGGCGTGATGCCATCATCGGGAGCAGTTATGGCCTCAAATCTGATTACCCTTAGCCAGTACTTTAGGAACGACAGGTATGCTGAGGTTGCCACCCAAATGCTTCAAAACATTGTGGAGCAGCTGCACCGGGGAGGCCCTTACGTTTACAAGTGGGCGCATGTATTCCTAAAGCACATTGCGGGTAGCGCTGAGGTAGCCTTCTCGGGTAACGAAGCAAAATCAAAGCTTTTGGGACTCACAAGGACGCTAACCTACCCGCACGTAACACCATATATATATAGTCAGCATTCGGAACTCCCCATAGCCTGCCATCCTATTGATGATGGGTCTTTTAAGCTATGCATAGGCAACACCTGCATACCTCCAACAGCTAATGCTGAGGAGATTGAAAAGCGAATAAAAAGCGAAAGGCCCTTTGGCGCACGCCATTAGGACCTTTCGAGATGAATTTTTACTCTATTTTACCAAATGGTAGGACGAACCTCTGGGGCTCTGTACAGCGGATCGGTAGGATCAATCTCAAACGCATCGTAAAACTCGTTGATATTGAAAACAGCACCATTCACCCTAAATTTACCGGGCGAGTGAGGGCCTAACTTCACACTACTGATAAGCGCTTGGTCGCGAATTACCTGTCGCCACACATTGGCATACGATAGGAAAAAGCGCTGCTCTGGGGTAAAACCATCAATAGGCTCAGGACGGGGCTTTCCCTCCAACGACCTTTGCAGCGCATGGTACGCAATGGTTAGCCCACCGTAATCGGCTATATTCTCGCCAAGGGTAAGGCGTCCATTCAGGGTCATATCATCAATGGCAACAAATGCGTCGTACTGGTCGATAATGGTTTGAGTAAGCTGGTTGAACCTCTCCGAATCCTCGGACTCCCACCACTCCTCAAGGTTACCATCCTTGTTGTACTTACGGCCCTGATCGTCGAATCCGTGGGTAATTTCATGGCCAATAACCATACCTATGGCTCCGTAGTTCACAGCATCATCGGCATGCAGGTTAAAGAATGGCGGTTGCAGAATTGCTGCGGGGAAAACAATCTCGTTCATGGTTGGGCTGTAGTATGCGTTAACGGTTTGTGGAGTCATAAACCATTCCGTTCTGTCAACAGGTTTTCCAACCTTATCCATATTCTGGCGGAACCCAAACGCAAAGCCGTTCATAATATTCTCAGCGTAACAATCTGGGGTAATATCTAGCTCGCTGTAATCCTTCCACTTGTCGGGGTAACCAATCTTAACATTCATGGCATCAAGCTTGGCGATGGCACGCTCCTTGGTTTGATCTGTCATCCAGGTTAGATTCTGCATACGCTCGCGGTAAACCGACTTAAGGTTAGCCACCAGCTCGGTCATTCGCTCCTTAGCCTCGGGTGGAAAATTCTCCTCAACAAAAATTTGCCCCACCACCTCGCCAAGCACCATATTAGCCGAACCCGCCACACGCTCCCAACGGGGCCTATTCACCTCGCTACCCGAAAGCACCTTGCCGTAGAACTCGAAGCTCTGATCGACAAAGGCAGAGCTAAGGTAGGGAGAGAATCTGCTCACAACGTTCCAGGTTAAGTAATCCTTCCAGCTATCAACTGGGATTTCGACTATCATCGACGAAATCTCCTTGAAAAACGCAGGGTTATCAATAATTACATCCGAAGGAACATCAGCACCAATGGCAGCAAAGTAGCTGTCCCAGCTAATGCTTGGGCTTAACCTTTGCAGCTCGCCCAACGAAACCTTATTGTATGTACGATTGGGGTCGCGTCGCTCAAGACGAGTGTATGAGGCCTTTGCCAGTCGCAATTCCAAGTCGAAAATATTTTCTGCCTTCTGCTTTGCCTCCTCCTCGGAGTTCCCAATTAGCATAAAGGTCTTCTCCAAATGATCGACGTAAGCTGTTCTAATTTCCTTTGAACGGTTATCGTCCGATAGGTAGTAATCGCGATCGGGCATACCCAATCCGCCCTGACCAAGGTTTAACACTATTTCGGTGGTATTCTTTCTGTCCTGCCCAGCGTAAACACCAAACAAAGGCGACACCCTAATGCTATGTAGGGTTGGGATCTCGCTAACAACCTCCGATATTGATGAGATGTTCTCAATACGATTTAGCATTGGCTTGATAGGCTCCATCCCCTTGCTCTCGATGGTTTCCTCATCCATCCCCGAAAAGTAGAAATCGCCAACCTTTTGCCAACTCGATCCCTTGGACTTCCGCTTCATTGTCGATGCCTTCTCAAATATCCCTTTAAGGATAACATTATTCTCCTCCTGTAAAATATCGAACGATCCGTACCGCGATTTATCATCGGGAATAGTCGTATTTTTTACCCAGTTACCATTGGCGTAGGCAAAAAAATCTACACCAGGCTTAACGGTCAAGTCCATGTTCGCCACATCGAGGGCGGGCTTAACCTCCTTTTGGGGTGCACTACAGCCCACAAGTAATCCCACTGTCATTGTAATACAAATTGTTAGTAAACGCATAGTTTTTAAGTTAATGATTCAGCTAAATTTGATGCATTATATTCAGTTTGGTTTAAGCCAAATGTGAAATAACACCCATCAATAATGCCCTACTTATTCACACCCCCACAGAATTTTTTTATTGATTCTGTGGATGTTACAATATTTTTAGAAATATTTATAAATAAACTAATATTTTAGTTGTTCAACTAAAATATTAGTTATATATTTGTTTAAACAAAAAAAATCAAGTATGAAGGAGTTAACAAAAGCCGAGGAGCAAGTAATGCAAATACTGTGGAAGATAGAGAAGGGGTTTGTTAAGGATATAATTGATAGCATGCCAAAGCCCAAGCCAGCTTACAATACGGTATCGACCATTGTTAGAATACTGGAGAAAAAAGGGTTTGTAGGACACAATGCCTATGGTAAAACCCATGAGTACTACCCACTGGTTAGCAAGAAGGATTACTCGGGAAAATTCCTGAAGGGTTTTGTAAAGAATTACTTCGGCAACTCTTACCGGCAAATGGTATCGCACTTTGCCAAGGAGGAAAACCTATCCATAGAGGAGATGGAATCGATAATCAACCTTTTATCCGACGAACTCAAAAAACAAAAGCAAGATGGAAGCAATTAGCACCCTTAGCATACTGCTAAAGATTAGCTTAGCAATTTTCATGTTCTGGGCCATTTGGTTCATCTTTTTAAGGAATGTAAATAGGTTTGGGCTGGTAAGAGGGTTCATTCTGCTTGGGGTTATCACCTCGGCGGCAGGACCATGGCTACTGCCAGCAATCCAAAACATTTTTCAAATCACCACCCTACCAAGCTATGGAATGGTAACCATTAATCTGCCCGAGGTAACTGTTGGTGCAGATGACAGCTCAATGAGTTGGCACGATGTTTTTGGAGTTGTTTTACTTTCCATATCGGCTTTGTTTGTTTTAAGGTTTGCCTACCAGCTAATTAAGATAGCGATGCTCATCCACCAAGGCAAGAGGTACCGTAAAGGTTCTATGCTTATTGTTGAGCATGAAAACGATACCCCACCCTTCTCGTTCATGAAGTACTGCTTTATTAATCCCCAAGGCATCCCTCAGGATGGGCTGGAAGATATCCTTAGGCATGAACAGGCACACCAGCAAAAAGGACACTCCTTTGATATTATGCTATTCGAGGTTATTGCAATAGTTCAATGGTTTAACCCCTTTTACTGGATGCTCCGCAAGGCATTAGTTGAGGTACACGAGTACCAAGCCGACAAAGCGGTTATCGACACTCAAACCGATCCACACGCGTATTTGGATACCATAATCTCCATTGCCTTTAGTGGGATAGCGCTGCCCATTGGCAATAATTTCAACAAATCACTAACACTAAAACGAATAGCCATGATGAACATCACACAAAAAACCAAGGGTGCGCTGCTACGCTGGGCAATTGCCTTAGCCGTAGCGCTTCCTGCTGCATTTATCATCTCGTGCGACAACGATGTAACTAATGCAGAAGTAGAGGAAGAGATAACGGTAACATTTATCTCTAATGACGAAGAGGTAAGCAAGACAAGCGAGGATGAAGGAGAAATATTTGTAGTTGTGGAAAAGATGCCCAAGTTCCAAGGAGGCGATATAAATAAATTCCTTGAATACATTGGAGAGAACCTTAAATACCCTGAGATTGCAATGGCTAACGGGATACAGGGAAGAGTTATCATGTCGTTTATTATTGAACCTGATGGC
>Ga0334899_1002069_pt1 | contig 17044 bp, 14 predicted proteins | sample GraSluR3_MG_FD_207219 | JGI IMG/M metagenome (GOLD analysis project Ga0334899, IMG submission 207219) | Sludge microbial communities from methane-producing bioreactor in Wageningen University, Netherlands - Granular Sludge_8_08-R3 | ecosystem: Engineered > Bioreactor > Anaerobic > Unclassified ... | reverse complement strand
TTAGTACAATGAATAGCAAATTATCGTAAGCAGCCATTTCGATGGACAACAAGCATGAAACGCCTAAGCACCCAAATTTGGACTTGCCATGGCTGGTTGCAGATAATTTCAGTGTACGAAACCGTATGTGTCATGCTATGGGGAAACTATCATCCACCCTTGCAAGATTTTTGTTGGGAAGAAGGGCCGAGGTGGCCCGAATCGGCATGAATCGACGTGAGATGGAAGGATTTGGGACAAACTCCCCCTTACCCCCAGGGGTGGGGGTGAGAGACAAGGGAACTGTAATGTGCGGGACAATCAGGCCGGCGAAGCCCGGGCCAAAGACTGCTGGTTTAGCAAGCTCCCGCACCTGGGACAGAATCTTGGGTCACGGCCGAGAATCCTTACAACAATCTCAAAGGGTGTCTCAAGCTTTTTGTCTTTCTTTTTGTTCTGCTTCCTGCGGAGCCTTGCAGAAAGAGCCCTTCGGTACAGCTCAAGCCTCAAGCTTTTGTTGCGTGATGAATACAAGCCATAATGGCGTATCCTGGTGAAGCCGTGGGGAAGCACATGCAGCAGGAATCTCCTGATGAATTCCTCATTAGAGACCGTCGTCTCCTTCAGCTTGGATTCATCCTTGTAATCCTTCCACAGAAAACTGGTCATCCCCTTCTCAACCGAGAGGATTCGGTTGTTGCTGATTACCAGACGGTGGGTGTACCGTCCCAGATACTCGAACACCCCCTCGGCCCCGTGGAACGGTTCCTTGGAGTATACGACCCAGTCCTTCTTGTAGCAGGCATCGACCAGGGATGAGAATGCGTTTCTGGAGACTGCATTGCCGTTTTCTCCCTTGAGAGAAAGCTCATCCCTTGCATACAGGTCCCTGCAACCGGAAAGGAACTTGCCCCTGAACAGGCTGGAGAGTACCTTGACCGGGAGGAAGAACCTACCCCTTGAGGGCTTCCACCGACCGTCGGGGGCAATGCCCCCTGCGGTGACGACCATGTGGATGTGGGGATGGAAGCTCATGTTGCTGCCCCAGGAATGGAGAATGGACATGAACCCCACCGTCGCACCGAGATACTTGGCATCGGTGGTGAGCTCCTTCACCGTCTCGCTGGAAGCCCTGAAGAGCAGCTCGTAGAGCTTGCGCGGGTTCTGCAGTACCAACGCATTGAGCTGTGCGGGGATGGTGAACACGGTATGGAAGTGTTTCACATCCAGCACATCCTGCTTCCTCTTACCGATCCATTGCTCCTTTTTCACCGTCTGGCACTTGGGGCAGTGGCGGTTGCGGCAGGAGTTGTAGGATTGGTGGGAGTACCCGCAATCCGGACAGACATCACTGTGGCCGCCGAGAGCCTCGGTACGGCATTCCATGATCGCCTTGGCCGTCTTCTGGGCTTGCAAGGGGACGAGATGGCTTCCCCTGTACCCATCAAACGATGCAAGGAACACATCCTGTACCTCAGCCATGGATGAAGTTCCTCTCTCGGTACTCAGCCCAGAACTGTGCAGAGAGCTCTTCGGGTGACCGTGTATTGCTCCTGTCCACAAGCGAGAGGTGCAGGTATATCGTCGTCGAGGAGAGGCTGGAATGGCCGAGCATCTCCTTGAGTGTCATCAGGTCAGTCCCGCTTTGCAGGGTATGTGTTGAGAAGCTGTGCCTCAGGGTGTGGGGGCTCGCCTTCTTGCAAATGTCGGCATCTTTCGCTATCTTCTTGAACATCGCGTCAAAACTTCTAGGGTTTTGTGTCCGCGTTTTCGAAGAGTCTGGAAAAATGTAATCGTTGGCATTGGTAGGCCGGTACATTTTCCAATAGTAGCGGAACGCCTCCAAGCCTGACTGGGTGAGCGGGGCGAACCGCTCCTTTCTTCCTTTCCCACACCGAACATGCAGCAGCATCCTTCTTGCATCGATGTCACTGACCCTGAGTGCAGCCATCTCGCTGATGCGCAGCCCCGAACCGTAGAGGTTGAGGAAGAAGGCGAAGTGCTTGGGCCTGGTAACCTCCCTGAAAAACGCTTCCAACTCCTGCGGTGTAAGGACCTCGGGTCTTGTCACCGGTTCCTTGGCATGAGGGACCCTCTTGTGGTTGATGTCCTTCTCCAGCGTGACCTCGTACAGGAAGCGTATGGCGCTGTTGTACTGGTTGATCGTTGAAGGGGCAAGATTTCCTCTGCTGGTGAGATGCAACAGATAGGTACGGAACTCCTTCTCCGTCAGTTTCGCGGTGTTCCTGACTTTGCAGAACTCCAGAAAACAATTGCATTGGATTGAGTAGCAGGAAATGGTACCATCGCTGAAACCGCGTAGCTGCATGTCCTGCAGGAATTTTCTCCTGGTTTGTGATTGAGTCATCTTCAATGTCTCCTATGAATGGTATTTGCATCCTAGGGATGCGGATACCATGATAGAGGAGAAGGAAGGACTCTCAAACAGATACAGATGATCGGGTAATAAAAAAGCCTAGGCCACCGCGTAGCGGTTTAGTACAATGTAATCAAGACTCCTTTAGCAGTTGACATAATAATTCTTTATTTTCTTTATACGTCTGCTTCTCCCATTCAGATTCTGTTAAGTTTAAAAATATACACTCAAACTTACTCATTTTTTCATTTTCATTGATTCCATAATAACAAGTTGCTAGAGTAGCATAAGCCCATTTATTTTCTTGATTGACAATATCTTCCTCTACATTTTCCTCAATATGCCTAAGAGATTCAATGATTTCTGTTCTCACTTTTTTTGCTGCAATTCCATAATAGATCTTTTCATCAGAATTCTCTTCATTAGTACCTAACAAATTTAAACACAATGCATAATTCTCGCCAGTATAGTAATCGTTCTTTACCTGAAAACCCTTTTTATAATAATATGTTGCTCTTCTAAGAAATTCTACATCATTTGTAATATTCCATAATCGTTTGTAAATCGCTCCTGTCAACCCTAATGTTTCTGGATCTTTTGTTTCATCAGGATTTATCGAATCAATAATCTTTAACGCATCATGCAAAGCACTTTGTTCAGTTGGCACTTTTGATTTATATGTAGCTAGGGCCAATTGCTGTATGAAATATTCTTCTGTAGGAACAATTTGGGAAGCCTTTTCCCAGTATCTAATCGCTCCTACAAAATTACTTTTATTCATCAGCTCCTTAGCTTTCTCAACGATTGCAAACACATGTACCTCTCTATCAGCAAGATCCCCTACAATTCTTTCAAACTCTTTTTTTGGGATTTGTGGTGGTGCAATATCTTTGATATAATCATATAATGGGCTATCAATTGCATGATTTTTTGAAGCAATGGTAATTTTTTCTCTTAGAATTTCCTGACATCTTCTAGCTTCATCTGTACCAATATCCTCCCCAAGATGTTTATAATCGAAAATTCTTGTATGATCTAAATCAAAAGGTATCTTTCCACTAATTTCTTTCAAGATTATTGTTGAAAAAGGTTTTACTGCATGCCTAATTCCAAGTTCATAAACTGCATTTGGATTAAAAGTAGTTATATCGGCAATTACCAAATCTGCATGCATCAATAATGCATACATACATTTATCAATTATTCCTGAATCTTGTATCTCATCAGCTCGTATACATTGATACCCAGATTCAACAACAGCTGGTTGGATAATATTCTTATATGTTTTATCTAGATCATATGTGTTTCCTGTTGAATAATCAGTCTTTTTCCCAAACCCCATGATAACAAAACATATTTTCTCTGTTCGAGCCATTTTATCCTCCAGAAATTAAGTACGTTTCAAATATTAACTAGTATTCGTTAAGATTGCTTGAACTAAGCACAATCTAGTAGCCACCTTTTAAGCGGGAGTTGTAAAAGCCTCATTTTGCCTATGTGGATTTTGTGACAATCTACTTAGATACCAATAATATAGTGGTTAACATGATATGATAGACCCTACAAGAACCATACCCTCTTTGTATGATCATAGACTGCACTTAACCTCTCTCGATTTTCTTCCTCGAATTTAGTGTATAGTCAATTCCTGTAATACGTTTTAGATGGTGGACCAGACCTTCACCATAATACCTACTCTTTCTACCATTAAACCCAAAACTATCATACACTTGACTATTCTCATTATATGCTTCAATCAAACTGTCGATTTGAGAATCAGACAATCTTTCTATATATGGCAATAATTCAGAAAGCTTGTTGCTATTTTCGAAACCTTCACAAAATTTTACTGCTCCAATAAATGTATCAATCATTTTCTCCTTCTTAATCAAAATTTTTATAATTTCAAAAGGAGCTTCCTCCCATGTACTTGATAATCCCTGGAACTTACCAATAAAACCGTATGGATCTTTACCCAATCTTATAGCTATAATAGGAACTCCCTTCCCAAAGGCAAATCCAATTTCTTGGTCTGTCCAGAGACTATCATGGAAGTCCTCGGTTATTAATGCTACAAATGAGTCCATCGTATGGAGAGCATTTTCTATCTCATTTTGCCACTCTTGCGTAGGATGTATATCTTCATGAGCGACAAAACATGAGACTCCATAAAGACTCAGTTTATTCTTTAATAATGCAGTCTCCTTTTTTACCTCAGTTTTATGACTTAGAAAAACCCGAAATCCTTCAGTTTCCCAGATCCTATTCTTTTCGGTATCCGTTATATTTATTTCAGGAGAAATAACTAATCCTGAAGCCTTTCTCCAATTATGATCTTCTAGTAATTCCATTTCAAAAAAAACTTCACCAACAAATTCATTTTGTAAATCATGAATTGTATTCAACCTGTTACGAATCTCTGATTGTAATTCTATTTTTTCATTCACTATTTTTAAATAGATCGATTCAGGGATAGTTAAAAATATTGCATGTCCATATGCCCCACCGTTCCAGGTATTGGACGTCCATCCAGTTTCTATTCTCGGTCTGGCATTTACAATAATTTCCTGCAATTGTCTCTTATCGTCTTTTCCATAATACTTAGATAAGACTGAAAGGTAATTATCTAATTTTAAAGGAAATACAAATTTATCATCTTGACTATTCGTAATTATACTCATCTATTTAGTACCCATCTATAATTTTTTATCGTTATACTCTAGATAAAAATCAATTTGTCTATTATCTGACTATAATCCAGCAACCAATTTATGAACGAGCCTCGGTAGATATGATTTCTTTGGATGTGGATTATGGAGAAGTTCTAACCGGAACCTAAAATCGACGAATCACGCTTTCATGGGCTTAAAACCGTTTCTTGTGGAAAATGTGGCAGTTCTTCTTGATACCGATAGTTATTTCCCATCGTACCGTCTAAAGGTACTGTTAAAATGATGAGGATCGCCTAATCTACCTTTCTCATAATGACCTATCCAAGTAAGAAATTCGTCAATTAAATGAGTACGCTCTTGAAATGAGATTTTTTTACAATTTCGGCACTTATTACCACAGATCAAAATTCTAAGATTTTCGGGCATCTCAACTGCAGCAGCTCCCCAGTAGTAAAACTCTTGAGCAAGAAGGACATATACACCACTAAGATCCCTTTTCAAATTAATATAATTTACACCCCCTCCAGGAAAGCTGTGGTGAGAGTTGCATTGTGATAGCTTCCCTCCATCAATAGGATAGTAAATATTATCTCCATACATTTGTTTCTTACTACCATTCAAAGTAGGCTTTTTAGCTTGAAACCGCTCATCTTGCCAATATGTATCCATCCTGATTTTCTCATCAACCTTCATAGCAAATATTAATTTTTCAGCATACATACTTCCCTTAGCAACACTTCCAAACCCAAGAATCCAATCTCCTATCTGAGCATTTTTACGGATTCTTGGCTTACAATTAGCAAGCGAACACACTCCATAGAATGGGTTAGGGGCAAATCCATAATCACGTGTAATTTTGTATGAATAGAAATTATTTATATCCATCAACAAGTCTCCCTATCGATATCTCGATCAGGTCTGAATGATCCATCTGGCTTACACCAAATTGGTTCTCCATTTAATGCTTGATTAATTTTTTCGCGATTCCAGGTCACTAAAGCATCACCATAATCATCCAGTGCTGGAGGTATTTGATGTTCTTGAGACGATGGCAAATAGACTCCGATAATTTGCTTATTACCAAATCTCTCAGCTGTTCGTACTTCAAAGTCAATCCAGTCATTTTCATGAGTATCTCTACCAATCAAGACAATTACAGTCCCCGCCCAGCGGATACTGTCACGCAGAAGCCCTTTAATATAATCTTTATTTTCTGCCTTATTAGGATCCTTTGTCGTATGTGAAGAGTCCCTGAATGAATAACTCTTTGGTCCCATCAATTTTTTAAAATTCTCAATGCTTTCCTCATGCTCTCCACAATGAGCGATAAAAATATTACGAATTTTTTTCATGTGGATTTCCTCCGTGCTTTCCAGTTTTTCCAACAATAATATAAAGCTGGATTGGATATCTCTGCGACTAAAGCATTCATAGTTTCCAAGTTGTTGTGCTTAGAAGCAGCATAAGCCATAATCACCCTGTATATGTTCTGCCATGTTGGAGTATGGGATAACCCAGCTAGAAAGTCCTCATGTTCCTTTGTTGTTATTTCATTTTGAATTGCTCTGACCATTTTGGCATATATCATTTTCACTACGGTTGCTGTCTGTTCATAATCCAATTCAAATCGATCTGTATTTTCAGGAATATTAGTTGAACTATTCGAACTAATGACTGAATTTTTAACTTCTTTTTGGTTTTTTAAATATAGATGAAGACTGTCGCAGTAAAGAGAATATGCTCCTACCTTCAGATTCAACCATGAAGCTAGTAGCTCTTGTAAAACTGTAAATTGTATCAGGTTATAAGGAGTTCCTAAAAAAATATCGTTACTCCTCATTATTTGTGACCACCATAATTTACCATCACGAACTTTCAACATTGAGCAAATATTACATGGTATATCAGAATATCGGGGGAAGCTTTCTCTTGGAAAATCAGTTTGAGATCCCCATATTGTCAGAACGACCCTTCTTGTAATGGGATCTTCTCTTAAAGCATTGTATGCAGCCTCAATTTGATTGAACCCAAAATAATGGGACAGTCGATATCCATATGCCCCTGCATATACAACGGTTTTTCCTGAAAATTTTGGTAATTTTGAATTCCAAAAGTTAATCACTTTTGCATTTGCTGAACCCTGTAAAATCCAAACGACCTCAGCTAAAGCAAACGCGATGTTTATTGGAGGAAGGCGATCTATTGCATACCTTTCCACTGAGTTGCTAATAGTCAATAACACATGGGGCAATTCATGGGTTTTTCCGTTGCGTGAGTCAACAACAATAAAATCTTCATCTGGTTCTTTTAATAAAGCCTCGGCACACTTTAGCCATACAGCATTGCAGTTTTGGCCTTCAAAGGAATACATTACAGCATCCTTCAACAAATTGTTTAAACCCTTGATTAATACCCCACTTTGGTGGGAAGAAAAAGTCAATTGGAGGAAGATTGGTGTGTTTATATTTCTGCTTAATCCTCACGCGATTGGAATCAAACATACCCGGATGTGCGACCCGAGAGTATTTGTCAATTTCACAAAAAAGATTTTGGCAATCGATAAGCTGTAGAGGTCGCCCATTCAACGAGTGAAAGTCAATTCCCCGTTGTAGGAACTCCCAGTCCTGCCTATCTGCAACCTCTTTTATTATGGATTCAGCACTGACCCCTTGCCGATCAGGAAAACATTTTCTAATTCCCCTTTCAGCCCCAGGGCCTGCAACAACAAAAGACATTTCATCAAAATCCGTCAAATCACTATAATTAATATCAATTGCGTATTGAAATGCAAGAAATCTACCTAGCGTGGGATAGGAAAGCAATATTTCGAACAACTCTTTCAAGGACTCTGCTTCTGCTATGTGTTTCGAAAGCTTGGAAGACATCATCATTTCTAGCAGTTGTAGATTGTTTCGATGTTTCACCTTAGAGCCAAAAGCACTTTTACCTGACGGTAAAATATATGCCCCTGAATAGATGCATATTTTATTACTCATTAGTCGGGTCAACAATCGATCGTAGAGCAGATACGAGTATGTTTTATATGAAATCTCACCTAATGATTGTTCTAGATACTCCCAGGTTTCAATTTTGTTGAACATTTTAAACAACAAAATTCTGAATAGCGTGTCCTCTGGAGAGAATTCTTTCTCTGCATAAATTACACTTCGTATCAAGTATTGGCTTACCCTGTCTGTTGCCCGATAGGAGTTAGTGAACTTATAATTTTTGATGATTATATCATCTGTCCAAGGTCCCGGTATACGTAACATTTTTTTATAGAGAATTGTTTGCCGTTCTTGGGCAAATTCCCAATAGTCATCATAAACAACACTGTATTTGTCTGGCGTATTGTAGGTCGATAGATAGTCTTTTTGCCTGCACTTACATTGGCTCATTTTCTTTACCATTATTTATAACGATATGATGAATTATAAGATTCACAGTTTCTTCTATCGTACCATCGTTATAAATGGTACGTACATCATAATCAGATGATTTTGCAATCTTCTTGTACTCAGAAATTATTCTCTCTCCATGCGTGAGCCCATGATCATAATCAATATTATCCCTCGTGATATAGAAAACCTTTAAATGTTCCTTAACTAGATTAAAAAGCTCAATTTCTGGCGAAACAATATTATAAAGAATGGGTTCTGAAATTCCTGCGGCAATCCCATATGCAATTGCAGACCACCAAAAACGATCAAGAATTACTACACCTGAACTCTTTATATGGGGAAGCATCCTATTCTGCAAATTGTTCAAGTGAGATGCAACATGAAGCATTTGTAGTGCTGTTGGATCCATCTTTTCTGTTATATCTTTGACCCTATTATGATGTATTTTATAAACAAAATCTCCCAGCGATCCTTCGATTCCCTTCCCAGGGGAGCTCATCATCATTATTTTTACTTCAGGGGATATCTGCTCCTTTAGTGCCGCTGATACCCTCTCCGCCAGTGTTGATTTCCCAACATGGTCAATACCTTCAAAAACAATTATTCTCTTCATTTTGGCTTACCTTGTCTATAACTTAACTTATTATAGTATCAGTAGTTTTCTTAATCTCATAAACCACACTTTGAAAATCATTTAGATTGTAAAGACCTCATTTTTCCTAACTTTTCCTTGCCAGCCACTGTGTATGTTCTCTAGAGAATGCGGCCTCCGTATCGATAACAAATCCTCCGAGGACAAGTTTATCTCCACACGGTTCAGTACAATGGGGAGTTTTAATGAATCCTTTTTCGTTAGCTGTCAGGGAATATGCGTTTGACAATTCCTTATATTTTTTGGTCTGTAACCAAGTAAAAAAAACTGTCATCAGCGATGTTAAAATATCGATGGGTAATTGTGCGGGAAGCCTCGTTTTGGGAATAAACACTCTGCATATTGAACCAAATAGAATTATTAGCGAGAAGGTTATTAAAAGTCCAAGAAATTGCTTTGATCGCTTTTCATTAAATCTTGCTTTTCGCTGGTACCATTCAAGCTGTTCCTTAACCCGAAACTCTTGGTAATAAATGTATTTATCTGATACAGGCTTATCGCGCACATTTCGCATCGATTTAGATATTTGATCATCACTGGCGTGTTTAGGTGTTAATCGCTTGGCAATCATATGGTTCATCTTTAGCACTTCCATGAGATGAGATACAAAGATATGATTAGCCTTATCATCACTGAATGGATCCGCTTTCATTACATATCGCCAAGCCATTGTTTTTATAGATTCGGCAATAGCTCTCGCATTATAACAAACTCCTTGGAAATCAAAAAAACCTTTTCACCCCCACACCCCTAAATTTCAATTACTAAAAAAGGATGAAAAGCAAGCGTCTTCTTGGCATCTTATCATATAAGAAAACCGGAGACGATGGTAATAGTTGGATGATCAACTTGGACCAGCTGGACTTTCTTTTAAGGATGTAGGGATCTAATCTGCGCACGTTTCAGTAGTCTCTTTTTAAAAGGTCCAAATCAGAATCTGTTCTGCAAGTGTCTGGTTTTACTGAGGTCCTCCCCGGCACTGATAACACTGATATACTGTAGGCCTTTAAGATATGGTGCAATGAAAATTCCCATAACAATTCCATCCGATCATACCGCCAAACAGTGCTGATCAGATGAAATTATCCTGTCTGTCCTCTCACATACACCCAAGCGCCGAAACATCTAGGGCTATTACGAGAGTCATATCCAAACTGGAACCGGGGTATAAGCAGAATGGATTCCTAGTGAGATAAAAACACAGGAATCACTGAAGCAACAGCTGTCCTCAGAATCAATGCAAAGCTATTCTCCACAGAGATCCTTCTAATTGCTATAACGTTATCATAGAAATCATCCACGGGCTACAGAAAAATAGAATCCAAGATATGTTTCTGAACAGGAAGATGAAATGCACACAAAGCAGTGGAAAAAATAAAGAGAGCCATAGAAGAAGGTAATGGTTCCTTTTGATTTCTTATTGGTTCGATGAAAATCTCGAGACCGTGTATGGGATGTTGCCAGGGAAGAATGGTCTAAAAAGGGAAAGCCTGAAAGAATTCTTGGGGTTGTTGGATATTCAGCAAGTCGGTTTCAAGATGAGTACTTGTGAGGTAATGGCTGATTGAACCATGTTATTGTTATCAATATTGTAATTGTGGGCTTAAAAAAATTTGAATTTCTGGATTGGCCGTATCGTTAGCTGCCACAATAGTTTTGCTAGAACATTCGATCTGCGCACGCCTTTGTAGACACTTTCTGATCAAGTCTCGCAAGATCTATCCCTCAAACTGTGTGGAAAATGTGACAGTTCTACCCGGTACCTCGAATCGCCAAATCACGCTTCCAGGGGCCTAAAATGCCGATTTTTGTGGAAAATGTGACAATTCTTCCTGGTACCGATGATAAGGCCGAGATCTCTAGTCCAGAACCAGAAAGATTCGTTAAAAATGAAAAGATTCAAAACCAATCAAACAGGGATGTGGATTTTGTGGACTTTCTAGCTGGTACCTGTTTTCGCAAAATCATGCTCTGGACGCCCCATTCAGCGATTCCTGTGGAAATTGTGGAAGTTGTAACTGGTACCGATAATAAGCCGCCATTGCCATTTCCTGGTGTCGGGTAGCGATTCGCTACACGCCTAAAACAGAGCCTTTTTAATTTCTCCTATCTTATATTTCATTTCTGGGTAAATACTGGATTTATCTAAACCAAAATGTTGTTTCAGCTCTGTAGCTATAACCTCTAGATTCTTCCCACTAACGATAAACAAGGGAATGGGAAATAAGAATGACAGCTCCCTTGGAAAAAAGTAATTGTTTACATCACCATTTTGATGCTTAGGGTCTTCGTTATTCCTTCCAGAAAGAATAAACTCTCCCTTCTGCCGCTCAACTCGTTTATTGTTCATTGATGGATGAACTACAATAGCCTTTTCCAATTCCTCCATACAAGGCTGCATAGGATAATACCCTGGAGCATAGCGTTGTGAACGGTACTTGATCTCATTTAAAAAGTCATTCTCATCACTACCATCGTCTGATAATTCATAGTCTTCGACTAGTGGCAAAGCACATAACCGAACAACAGTATCGCTTAATATGTCTTTCTCATCTTCTTTCTTCGAGAAGCATATATTTACTGCCTGCAATGCGAGACTGGGATTTTCAAGATTTGTCATGTTAAGAATGGCAAATAGCAAGGCAACCAAAGGATTGCTTGTTAAATCCAACAACCGTGATGGGAAATTATAATGCTTCATTACTACTAGCCGATCAAATATTGAAGGTTCTTTGTTGAAAGTCTCTGGTAGCCGAGCAAGAAGTTCTGCATACATATCTTTTTCGTGTTTGATATAGTTCATATCGCGAAATAGAGAGGCTTCAACAGGGAATTGTAAGGGCTGTCCACGATAATACAGTGAATACGGCTTGAGTATGCATTCCTTCCCTTTCTTGAAAAAATCTATCTCCTGAAGCAGATCAGCAGCAGAACCAATAGCTATAGGCTTAATTCTCTGTGGATCATAGAAAAGCAATGTAAGCCAATTCTTTGTAACAGTGCTGCTCCCATTTGGATAAAATTCCTGAATAATTAGATGTGTTTTCAATGTATTCAGAAAATCTTTTTCAGATTGAATCTGCATGAGGATCCTCTTTATTTCACTGCCCCATCTATAATTCTCTCCAATTCCCAAGTTATTGCACTCAGAGGATAGTACAGTTTTATCATTTTCCAAGTATTGACGTTGTTTCTCTTGCTCTCCTTTCATTGATAATAGAAAAAATCTACGATTATCCAACTCCTCTAATCTCTTTGCTAACCTAACTTTGATGGAATATTCCAATTGTGTTTTCAACTCTTTCAAGGAATTCTTAAACACGGAATTACTACTTTTCTTACAAACTTGTATTAACTTTATTGTCCCCTTACAGTCTGTATTAAATATCTCTTCTTCTCTATTTTCTTCATGGATTTTTCCCCGCTTCTTTTTAGCATCTTCTAGACAGAGTGAATCAGTATCAGATAGAAACCATGATTCAGAATTGCCATGTTTTGTATGACAACTCACAGAAACATATCCCCTATCGATATAAGCCATAGCCAATGTTTCCAAATGTATTTTTTTGCGATTGCCATCGATTGGTATAGAAAAATCTTTCCCCGCTCTTCCTGAAAATTTTTTCTTTACACTCTCGGTAAGGTTTTCAATTTCTGGATCCATCTGGTAATCACCAATACCTAATTCATCCAATTCCTCTAAGATTATCTCTGCAGACTTCTTGTGTATAAGAAATATTGATTTCTCAAGAAAGGTTTGATTGAATAAACACGCTTTATCAACCATCGTTCTGAATGTTTTATTTTGAAATAATAGAAAAATTGTCTGTTGGTTGGCCATCTGTGCATCAATATAGGAAGGTCTAATAAAAAGAGGAAAACTATTTGGACCTCTTTCAACTTCATTCACATGGTGTAATACAGCAGCTTTATAAAAAAGAACCATTCCGATAGTTTTATTGTCACCTATACAGGCTTTGCATGCATGATATAGAGCAACCAGAGGATTAGTTGTGCAATCCAAAATGTTGGCTGGAAGCCCTTTTGATCTCATGAGGGCAAGCTTGTCAAACGAATGCTCGATATCCTTAAACTCTTGAGGATATGCACTAAGTACTTCATCCTGCATTGACTGCATATGAGTATAATAAGCTGGATTCCGAAGAATTGAAGGAAGAATGAGGGAAGTGGCTGATTGACCACGAAAGCAATAAGAAGATGAAGAATCAAGTGGCGTAGTCTTTGGAAGAGTATCGACAAACTCAGATACAGATCTTACTAAATGAAAAGATAAGCCTTCTCTGAATTTATCGTTGAAAATAGGGGAACTTCCTTCTTTGCAAATTAATGAATCAATCCATTTAATTTTGCTGGATTGATATTCACCTTTTTCATCTTCTGCCAATGGAAATTCCAAACATGTAACAGTAATTTCTTTCTCCGGTTTTTTTCCATCAATATCTCTGAAAGTCATTTTATCCACACTCATTATCCCCATGCTCCTTTGGTACAATATGCCTTTATTTCCAGGAGAATCTCATCTTCTTCATTTATTACCCCTCACCCCATCATCAGTGTTGCAAAAATGGACGGAGAACAGGTCTTTGTATTGGGGAAGCTGCTCTAGGTATTCTCTGGTCACCTGCTGTTCTATCTCTTCCTTGTAAGGAGAATCTATGAGAGACATAATAGCCAATAGCACAGTAGAAACTCTATTAGAGATTCTATTATTAATATTGATTACCAAGAGAGAGAGCTACTGATGGGAAGCGAGAAGCAACAAAAAGCAGGATCTATTCAATAAAGGGGCAAATACACAAGGAGAGCAGTTGATTTGGGCACGTTTTGGTAGACATCTTCTGACCGTAATCTGAGTCCGGTTCAGTAGACACTTTCTGGTCGAAGAATCTAGAAAGATCCTGATTTCTGCAAATGTGGATTTTGTGGATTTTGTGGATTTCCTTCCTGGTACCTCGAATCGCCAAATCACGCTTTCAGAGGCCTAAAAAGCCACTTTTTGAGGAAAATGTGACAATTCTTCCTGGTACCGATAGTGAATAGCAAATTATCGTAACCAGACACCTCAATGGTTAACGGGCATGAAGCATCCGAACACTTGGATCGGTTCTTTACGTGGCTGGTTGCAGATAATTTCAGTATACGAAACCGTATGTGTCATGCTATGGGGAAACTATCATCCACCCCTGCAAGATTTTTGTTGGGAAGAAGGGCCAAGGTGGCCCGAATCGGCATGAATCGACGTGTGATGGAAGGATTTGGGACAAACTCCCCCTTACCCCCAGGGGTGGGGGTGAGAGACAAGGGAACTGTAATGTACGGGACAATCAGGCCGGCGAAGCCCGGGCCAAAGACTGCTGGTTTAGCAGGCTCCCGCACCGGGGACAGAACCTTGGGTCACGGCCGAGAATCCTGACAACAATCTCAAAGGGTGTCTCAAGCTTTTTGTCTTTCCTTTTCTGCTTCCTGCGGAGCCTTGCAGAAAGGGCCTTCCGGTACAGCTCAAGCCTCAAGCTTTTGTTGCGTGAAGAATACAAGCCATAGTGGCGTATCCTGGTGAAGCCATGGGGAAGCACATGCAGCAGGAATCTCCTGATGAATTCCTCATTGGAGACCGTCGTCTCCTTCAGCTTGGATTCATCCTTGTAATCCTTCCACAGGAAACTGGTCATCCCCTTCTCAACCGAGAGGATCCTGTTGTTGCTGATCACCAGACGGTGGGTGTACCGTCCCAGATACTCGAACACCCCCTCGGCCCCGTGGAACGGTTCCTTGGAGTATACGACCCAGTCCTTCTTGTAGCAGGCATCGACCAGGGATGAGAATGCGTTTCTGGAGACTGCATTGCCGTTTTCTCCCTTGAGAGAAAGCTCACCCTTGTCATGCAGGTCCCTGCAACCGGAAAGGAACTTGCCCCTGAACAGGCTGGAGAGTACCTTGACCGGGAGGAAGAACCTACCCCTTGAGGGCTTCCACCGACCGTCGGGGGCAATGCCCCCTGCGGTGACGACCATGTGGATGTGGGGATGGAAGCTCATGTTGCTGCCCCAGGAATGGAGAATGGACATGAACCCCACCGTCGCACCGAGATACTTGGCATCGGTGGTGAGCTCCTTCACCGTCTCGCTGGAAGCCCTGAAGAGCAGCTCGTAGAGCTTGCGCGGGTTCTGCAGTACCAACGCATTGAGCTGTGCGGGGATGGTGAACACGGTATGGAAGTGTTTCACATCCAGCACATCCTGCTTCCTCTTACCGATCCATTGCTCCTTTTTCACCGTCTGGCACTTGGGGCAGTGGCGGTTGCGGCAGGAGTTGTAGGATTGGTGGGAGTACCCGCAATCCGGACAGACATCACTGTGGCCGCCGAGAGCCTCGGTACGGCATTCCATGATCGCCTTTGCCGTCTTCTGGGCTTGCAAGGGAACGAGATGGCTTCCCCTGTACTCATCAAACGATGCAAGGAACACATCCTGTACCTCAGCCATGGATGAAGTTCCTGTCACGGTACTCAGCCCAGAACTGTGCAGAGAGCTCTTCGGGCGACCGTGTATTGCTCTTGTCCACAAGCGAGAGGTGCAGATATACCGTCGTCGAGGAGAGGCTGGAATGGCCGAGCATCTCCTTGAGTGTCATCAGGTCAGTCCCGCTTTGCAGGGTATGTGTTGAGAAGCTGTGCCTCAGGGTGTGGGGGCTCGCCTTCTTGCAAATATCGGCATCTTTCGCTATCTTCTTGAACATGGCGTCAAAACTTCTAGGGTTTTGTGTCCGCGTTTTGGAAGAGTCAGGAAAAATGTAGTCGTTGGCATTGGTAGGCCGGTACATTTTCCAATAGTAGCGGAACGCCTCCAAGCCTGACTGGGTGAGCGGGGCGAACCGCTCCTTTCTTCCTTTCCCACACCGAACATGCAGCAGCATCCTTCCTGCATCGATGTCATTGACCCTGAGTGCAATCATCTCACTGATGCGCAGCCCCGAACCGTAGAGGTTGAGGAAGAATGCGAACGGCTTGGGTCTTGCCACCTCCTTGAAAAACGCTTCCAATTCCTCCGGTGTAAGGACCTCGGGTCTTGTCACCGGTTCCTTGGCATGAGGGACCCTCTTGTAGTTGATGTCCTTCTCCAGCGTGACCTCGTAGAGGAAGCGTATGGCGCTGTTGTACTGGTTGATTGATGAAGGGGCAAGATTTTCTCTACTGGTGAGATGCACCAGATAGGTACGGAACTCCTTCTCCGTCAGCTTCGCGGTGTCCCTGACTTTGCAGAATTCCAGAAAACAATCGCATTGGATTGAGTAGCAGGAAATGGTACCCTCGCTGAAACCGCGCAGCTGCATGTCCTGTAGGAGTTTCCTCCTGGTTTGTGATTGAGTCATCTTCAATGTCTCCTATGAATGGTATTTGCATCCTAGGGATGCGGATACCATGATAGAGGAGAAGTTAAGGACTCTCAAACAGATACAGCTGATCGGGTAATGAAAAAGCCTAGGCCACCGCGTAGCGGTTTAGTACAAAAATACACTTTTCACGGTGCTCACTTTTTTTCCTATCTTCATTCTATCGAAGTAATATTTTATCGGTATGATGCTCTCAACTAATTTGTGGTATGCAATCGCTGGTTGCCCATTGAGATATATCTTGAGAACCTCGAGTATGTCTTCAGAAAAAGTATTGATTCTTTCTCTATATCGATGAATTACTTTCGTTTGACTGTTGTCTACCAAACATTCAAGCTTAGCATCGAAATCATCATAAACATTCCGTAGGTATTCAAGAATGTAAGAATCATTTTGAATTGGTCCTAAAGGAAAAGCAAGACTCTTTAATAACTCTTCTAATTTCAAATTAACTCTCTACAATTCGATTAATTTCGAACAAACATCACGACATAATCCACCAACTGATCTGCGCACGGTTTAGTATACACTTTCTGAGTGGTGGTCATCTGGA
>Ga0334899_1002068_pt1 | contig 17053 bp, 18 predicted proteins | sample GraSluR3_MG_FD_207219 | JGI IMG/M metagenome (GOLD analysis project Ga0334899, IMG submission 207219) | Sludge microbial communities from methane-producing bioreactor in Wageningen University, Netherlands - Granular Sludge_8_08-R3 | ecosystem: Engineered > Bioreactor > Anaerobic > Unclassified ... | reverse complement strand
GGATATAGATCCAAAAACCTATAACATTAATCCAGAACTAATCAAAGGAGCTATTACTGAAAAAACCAAAGCAATCCTTCCAGTGCACCTTTACGGCCAACCTGCCCAGATGGACAGCATAAATACCATAGCTGAAGAACATGATCTGGTGGTAATTGAAGATGCTGCCCAGGCCCATGGAGCCATGTTCCAAGATAAAAAGGTGGGATCCCTGGGAGATATGGGATGTTTTAGTTTTTATCCCACTAAAAACATGACCACCAGTGAAGGTGGTATGATAACCACTAACAATCCTGAAATGGCTGATAAGGCCAGAATATTAAGGGCCCATGGTGAAAAAGAACGATATCAACATGAAATTTTAGGGTATAATTTTAGGATGACAGATATTGCTGCTTCTATTGGTCTGGTTCAACTTAAAAAGTTAGATGGGTTTAATCAAAAAAGAATAGAAAATGCAGAATACTTAACAGAACATATTAAGGTCTTAAATGGTATAAAACCTCCATATGTTTCCCCTGAGGTTCGTCATGTTTTCCATCAGTACACCATAAGAGTTGAAGATGGGAAACGGAAGTATATAATGGAATACCTGAACCAGGAAGGAATTGGAACCGGAATACATTATCCCATTCCTATTTATAAACAAAAACTTTATCAGGACTTAGGATATCATGATAAATGTCCTGAAACTGAAAAAGCTGCATCGGAAGTTCTTTCCTTACCAGTTCATCCAGCATTATCCATAGAAGAACTGGAGAAGATCGTAATTTCATTAGAAGCAGGGTCAGAAAATATATAATAACTTAATAGGGTTATCCTATTTTTTTTTAATTTTTAAACATCATATATCCATTAATCTTATCCAATTAATCATGGGGCAATGTTTAAACTAGTGGGAATAATGATTAAGGATAAAATATAAATTAGAATTTTATTTAGGTTTGAAATTGGAAGTTCGTGTGGATTATAATTCTTTTTCCAAATTCCCCATTTTATCCTAGTTTTTCTTCTACTGAACGTACTTTGTCAGCCAGGGTCCGTTTGCGATCTCTACGATCATCGATATTGACACTGGTTACCACCCGATCCATTCCCTCATTAAAAATTGCTTCATGAGCACTTTTAATGGCATTGAACAGTTCATCGGTATTTTCAGCTTCCAGTAGAGTTCCCATGCCACTTACCTCATACTTTATACCAGTTTCATCCAAAGCAGCCACAGCAGCAGCCACATATTTGCTGAGACTGGTCCCAGAGGTACCTATGGGGATTATTATCAGTTCTGCTGATATCATAAGTATATTTATGTTCCCAGATCATATAATTTTTATGAAACACCTGGATCGCCATAACTTCAACCAGGAACTTGAGAAAAAGGTTAAAAAAGTCATAAACGATCATGGTCTTATAAATGATCATGATAAGGTGGCTGTGGCACTTTCCGGGGGAAAAGACAGCGTATTAACATTGCATATTCTTAATAAAATTCGAAAAGAATCTGATTTTAATTTTAAACTTTTAGCTATTGCTGTTGATGAAGGGATCCATGGTTATCGTGAGGATGGAATTAGATCTGCCAGAAATAATTCATATAAATTAGGAGTGGATCTTTATGAGGTGTCCTTAAAAAATGAACTGGGTTTCACCCTGGACCAGGTGGCTAAGTTTTACCAGACTGCCTGTGTCCCCTGTGGTGTGTTCAGACGTTATCTGTTAAACAGGACTGCTTATGAGTTAGGGGTGGATAAGTTGGCCACGGGTCATAATCTGGATGATGAGGTACAGTCCTTTTTAATGAGTTTCGCCAGGGCAGATGTGCGGCGTTTTGGTAAGTTCGGACCAAAACAGGAACGTATCCACCCTAAAATGGTCCCCCGTATAAAACCACTATGGCTCATACCAGAAAAAGAGGTGGGACTATGGGCAGTGTCAAATGAGGTGGATGTGCACCTGGCTGAATGTCCCTACGCATATCAATCCCTCCGCTCCCGGTTAAAAAATTATTTAAACAGTTTAGAAGAGGAAAGACCCGGCACTAAACTTAACTTTCTTAAATTTTTCCAAAAAAACCTAAAAATAGGTAAAAGGGATGTTAAACTCTATGAATGCCAGATATGTGGCCAACCATCATCTGCTTCCACCTGCAAAGTCTGTGAGATGAGTGAACATATAAAGCAAGAAATGAAGCTAAATAAAGAAGATAGAGAAAATAAATAAAAATATGTAGGGATGAAAAATTAATATAAATGTGTTTAAGGGGTTAAATGGCCAAACGAGTTACAGTTCCCACACCTTTACTTTTACCCTCACGGAATATGAGTTTTTGACCTTCACGGATGGCAAAGGGATGATATTTGAATCTCATTCTAATCTGCCCAGTATCTCCTGCAGATAAATATTCATGGTTAAGGGGTCGGAAACAAGTGGTTTCTGCTATGGTTTCAATGTGGGTTATGCACTCATAACCTTCCTTAATAGTAGTGGGATGTACCAGGATAGCTACGTCTGCATCAAATTCCCTCACTGCCAGTGGATGATAATCATGATGGCATAAAATCATTCCTCTCCTAATTTCATCCATTTCCACTCCAGTGATGGAGATGCCAACAACTTCTCCCACAGCAGCACTTTCTTTACGATAATGATGCATTTCTATGGTCTTAACACTCACCGGAAGAAAATCACCCGAATTGAAGGGGCCCAAAATAAGTTTCTCACCTTTTTTAACTTTACCTTGACGGATAGTGCCACTCACCACAGTTCCCACACCAATGACAGAGTATATTTTGTCAATGTACATCATAAATGGTTTTTTAGAGTCTTCCTCATGTGATGGGGTTTTTAGGCGGGAAAAAATCCGATCCAATAGTTCTAATCCTTCACCAGTAACTGCTGATACTTTAACAACTGGCACCAGGTGATGGTTCATGTTTTCTGTTAGAAAATCTGCATCCTGTGAAGTTTTCACCATATAAGGTATTCGTCCCACCAGCTTTAACAGGTCAAAAATCTCCTGACGAACAGTTTTAACCCTTTCCGGGGTCACCATATCAATTTTTGTCATTACCACTATGACTGGTAAGTCCATAGCCAAGATAATACCCAGATGTTCGCGGGTGATATGGGTTGGTCCCTGATCAGCTGCCACCACCAGGAGGCCATGGCTCAGTTTCTGCCCCACAATACCCCTTATAGTAGTGCGGAGCCAGGGTTCATGACCCACAGTGTCCACAAAAGAAATCAGTTTATCACATTTTTCAACCATAAGTGCTTTATCGCGCTTGTTAAGGGGGTTCTTAATCCGTACGGGTTCTCCATTTTTAAAGCCGTAAACTGCGAAAGATAGATCAGCAGACAGACCACGTTCTATTTCGTGTTTTTGAACATCTAAAAATATTCTGGTGCTTCCTGCGCCACTATCCAGTGATCCAGTGGTTAAAGTTCCTACCAGGGTGCTTTTCCCATGGTCAACGTGTCCGGCAACTCCAATTAACAGGTGATCTGGTTTATTAGTAGGAAAACGGCTGATAATCACTTTAGCTACTTCACCCTTCATTGCCTTTTCAGTTTCCACATTTACTATTTTTGCCTTAACATCACGGGCAATTTCACCTAAAACATATAATGATTCATCTATTTCGGGTTTTCCAAGTCCCAAAAGCTGACCATCATCAGTAACTCCAATAAAATAAATTGCTTCCCCATTTCCCCTTTCCAGACGGTACTTCATCTGGGATGCCAGTTGCTGTTTGCGCTCAGTAACTAGATGAGTATTAGAATTAAGATTTTCTTTGAATTCTATGTTTTTTCTCTCACCATCTCTGGTGAGATTTGAGAAATTACCATTGCTCATGTTACCCATTAACTTCATTAAGTTATATTTGAGCTATTACATCGGGATTTTTGATATTTTATTTCTATATGTATATTTCCAATAATATTATCATCATCACCTATAAAAAAATAGACCTTTATTGATATAATTAGTTGGGAGGTAGGATGGATTATAACTTATCCGCTGTGGTAAAAAGAGCCCCACCATACTTTTCTTCCTGAAGTTCTTGCACAATTTCAGCAGCATTCTTGGCTTCTTCAGTTTTGGTTATGATTCTTCTTTCAGCAACTTTCAAATTCTTCCCACAGACACATTTTTTCTGAACTACACCCTCTTTGGCGTAAGTGGCCCGTCCACAATCACATCGGAATATCAGGTACATCTAAATCAACTCATGTATTCCCTTACTCGTTATTTATGTTCCCACTATTCTAATCCATTTCATTTTAATCCATTATTATTTGAATATAATCATTAATTCACATGCCCATTATTTTACCTGCCATAGGCCATAATACGTTGGTTATGGAAATAAAAACCCCAATACTGCAACCAATATTGGCTCCCACTACCACCAGAAGGATTCGGAAGAGATTATTATCCCAGAGGTCTCTTAAACTTTCACTTTTGGTTAATCCTGCCAGATCATCCATGGACACTCCCCGCAATTTTGCTTCCACTATGCCTGCAAACCAACCTGCTGCTAAGAGAGGATGTATTGCGGTAAAAGGTGCAACAATAAACGCAGTTATGGCTGAGGGAATTTTAGACCCAGCCAGTAATGATCCCAAAAACCCCAAACCACCAGTGAGAAGAACAAACTCCAGAAGCCCTCCCTGGACGTTAATACCTTTTAAAAATGCCACTACGAATATTATGACAAATAATGCAGGGATGGCAAATAAAATCACCTTAGTGAATGTTATTTTTGGTTCTTTTAACTCTAAAAGTTGGTGAATTGGAGGTATATCTTCAGGATGTTCCATATTTTTCAGAATACCCTTCTTATGTCCAGCTCCCACCACAGCCACTACATCTCCTTCAATATTAAGTAACATCCTGGCCATGTAAGCATCTCTTTCTTTTACCAGAACTTCGTAGGCCTGGGGAGACATCTCCTGGAAGTATCCCATAACTTCCTCCAGTACATCGCCGTGTTTTATACTTTCAATATCTTCAATAGCCTCATCATCGGTGAAAAATGATGCAATGATACTGTAAACAAATTTAGCTTTTTCCCAGAAGCTCATACGATTCAAAGCCCGTTTAAGGGTTATTTGAATATCACGATCAATAAGTGCCACCCTAGCTCCGGCTTCTTCAGCTGCTTCAGCCGCAGCCAGCATCTCTGAACCTGGTTTAACGCCTAAATCCTCCCCTATCTTCTTTTGGAAATAACTGAGAAATCCACTCACCAAAAACATGGTTAAATTATTTCCTTTCAATATTTCCCGTATTTTTATCTCTTTATCCTGCTGGACGCCATTTTTCTCATTGAGAAGATTCTGATAACGGGCAGCATCAAGCTCCACGGCTACTACATCTGGTTTAGATTCTAATATGGTATTTTTTACTTCTTCCACGCTTTTTTCAGAGACGTGCGCTGTACCAATAATGGTTAAATTGTCAGATGCCATTAAATCACTCTAAAATTCAAGTATAAATTATTCATAATTATGTTTCAAGTAAAACATTTTGATAATATTTTTAGATAATTTTTCAGATATTTTGATATGAGCCTATAAATATAATATGCTCATATAAAAAGTTTCCCTTCTTTTTATTTAAAAATCCTATTCTAAAATGGTTATAATCCCATCTTTAAATTGGGGCACTATCTGTGAAATATCCCGCTGAAGACAGAAGTCCACATCCTTTTTGAATCCTAATTCTCGGAGTCTTTTTGCTGATCTAGAGTTTTTAACATGTTGATCTACTATTTCAGGGTTTTGAATGGCTAAACATGCTGCCTGGGCCATTTCATCCAGATCTTGGTCTTGAAGATGGGAAATTATTTCACCAGCACCCAGAAAGTCTTCTATGGCAAAGTTTCCTCTTACTCCGGCCATCACTACTTCTATATGTTCAACAGCTAATTTTTTGGCTTTTTGGGCAACTGCATGTGCATTTATAAATGAGCCTATAATGGTTTGGCCAGTGATACCCTGCAGTATTCGGGTTCCATTACTGGTGGTGATAATCAGAGTTTTACCAGATAATTCACGGATTTCCAAGGGAGAATTACCTGCATCAAACCCTTCAATAGTGGCTCCTCCTCTTTCACCAGCCAAAAAGGCTTGATGCTCTCCGACCATTGCAAGAGCTTCTTCTATTTCCAGTGTAGGGATAATGTAAGGAATTTTTTCCAGGGCAATGGTGATGGTGGTGCTGGCGCGCAGAACATCCACCATAATAGCCACATCTTGAGAAAATGATCTCTCTAAACTCAGGGAAACCCGCATTTTAACACCAAAAAGAGATAGTATAAGAGAAAAAAATAAAGATTTTTATTATTCTTTTTTTATTTTATTCCGGAATTTTCTCGGCAAAAGCGAATCTTCTCCGCACCGAGGTTATCCGAACCTTAACCTCATCACCTTCCTTTGTTTCAGGCACGAAGACCACAAAACCCTCAATTCGGGTGATACCATCTCCTTCCTTACCCACATCCTCAATTTTAACTTCGTATTCTTCCCCTTCTTTTATAGGGGCTGTTTTTGGAGTTTCATCTGCACCAAACAATTCATTCACATCCCGAGACCACTATAAAACAGTCTTGTTATGTTCGTTTTTTGTTTAATTTATTATTTAAATTCTTTGGTAGCCCTATTCAGCTACTTAATAAAAAATTCAGTTAGTATGAATAGAAAAGCATGGTAGTAAATTTTTTTTAATTTTTCTTGCTTATTTTTAAGTATCATATCATATTAAATTAATAATTGTATTATTATGAATTAAAATTCACTATTTTCGTTTTTAATTCAGTCAAAAACTCAGTAAAAATTAGATATGGACTTCAAAATGATAGGACCTTTATTAAATAATTATATTAAATATTAATTGGTATACATCCAACTTTAAACAGAAATTTTGAGGAGTACTCATGAAAATTTATACCACTCCCATGTGTCAGGAAGTAGTCAGACTAGCTGGAGTTTCCCAATACACTGTAAAGCAGGATAACAATTTCCAAGGAGCTGATCTGGTCATTGTTCTTTCTGAAACAGAAACAAACACTCCATCCATCAAAATCAAGTTAAACACATTTAAACAGATATATGAAAGTATTGATCGGATTTCAAGCAGGTTAAAAACGGAAAAACTACATATGGATCAATTTAAAGAAGATTATTCCAATTATGTTAATCCTGAAGGGGATTTGTTGGATGAAAGGAAAAAAATAAAAGTTAAGGTGTACTCAAATTTTATAAGAGAAATAGTGGAGGACATGGGATTTTTCCTGGTCGAAGAGAAACCTGACTTTCTGGTCTTTCCAGATTACATGAAAGACACTCCTAATACTGATATTAAGAATGAAATAGAATTTATGGGAAATCAGGCTGTGGAAATACCATCTCATAAAAATGCACCCCTCCATCCTCTGAAAAGAGCCAAAATGCGATATGATATTCTGGAGAATAGATTATGTATGAAACCCTAAGTTATATTGGTGGAGTTCACAAGCATGAAGAAATGACGGAACTTATTGAGGATCTGGGGGGTTTTGTGCTGCAGGAGACCACCAGTCAAATGGATCTGGTCCTGACTCTGGCGGTGCCTATAGAAGATGTGAAAAAGGTAGATGAAAAAGCCAGGGAACTGTTGGGAGTAATTAAAATAGCACCCATGGCAGGGACAGAAATTGCCATTGTATCACCAACACTGGCCCGTCAACATCTCCCCCACTCTGCCTGTGACATATCAGAGTACCTCCGGCGTTATGGGGCTAAGGATAACATGATCGGATTGTCTCGTGGTGCAGGGAAGGGAATAGCACGTATCTCTGAGGATGAAAAAAGACTCATTGAAGAACATGATCTGGCAGTTTTTGCCCTAGGAAGTTTTCGAGAATGCCTCATGAACAAAACACACCTTTTCAACGATATAGAAATACCGGTGGTAGTTACTGGAGCTCCAGAAATGGATTTAGATGACTTACCAGGGGCTACAGCTTATGTGAGTGGGTTGGGGAGGATTCCACGTCGTTTAAAAAGGGGTGAAAACATCCGGGCACTCAAGAACCTGGCGGAAGTCGTGGAGGATATCATTGACACTCGCCGGAAGGAAATGATGGATGATCCACCTATTGTACCATCCATACTGGTTAAAACTGAAATAGAAAATCAGATACCTGCAGTAGAAAAAATTTATTCACCTGCACCAGTGGTAAGTCAACTGGATGGAGTCCGAGTAAAACTGGACTTTGACACTTATAAAGATGAGATCGCGGAAGTGATGGTAAATGATTACAGTCTGGGAGATGTTTCTGAAATTAAAAAATCCATGATGTACGACTATACTTTGGTGAAGCTCCTTCCTGAAACTTCCATAATTTAAATTATAAAAATTCAAAATTATTTTTTCCACGTACATTTAAGATTAAAAACTATGATAAATAGACCATTAATTCCATTAACCATTTAGGATTGGCAGTTAAATGAGAAGAATTCTCCAGTATTTAATGTTTATATCCTTTTTTTTCGTGGGATTCTTAGTCCTTAATTATTATGTTTTTTTTGGAATGTCATTTCTACTGGGTCTACCTATGGATAATGGATTTTACATCATTATGTTAATTGCAGCCATGTCTTATCCTGTGGCCACTATGATTGAAAGGATGGTTTCCAATACTTTTACACGTGTATTTTACACTGCAGCCTCAGCATGGATGGGAATATCATTTTATCTTTTGTTTTTCCTCATCATTTATGCAGTGTTGTCTTTATTTTTCAAAGTACCTCGTGAAAGTTCAGGAATTTTAATTGCCATATTAACTACAGTAATCAGTGCATATGCTATATATAACAGTTATCTATTAAAGAATTCAGAGATTGAACTATCTTTAAATGGTTTAAAAGAAGATTTAAGGGCAGTACATCTTAGTGATATTCATATTGGTTCCATTCGGAATTCAGGTTACCTGGAGAAAATAGTCCATGAAACCAATAAGTTAAACCCGGATGTGGTGTTTATAACTGGAGACATGGTTGATGGCAGTGCACGATTACATAAACACACATTCAAGGCTATAAACAGTTTAAAAGCCCCAACATTTTTTGTTACTGGTAATCATGAGACCTATGAAGGCTTAGATGAGGTTTTCAGGGTGCTTGAATCCACAAAACTGAAAATTCTCCAAAATGAGCTGGTTGAATTTAGGGGTATGCAGGTTATTGGGGTGGGGTATTCTTTTGAAAGAAACCATCTTAAAAACACCCTTTCTCAACTGGAAATTAAAGATGAAAAACCATCAATTCTCCTGTACCACCTTCCCCGGGAATTGAAGGAAGCCAGTGAGGCAGGGATCAATCTGCAACTATCCGGCCACACTCATAATGGTCAGATGATACCATTCAATTTCCTGGTTAAATTGATTTTCCCTTATATCAGTGGATTATACGAGTACCAGGAAACTCGACTGTATGTATCTCAGGGTACAGGAACATGGGGTCCTCCTATGAGATTAGGTTCCAGGTGTGAGATGACTTTAATCAAATTAAAAGCTATTAATTAAAATAATTATTTTTTCTCTTTATGCACTATTTTTATATTAATAGATTTTCCGGTACATCCTGGGCAGTTTTTGCAGTCATGTTTGAATAGGGAAAGGAAGGGTTTAAGGAGGTTATCTATTTTTTTCATTTTTTTCCTCTTTTTTAATATCAACTATGATTCTATATCCACTGTAATTTTAGTAGTTCAGTGAATAAGGAATTATTAACAGGTTTAATTTAATATCAGATTGAGTATGGTTCCGGTGATTATGGCAATGAAAAGCATTAAAACAACAGTTTTAAGCATATCTTTAATTCCCAGTTCTTTTATCAGGACAATGAAGGTTGCTATGCATGGGAAACTGGATGCTAAAACCGTACAGGCCACCACAAGTTGTGTGGGGCTTAAGTTTAAGGGTGCAAGCATGGCTGTTGCCAGGTCTTTCCTTAGAAAGCCCATAATTAGAGCATCAATGGCTTGATTGGGAAGTCCCAACATTTGGGACATGATGGGGGCCAGTAAATTGGAGAGGGCACTCATTATTCCCACCAAATATAAGATGTTAATGGCTAGTATCCCTAGAAACACAAAGGGTAAGGCCTCTATCAGGAATCCCCTCACTCTCATCCAGGTTTTTTTAAGTAAGGTCCCCATATGGGGTATACGGTATGGGGGGATTTCAAAAAAGATCTCTGGACTTTCTCCTTTTAATAAAAAGTTCAAAATGGATCCCATGATTATGAAAAGTAGGAGCAGTGTTCCATACACCATAAAGATATACTGGATGCCATATTTACCTAATAAACCTATGATAACTGCTGTTTGGGCCATACAGGGGACTGATATGGCGATAAGTGTCGCGGCTATGAATTTTTCTCTTTTCCCTTCCAGGATTCTGGTGGAAAGCATGGCCGGAACATTACAGCCAAAGCCAAGAACAATGGGTATGGTGGCATAGCCATGCAATCCTAGTTTATGCATTATACTATCCAATAGGACTGCAAGACGAGGAAGATAACCAAAATCCTCTAAAAATCCTAAAACAAGATAGAATGAGAGGATATAGGGTAAAACAACAGCAAATATCACATAAATTCCGGTGGTTAATAAGCCGAAAGAAGTTTCATATTCATATCCACTACCAATCAGGATATCATGGATGAAACCCGTGGGAATAAAGTTTTCCACTACACTGGTAATGAAAGGTCCATAATACTGATAATATAAGGGATCTAGAATATAATTGATTAAGAGTTCTCCAAACCCTATTACAACTTGCATGGTGATGAATATCACTATTATGGCTATTATGATTCCTGAAAGCGGTCTTACTGATGCATCTTCTAATTTTTCCAGTAGAGAGGGGTGGCGGTGTTCTATTTTCTGAACTCCGGATAATATTTCTCCTATAAAAGCCCATTTTTCACTATCATCCATTTTGGGGATTTTAGAAAGTTGTTTATCTTTTTTTATTGTTGTTTCATTTACAATATTAACTAAATCTTTTATGCCTTCACCAGTAACAGCCACTGCAGGGATAACATTAATTCCAGTGATTTTATTGAGTTTTTCCAGATTCACATGTATTCCTTTTCTTTTGGCAGCATCCCACATGTTAAGCACTATCACAGTGGGAATGTTATGTTCTAGAATCTGTAGGGTTAGATAAAGGTTTCTTTCTAGGTTAGTGGCATCTAAAACATTGATTATTAAGTCAGGTTTTTCATTGAAAAACATATCCCTGGCTACTTCTTCAGCTTTACAGGAGGGGGATAAAGAATAAGTTCCAGGCACGTCTATGATGTCCATTTCATTTTGGCCTATTTTAAGCTGGCCTTTGGTGTATCCTACAGTGGTGCCAGGATAATTTGATTGGATAACGTTTACTCCGGTTAATCTGGAGAAAACAACACTCTTACCCACATTAGGATTGCCCATGAGCAGTATTTTCTTCAAATCTCTTCCACCCATACTTTTTTTGCCATTCCCTGGCCTATAGCCATTTTACAGCCTTCTATCTCCAGGACTACTGGGCCACGTAAAGGTGCTGCGCATGTTTTTCTAATAGTTTTCCCTTCCCGAATGTTCATCACTTCTAAACGATTTTTTAAACCGGGACCTCCTTCAATTTTCTGGATTATTGCTTTTTTCCCGTTTTTAAGTTCTACTAATGTGATCATAATACACCTCAAATGTTAGACTAACCTAACTTTCCTTTTTCACCTATTTATAATTTTAAGATAGAATTCAAATAAAAAATAATTAGTTATATTTATTTAATCAACGTATAAATGGATTTATAAATCTGGTTTTCCAATTACAAATTAATATGTTACTTTTTAAGATAAATATGATGGTATGGGTGTGTTTAATGGTTAATCTTGTTTATAATTTTGTTTTCTATTTGTGGTTAATTATGGGATTGGGTAAAGTTTATATATTGTTTTGAATATATATTCATAACATGTCTAGGCCCAGAAGATTTAGTTTAATATTGGGAAAACCAAGAGTATGTCGTTTTACTCCTGATACACCTCATGATGGGGAGGTTGAACCATTAAATGTAACAATGGAAGAGTTTGAGTCTTTAAGACTTAAGGATTATCAGGAAATCCAACAGAAAAAGGCAGCAGAAATTATGAATATTTCTCAACCCACTTTTCACCGTACTCTTAATTCCGCCCGTAGAAAGATATCCATGGCCCTAGTCGAAGGTAAAATCATTCAAATAAAAGGAGGAGATTATTTTATGGATAAAAGAAGATATTTATGTAAAAATTGCGGTTTCGAATGGCAGAGTGCCAGTAAAGAATATGATAAATGTCCAGATTGTGATTCTGAAAATATAGAACAAATTGTGGTTGCAGATTCCCAGGGTACCATACAACCAGGATTAGGAAGAAGAAGAGGGGCTGGTGGTATGGGAATGGGAGCTGGACCTCCAAGAGTCTGCAAATGTCCGCAATGTGGTTACGAATCACCGAAAAATCCTGGAATTCCCTGTCGTGATGTGAAGTGCCCTAAATGTGGTATTCCACTTTGCGGTTCTGATTAAGCCATTTATAGGAGGAAAAAGTAATGGTGCTAATATGCATTCCCAGTCTCGATAAAAATGGACTAAAAGGAGAAATATCCCAACATCTGGGAAAAACTCCTTATTTTGTTTTAATAAGATGGGAAAATGATGAAATAGAAGATTTGCAGGTTTTAGAGAGCAAAGGAAAACATATGGGTGGAGGTATGACTCCTGGTGAGTTCATCACTGGTTCTGGAGCTGAAGCACTTTTATGTGGTAATTTGGGTTCTAAAGCCATTCAAATGATCCAAAGTGCTGGAATTAACGTTTATGTGGGAGCAACTGGAACAGTAATTGACGCCCTACAAGATTGGGCAGAAGGAAAACTGCAAAAGGCTAACCAAGATTCAGCATGCGCAGATGGTCATGTTTAAACAGTAAATCATGGTTAGTGCATGAAACTCTCCAGAAAAACATCTAATTCCAGTAAAAAACAATTATTTATTATTTAGGTGAATTCTAAGATAAACTCACAAAGTCATGAATTGAATGGGATGATTTTTTTGAAATCAAATACAGAAGAAACAACTATAACAGAATCAATTACTGAAGAAGAACATAAAAAACTCCTAATGCAACAAGAAATTACCATAGTAAAGCGGATGAGTAATATTTCTCATAAAATCGCGGTAATGAGTGGTAAAGGGGGAGTAGGAAAATCAACCATCGCTGTCAATTTGGCAGCGGCATTTGCCTTAAAAAACTACCAAACAGGCTTAATGGATGTGGATTTGCACGGACCGGATGTTCCTCATATGTTAGGAGTAGAACATGCCGTTTTAGGGCAATCGCCCCAGGGAATATTGCCTGTTAAGGTAAGAGAGAATCTGGAAGTTTTATCTATAGAATTCATGTTACCCTCCAAAGGATCCCCAGTGATTTGGAGAGGGCCTAAAAAAACCGGAGCCATAAGACAATTCTTGTCTGATGTTTCCTGGGGAAAACTGGACATGTTGGTTATTGATAATCCTCCAGGAACAGGCGATGAGCCTTTAACCGTACTACAATCAATCCAACCTCTGGATGGAGTAGTCATGGTAACCACTCCCCAGGCTGTGGCAGGAGAAGATGTTAGAAAATGTGTTAACATGGTGAAAGGACTGAAGATCCCAGTTTTAGGAATCATAGAGAACATGTCTGGATTTACCTGTCCGCACTGCCAACAAGAAATTGATATTTTTGGAAAAGGAGAAGGGAAGGAACTGGCAGAAGAATTGGAAATACCATACTTAGGAAGTTTGCCTATGGAAATTCAGGTTAGAGAAAACTCAGACCAGGGTAAACCTTTCATTTTTGCTGATCCACAATCCCAAATATCCCAAAATTTCATGGAAATAGTTTCTGAAATTGAAAATAAGCTTCAAAATTAATCCAAAACAAAATTATGTTATTAAAAATATATTATTTAAAGAGGTGATTGGATGAAAGTAGCAATAGCTGCCAGTGGAGATAGTCTTGATTCACAGGCCAGTCCTGTATTCGGAAGATGCTCCCATTTGATAGTGGTAAATATAGAGAATGGAGAATTCAAAGATGTTAAGGCCATACCCAACCCTGCCACAGTAGAAGGTGGAGGAGCTGGGATAAAAACTGCTAGAATAGTAGGGGATGAAGGGGCAGAAGCCCTAATATCGGGTTCAGTGGGTCCTAATGCTTCTGAAGTTTTAAGCCAACTGAGTATAAAAGCCTATCAGATGGTTCCTGGAACAGTAAAACAAAATTTAACCCTTATATCTGAGGGTAAACTGGAAGAACTTACTCCCTCAGCTCCTCGAGGACGTGGTCTGGGAATGGGGGGAAGAGGAAGACGTTAATCTGAAGCAAGAGAGTATCGGATTATCCGGGATTAGATTATCCTGAAATAATACAGGACATATGGATATTACTATAAATAAATAACCACAGGAAGTTACCATGAAAATAGCCATAACGGGTGGAAAAGGGGGTACTGGTAAATCAACAATATCAACAGCTTTAGCTCTTGAAATAGCAAATTATAAGAAGGTATTGTTAGTTGATGTTGATGTTGAATGCCCTGATGATCATATAATTCTTTCAACAACCCGAGAAAAGCTGGAAGATGTTTATGCCCTGCTTCCCAGTTTTAACCAAGAAAAATGTTTGAAGTGTGGACGCTGCGCTGAAGTCTGCAAAGAAAACGCAGTGGTATTTGTTAAGGACAGATATCCATTCATAGTCTCTGGACAGTGCAATGGTTGTGGTGCTTGTCTTTTAACCTGCCCCTCAGGAGCCCTGGGGGAGGGTCAGCAAGTAATTGGATCCATATATCAGGGTAAATGCCAACAACCCCATGAACATGAGAAGGACCATCTCCTTTTGGTGTGGGGTGAGATTGAAATTGGTTGTGAAAACACATCTTTAGTGGTCAATGCCACTAGGAAATACGCTACGGATCATTTCTCTGATTATGACTATTTTTTAATAGATACCGCTGCAGGAACACATTGCAACGTGATTTCTGCCATGCTCGATGCAGATTTGGCTCTGGCAGTGACAGAACCCACTCCCCTTGGAAAACATGACCTGGAACTGATCCTTCAACTACTGGACATCATGCAGTTACCTGCCCAGATAATCATTAACAAATCAGATATAGGTGATTTAAACCTTATTGGAGAGGTTTCACGGGATAAAAATGTTCCAATAATACAGAAAATTCCATATGAAAGGAATATATTAAAAAAACACTCCCGGGGTCAACCAGTGGTTCATAAAAATATTGAAGAACTTGCTTATTCCTTAATAGGGATGAGAACATAGGGTGGAGAGCACAAAAAAATGAAAACCATTACCATACTATCGGGAAAAGGAGGAGCTGGAAAAAGTACTTTAACTGCCTCCTTATCTGTAATGTTAGCATTGGATAATAAAATAGTGGCTGTTGATTGCGACGCTGATGCACCCAATTTAGCTCTGGTTTTAGGTCTGGAAGAGAAGAATTTTGATACATGGGAATCATTAACCACCGGTGAAAAAATCCAGTTCTCCCCAGAGAAATGCAAAACACTTAAATTCTGCCCTAAATGCCAGGGGCTTAAAAAATGTGTAGATGTTTGTAATTACTCAGCCATCACCTGGAATGATGAGAAAGACCTTCCTGAAATTAACGAATTATTATGTGTTGGCTGTGGGGCCTGTCAATTAGCCTGCCCAACAGGAGCTTTCGAACTCAAAAAAGTTGAAAACGCCAAAATAGGTGTTGGAAAAACTCAGTATGGATTTCCCATAGTTTCAGGACAGCTTAAAATAGGAGAATCAGGTTCAGGAAAAGTGGTAAATGCACTTCGAGTGAAAGCCTCAGAAATTGCAGAAAACATCCAAGCAGATTACATGATTCTAGATGCAGCTGCCGGGATCGGCTGCCCAGTCATTGCCTCAGTAAGGGGAAGTGACTATATAATACTTGTAACTGAACCAACCCCTGTAGCCTTTGGAGATCTTAAAAGAGCCATAAAACTGATTGATCATTTTAATATTCCTTGTGGGGCAGTTATCAATCGTTGCGGAATCAACAGGGACTTCGCCAACCATCTGCAGGACTACTTCCAGGAAAACCAGATCCCACTACTGGGGATGATACCTTATGATATTAGATTTGTGAAGGCATTGATTAATTTAAAGCCCGCAGTAGTTTATGAACCCAATTTTAAGATGATTTTTGAAGATATAATGAATAATTGTCTGTTGGATATGCAGGAAACTCCCTAATTTTAGTGGAGTACACTTAGGGTATGGCTTAGAAGTTTATTAGGATCCAGAGGAGGTTAAGTTTAATAATGGAAAATGGAGCTTTTGATGGCTTAACTAACCGGTTTAAAAAGGGTGAAAGAGCAGCAAAATATTCTACACTTACTAATCTAGGTTTAAGTATTATTAAAGGAGTTTTTGGGCTGTTATCAGGTAGTGTGGCCCTTATGGCTGATTCAATTCATTCTTTTTCCGATATTTTTGCTTCTTTAGCTGTTTATATTGGGCTTAAACTTTCTCAACGAAAACCAGACCAGAAATTTCCCTATGGTTATTACAAAGCAGAAACAATGTCTTCCCTTATCATCGCTGTGGTGATCGTGTTCAGTGGTTTGGAAGTAATAATGGAATCTGTACAGGGAATAATAAATCCTCAACCGTTGAAAATACCATTCATTGCCATTTTAGTCGCTGCTATTTCAGTCGCTGTTTCCTTCCTCCTGGCCCGTTATGAACAGAAAGTGGGGGAAGAAATAGAATCTCCGGCTCTTTTAGGAGATGCAAAACATAGTCTTGTTGATGTTTTTTCATCGTTACTGGTTTTTGCAGGAATAGTAGCCTCATACATTGGTTATTTAAGTCTGCAGGGAGTAGCAGGATTATTAGTTTCTTTACTGATTATTTGGATGGGTTTGAAGATAGGTAAAAATGCTGTG
>Ga0334899_1002060_pt1 | contig 17090 bp, 14 predicted proteins | sample GraSluR3_MG_FD_207219 | JGI IMG/M metagenome (GOLD analysis project Ga0334899, IMG submission 207219) | Sludge microbial communities from methane-producing bioreactor in Wageningen University, Netherlands - Granular Sludge_8_08-R3 | ecosystem: Engineered > Bioreactor > Anaerobic > Unclassified ... | reverse complement strand
GGTTAGGAGACAAACATTTTCTGTGGCAGAGATTTTTCCCAATCCGTTTTCCCAATCCGCCCAAATCAGGTTTGTTTCAGAAAAAAGTGCAGACTATTCGCTGGAAGTGTTTGACCTGAGTGGAAAGCAGCTGTTAAAAAGAGAACTGGGATTTTATCCTGCGGGCAAACATGATGTTGAAGTTACGCGGGATGGACTTGAAAACGGGATTTATATTTTCCGGTTAATTAATTCCAGCGGGCAATCAGGGCAGGGCAGGTTTGTGATTTCCGATTGATGATTCAGTAATCTTTTCCATTCAAACTTTGAATTACCGAAATTTGCCAATCTTCCAGTTGAGGAAGCATGGTTTCTACCTTTGCAGATTCAATTTCAGCCAAATTATTCTGCTCCAGTGAGTCGTTTTCGAGTTGGTAGAGTTCGAGGGTAATTTCACCCGCTTTATTCTGAATGCGGTGCAGTTTCCACGGCCAGTCCAGCCAGGCCGCGTGGCCGGGAAAGGTATCTTCCGGGAATTGCCGGGAAATTGCGGCGGCATCCAAAACCAGGCGTGCCGAATCGGATACGGTTTTTCCCTGAGCCTGGGCTTCCAGCAGATCAGTCATCCACTGGGCCGAGGGTGTTCTTCTTCCCGGGGACGAATATTGCCAGAATCCCAGCGGTTGGGGCCGGTTTTCCATTTCACCTTCGATGGCAGGCACCAGACTTATGCCGTCTAAAACGGTTTTATTTTCCAGGGGTATGCCTGCAACTTCGAGCAGGGTGGGGAAAATATCGACGGTATTGGCAGGCAGGTTGGTGGATTGGGGTTGCGGAATTTTTGCCGGCCATTCAATAATTGCCGGCACCCGTAGTCCACCTTCGTAAATATCGGCTTTGTGCCCGCGGCCTCCGGTAATTCCCACATTGGGCAGGCCGCCGTTGTCGCTGCAATACCAAAGCAGCGTGTTTTTGTCAATTCCGAGGTTTTTCAGTTCCTGCCTCAGTTTTCCCATGGCGCGATCCATTCCGGTAATTTCGCCGTAAAAATTTGCCAAAGCCGGCTCCAGGTCTGCGTACAGCAAACTGTCCTGTTCGCCCGCAATATGCGGCAGATGAGGTGAACCAAACCATACGACCGTAAAAACGGGCCGGCCCGAATCCGCATGTTTTCGGATGAATTCAATGGCGGCATCGACGGTAACTTCCGAGCTTTCGCCGTACAGCTGCACTGCCGTTCCTTCGCGACTGAGAATGGGGTCGTTTTCATAAAAATTGGGTGCCGATAGCCATTCGTCAAAACCACTGGCTCCGGGGTTCACCGGACTTCCCACCTGAACTGACCCCAGGTGCCATTTTCCGAAATGGCCGGTAACATAACCTGCTGATTGCAGCACTTCGGCAATGGTATTTTCCTGCGGACGCAATGTATTTCCCCAGCTAAAACAGCCAAATCGGTTGGGATGGCGGCCGGTCATCACACTTCCGCGGGTAGGAGAACAAACCGGAGCGGCAGCATAAAACCGGTCGAAGCGCAGTCCGCTGGCTGCCAGGTTATCGAAGTTGGGTGTTTGTACCACCGGATGTCCGTTGTAAGCCATATCGCCCCAGCCCTGATCATCGGCCATTACCAGAACGATATGCGGACGGCTGTCCGGCGCTTTTTCGTTTGTACAATTGTTAAAAGTTACTGTCAGCGCAAGTAAAATAATCAACAATGCTGTTTTTATGAGTCGTTTCATCGAATTACTGTTTCTGTAAAAATAGAAATTTGTAGCCGGGAGAAAAAGATTATGCCGAAAATTTGGAGAACAACCTTTTAAATCCTTTATATCTTTGTCTTGTTAACAGAAAGTGGTACTAATTAATGATACAGATATGAAAAAGTTAACGTTTGTTTCGGTTCTATTTTTATCGATTTTGGGAATAGCCTGTTCTCCGGGAGCAAAAAAAGAAAGCCCGGGTTTACTGCGCGTAGCCCTTTGCGGACTGGCCATCGAGTCGAGTACCTTCTCTCCGCTGGTTTCGCATACCGAGGCTTTCCGTATTCGTAGGGGCGATGAAATCTTTTCCTACTATCCGTTTCTGGATGAAAATTCGGAAAACCGGAAACGGGCCGAATGGTTTCCCACGCTGAGGGGTCATGCCATTCCGGGAGGTATTGTGACCCGCGCTGCTTACGATTCGCTGGTGAACGAAACGCTTGCATTGTTAAAGGAAAATCTGCCTTACGACGGCATCTTTTTCGATATCCACGGGGCGATGAGCGTGGTTGGACTGGATGATCCGGAAGGAGATTTTATCGCCAGAATTCGCGAAGTGGTGGGCACGGAACCAGTGATTTCAACTTCCATGGATTTGCACGGCAACGTCACCGAAAAGCTGGCACACCATACCGACCTGATTACCTGTTACCGGCTGGCGCCGCACGAAGATGCGCTGGAGTCGAAACAACGCGCGCTGGAAAACCTGCTCGACCGGCTGGAAAGCGACAAGGGAAAACCGAAATACAAAGCCTGGGTTCCGGTGCCCATCCTGTTGCCTGGTGAAAAAACAAGTACCCGCATTGAACCGGGGAAAAGTTTATATGCGAAAGTTCCGGGCGTTGCCGACCAGGAAGGGGTAACCGATGCCGGCATATGGATTGGTTATGCATGGGCCGACGAACCGCGCAATCACGGTGTGGTAATGGTTACCGGCGACGACCGCGAAAAAGTGACCGAAGGCGCTGAATACCTGGCCCGAAGTTTTTGGGATGTCCGACATGATTTTGAATTCGTGGCTCCGGTAGCTCCGCTCGAAGAATGCCTCGACATGGCCGTTGCCAGCGAAAAACAGCCCTTTATCATTAGCGATATGGGCGACAACCCCACTGCCGGTGGTGCAGGAGATGTGACCTGGACTTTGCAGCAGATTCTGGCCCGCCCCGAATTTCAAACGGAAAACGGACCATCGCTCATTTATGCCTCGCTGCCCGGCCCCGATTTTGTGGAAAAAGCGATCGCCGCAGGAGTGGGAAACATAGCAGAAGGTTTGGCCGGAGCCATTGTCGATGACCGATTTGCGCCGCCCATCCGGCTTTCAGGAACAGTTTTGGCCATCGATACTGAAGACCCGACCGCCGAAACTGCAGTGGTGGTACAGGTGGGAAGCGTGAAAGTGATTGTTACCAAAAAACGGAAACCGTACCATTACGAAAAAGATTTCACCCGGCTGGGGCTGAATCCGCGTGAAACCGATATTGTGGTGGTGAAAATCGGATACCTGGTACCCGAACTTTACGACATGCGCGCCGACTGGATTATGGCACTAACTCCCGGCGGTGTGGATCAGGATTTGGAACGCCTGGACTACAAACGGATAAAACGCCCGATGTTTCCGCTGGATAAAGACATGCCCGACCCGGATTTATCAGCCCGTCTGATTTCGGTTTCCGACAAAATTTAAGCATATTGCCCGGTTTTTGGAAGGCTTCAGGTCGCGGTTGGTAAATTTCAAACATATTTATTAGCCAACGAAACATTGAAAGCCACTGTCTGAAATATCGCGGGATTCTTTTTATTTTTCTGATTTTCTGTTTACCTTCCACTGTTCAAAATTAAATTTATGGTATTTTTTTCAGCATTTCAGCAAAGCTACTTGTGGTTACCTCTTGTGGGGCTTATTGTTGGAGTGCTGGCTACCATGATTGGCAGTGGCGGAGGTTTCTTTTTTCCGCTTATCCTGATATTGTTTTTCGGAACCTCTTCTCACGTTGCGGTGGCTACATCGCTGGCTGCCACGCTGCCCTTATGCATTGTAGGTTCGGTGGGGCACTACCGGCGCGGAAATATTCATTCGAAGATGGTACTGGTATTTGGCACAGCAGGTATTTTAGGTGCCGTTGCGGGCGCCTGGGTTGCACAACAGATGGATACGGAACAGTTGAAAATGGCCTTTGGCTTTTATTCGCTGGTGCTGGCTGCGATTATTTTTTGGAATAACCGGAAAAAGAAAAGACAGGGGCAGATAACGGAAAAAGAAGAAAAAAAGAAAAAAAGGGGGCAATTGGTGCAGGGTTCAGCTTACGGATTTGCCGGCGGGATTATAAGCGGAACATTTGGCACAAGTGGCTCTGCGCCTGTACTGGCGGGACTTGTAGCTTTAAATACTCCCATCAGACTGGTTATTGGAACTTCGCTGGCGGTGGTGTTTATCAATACGGTTTCTGCTTTGACGGGACATGTGCTGCTTGGCGAAATCGATCTAACCCTGGTTTTGTTTCTTACAGCAGGAACGGTGATTGGAGCAGCCATAGGACCCTATTTGCTCGGGAAAATAAAACTGGAACGCTCGGAAGGAAATATCCGGATATGGTTCGCCCTGATTATTTTCATTTTTGGATTGATTTTGATTTTTGCATGATATGATTTTTACCATATACATTATTATTCTTTCGTACTTTGCAGTAGGTGCTGCAGCTTTTTATTTTATCAACCGGAAAAAAAATCGCAACGCTGCCCGTGAAAGCTGGAAAAAGTATATCACCTACTTTTTAATCATTCATGTGCTGTTTTTGGGAATCGTTTTTAATCCGCTTTTTTTCAGAATTATAGCCGTGGTAATCATTTTAACCGGGATATTTGAACTGATCAGGGTGTTTCGGAAGTCGGAACACCGGAATCCGGGATTTTTTGTGGGAGCGCTTTTGCTGTTTTTGGTTTTTGCTGTTGGATTTTTTCAGTTCAGCAGATTGAATAAAAATCTGGTGTTATTCACGTTTCTGGTGCTTTCCATTTTCGATGCATTCAGCCAGATTAGCGGACAACTGGCGGGCAGGCGAAAACTCTTTCCGGCCATTAGCCCGGGAAAAACGGTAGAAGGATTGCTGGGTGGAACTTTAATAGCCCTCGCCAGTTCGCTGTTGCTGAAAAACCTGGTAGAATTTTCAACATTAAAAATAGTTCTGGTTGCGGCAGGAATTGTTTTATTTGCTTTTGCAGGAGATGTGGCTGCATCGGTTTATAAGCGGAGGTATAACGTGAAGGATTTTTCGAAATTATTGCCGGGGCACGGAGGTTTTCTCGACCGGTTCGACAGCATAATTGCCGGCGGTGCCTTTGTTTCCTTAGTTGAAGTTGCAGGATTTTTAAACTGAATAGTATGGGAAATCAAATCGGATTAACAGTAATTTTTCTAATTGCCATTTCGCTCTTGCTGGTTTTTAATGAAATGGTTTACAGGCGTTTGGGATTAAAAGGGGAAATTACCCGGAAATTTGCTCATTTTACAGCCACACTGTCCACCATCACTTTCCCGTATTTGTTTAACGACCACTGGTATGTGTTGTTTATGGCGTTTGCATTTTTCGTTTTACTGTTTGTCAGTCGCCACCGTACTTACCTGAAATCGATTCACGACATCCAGCGGATTTCCATTGGAAGTTACCTGCTGCCGGTTTCCATTTACCTCACATTTCTGGTGGCGTACAAACTTGATAACAAATTTCTGTTTATTCTGCCAATTTTGGTGCTGGCCATTTGCGATCCGGTAGCCGGAATTCTGGGCATTAATTTGCAGCAATACAACAATAAAATAAACCTGTTTGGCCGCGAACTGCAAAAAACCTGGCTAGGTTCGGCTTCTTTTTTTATTTCCTGTTTCGTTATTAGCCTTATTGCGCTCTATTTCAATCAGGAACAAATTAATATGCGGATTTTCTTCATTGCTGTCACTGTGGCATTTGTAAGTACATTTGCCGAAATGCTGAGTTGGAAAGGAAGTGATAATCTGTTTATTCCACTGAGTGTTTTGCTGGTTTTGGTAATTTTGTTATAAATGATTTTCAAAAAAACAGATATGAAACTCATTTTCAGAGGTGAAAATATTTTGAATATTCCAAATGTCCTTAGTTTTTACCGGCTAATCATGTTTCCGGTTGTGCTTGTTCTGGCGGTGCTGGGGGTTGAAAAGTGGTTTGTAATTTTGTTCTGCATCAATCTGGTAACCGATATTTTAGATGGATTTATTGCCCGAAAATTCAAGCTGGTTACAAAATTTGGCGCCGCCCTCGATAACCTTGCCGATATGGGCACTTATGTGCTGGCTTTGCTCGGTGTATTTCTGTTTAAGTGGCAGGATTTCCGGCCACACGCATGGTTGTTGTACCTGTTTCTGGCAGTTTTTGTGCTCAGTTATTTTGTGGCTTTTGTACGTTTCGGAAAAATTCCCGGCCTGCACCTTTACGGGCCGGTAATTGCCGGTTACCTCCAGGGTGTTTTCTTTTTTGTACTTTTTGTGTGGGGTTTTTACCTCTGGTTTTATTACATCGCCGTGGGCTGGGGTGCTCTGGCTTATATCGATAAAATTCTGGTTTTGCTGAAAACCAACGACATCAGACCGGGGCTCAAAGGCATTTACTGGGTAATGCGTGAAAAAAAATAAAAGGTTTTGTTTTTGCCCAGTTTTTGAAAAACAAATACCTTTCAACATTATATGAAAACGATATTTTTTAACCAACTAAAATTTATGTAATATGACTTACCTTCCAAAAGAATCGCGTTACGATGAAATGACTTACAACCGTTGCGGAAAGTGGGGATTGAAACTTCCGGCTGTTTCGCTTGGCTTGTGGCACAACTTCGGGGGAATTGATATCCTCGAAAACGGCCGCGCCATGTTGCACCGCGCGTTCGATTTGGGCATTACCCATTTCGATTTGGCCAACAACTACGGGCCGCCCCCGGGTTCGGCAGAAGAAAATTTCGGGAAAATTCTGAAACAGGACTTCAAAGCATATCGCGACGAGCTGATTATTTCGTCGAAAGCCGGTTACCTGATGTGGCCCGGACCATACGGCGAATGGGGCAGCCGCAAATATGTACTGGCCAGTCTCGACCAGAGCCTGAAACGTATGGGGCTCGATTATGTGGATATTTTCTATTCGCACCGTCCCGATCCCGACACCCCGCTGGAGGAAACCATGATGGCACTGGACCGGGCAGTTCGCTCGGGAAAGGCACTTTATGCAGGCATTTCAAATTACCCGGCTGATATGACCCGAGAAGCTTCCCGTATTTTGAAAGAGCTGGGAACGCCTTGCCTCATCCATCAACCCAGATATTCGATGTTTGAACGTTGGGTGGAAGACGGTCTGCTGGATGTGCTGGAAGAAGAGGGAATCGGGTGTATTCCGTTTTCGCCGCTGGCGCAGGGACTGCTTACCGACAAATATTTAAAAGGTATTCCTGAAGGTTCGCGTGCCACCCGCGAAGTGTTTCTGAAAAAAGAGGATGTGGATTCGGCGCACGATAAAATTATGGCGCTGAATGAAATTGCCCAAAACCGCGGTCAGTCGCTGGCACAAATGGCCCTGGCGTGGGTGCTGAAAGACAAGCGGATTACTTCGGTGCTGATTGGAGCAAGTTCGGCCAACCAGATTGAAGATAACGTGGAAATGTTGAAAAATAGGGTATTCAGCGCTGAGGAACTTCAAAAAATTGAAGCAGTTCTGAAGTAATTTTTTCCATCTTGTTTTAACAGAAATTTCAGTAAAATAATACAACTATGAATAAAAAATTATGCTTTGGTATTGTCGTTTTACTTTTCACCGGTTTAATCAGTTTTGCTCAGCAAAATCCGCTTTGGTTAAGGTATCCGGCTATTTCGCCTGACGGAACAACAATTCTTTTTACCTACATGGGCGATATTTACAAAGTCCCCTCAACCGGTGGAAAAGCAATTCCGGTTACTATTAGCGATGGCTACGAATTTTCGCCGGTTTGGAGCAACGACGGGGAGAAAATCGCTTTCGCATCAGACCGCTTTGGGAATTTCGATGTTTTTGTGATGCCCGCTTCCGGAGGCGAGGCAACGCGGTTAACGTTTCATTCAACCAACGAAAAACCGAGCAGTTTTACAAACGATAATACAGAAATTGTTTTTACGGCGCTCCGGCAGGATTTGCATACAAATGTACAGTTTCCTACAGGTGTTATGCCCGAACTATACAGCGTTCCGGTAACCGGGGGCAGGGTAAATCAAATCCTGACTTCACCCGCTCATGACGCAACTTTTAGCCCCGATGGTACAAAACTTATTTTTCACGACCAGAAAGGTTATGAAAGCGAATGGCGGAAACATCACACCTCGGCCGTAACACGTGATATCTGGGTTTACGATATGGAAAACCATTCGTACCGGCAGTTGTCTGGATTTGAAGGTGAAGACCGTAATCCGGTGTTTGCTGACAACGATAAATTCTTCTATTTAACCGAAGAAAGCGGCTCCTTTAATGTGCATCAAAGCTCATTGAGCAATCCGGGTGAAAATGTGGCTGTCACCAGCTTCGAAAACCACCCGGTGCGGTTTCTGACCAAATCGAAAAATAATACCCTGTGTTTCAGTTACGATGGTGAAATTTATACCATGAGGGAGGGTGAACAGCCTGAAAAAGTTGAGGTTCAGATTGGATACGACGGCAGGGGAAATCTCCCCAAACCGGTTCCGGTAAGCAACTTCACCGAAGCCAGGTTATCTCCGAACGGGAAAGAATTTGTTTATGTTTTCAGGGGTGAAATTTTTGTAAGTAGTATTGAACATGGCACCACAAAACGAATTACCAACACGGCACGCCAGGAAAGGAGCGTCAGTTTCAGTCCCGACGGGAAATCGCTGATTTACGCCGCAGAAACAGACAGCAGTTGGAACATTTACACCAAATCGCTCATTCGCGAAGAAGAACCCTATTTTTTCATGTCAACCATTCTGAAAGACGAAACCGTAACGGCCACCATTGCCGAAGAATTTCAGCCTGAATATTCGCCTGACGGGAAAGAGGTGGCTTACCTCGAAAACCGTACAACACTGAAAGTTATCAATCTTGAAACAAAACAGTCGAGGGTTGTTTTACCACCCGAACACAATTATTCCTATTCCGACGGCGATCAATATTTTACCTGGTCGCCCGACAGCAAATGGCTGCTGGTGAGTTTTGGCCCGAAAGAGAATATATTTCAGCGGGAGGTTGGTTTGGTCAGCGCATCCGGTAACGGAGAAATAAAAAACCTCACCCAAAGTGGTTACGCCGAAGTAGGCCCGAAATGGGAAATGGACGGAAAAATGATGATTTACGGCTCTACCCGCGAAGGAAATAAATCGGAACAGGGAAGAACGAGTAGTGGGGATGTTTTTGGTCTTTTTTTCACCCAGGAAGCATTCGACGAATTTAATTTAACCAAAGAAGAAGCTGAACTGGCCAAAGAACTGAAGGAAAAAGAAAAAGAAGATGCCGGTGAAAATGCTGACAATGAAAAAGATAAAAAAGGAAAAAAGAAAAAAGAAGCGTCCGAAAAAGAAGAAGAAAAAGTTGAAGATTTAAAATTTGACTGGGAAAATTTGAAAGACCGGAAAAAACAGCTGACCGTGCACACATCGAACCTGAACGACTGGTTGTTGTCGAAAGAGGGCGACAAGCTGTTCTATCTAACCAGTTTCGAAGAGAAAAATAACCTTTGGGTTACCGATTTAAAAACAAAGGAAACCAAACTCTTTTCAAAAATCAATGCCGGACGCACTTCCATGGAACTTTCTGATGACGGCAAATTCATTTTTGTTCTGGCCGATGGAAAACCCATGAAAGTTGATATTGCAGACGGTAAAAGCACGCCCATTAAAACTTCCGGGGAAATGGTACTGCAAACCGACCGGGAACGTTCCTATATTTTTGAGCACTGTTGGCGACAGGTTCGCGAAAAGTTTTATGTAAAAGATTTGCAGGGAGTTGATTGGGATTTTTATTATGCCGAATACAAAAAATTCCTTCCTCACATTAACAACAATTACGATTATGCCGAATTTTTAAGCGAAATGCTGGGAGAACTCAATGCATCTCATACCGGTGGAAGATACAGTCACCGGGCAGAAGGAGGCGACCAGACAACTTCACTGGGATTACTTTACGATTACGAGCACAAAGACGACGGGTTAAAAATAGCCGAAGTACTGAAAAAAGGGCCTGCCGACCGGGCAGCTTCAAAAATAAAAGCCGGTAATATTCTGGAAAAAATTGACGGTAATGAACTTACTACATCGGTCGATTTTTACCGGTTTCTAAACCGGAAAGAAAAGAAAAATGTGTTGCTTGATTTGTATAACCCTGAAACGCAGGAACGCTGGCAGGAGGTAATCAAACCCGTTTCGCTCGGCGAAGAAAATCAGCTTTTATACGAACGCTGGGTGGAATCGCGAAGAGATGAAGTGGAAAAACTTTCGGATGGAAAGCTCGGGTATGTGCATGTTCGCGGTATGAACGACGCCAGCATGAGAACGGTTTATGAAGAAGCGCTGGGAAAACACATTTCGGCGGAGGCGCTCGTGGTCGATACCCGTTTCAACGGCGGAGGAAACCTGCACGACGTGCTTTCCGATTTTCTGAACGGTAAAAAATACATGGACATTATTCCACACGGGCAATACATTGGTTCACAGCCTTCCAACCGGTGGACCAAACCATCCATTGTGGTTATGGGCGAAAGCAACTATTCCGATGCGCATCTGTTCCCGGTGGCCTATAAAATTAAAAATGTGGGTAAAAACCTCGGCATGCCTGTGCCGGGAACAGGAACATTTGTCTGGTGGGAAGCCCAGATTGACCCGACGATTGTATTCGGAATTCCCATGGGCGGATGGAAGCCGCTGGATGGTCCATTTCTGGAAAACAACCAGCTTGAACCGGACATTCGCGTGATGAATGAACCGGATAAAATGGCAACTGGTCGCGACCAGCAAATTGAAGAAGCCGTAAAAGAGTTGTTAAAATAAGCGTTGCAGTATCTTCAAACAGTATTTGGCGCAGATTGTACCAAAAAAATCCCTTCTCGGGAGCAAATCGGCGCCGGCAGGAGAATGGGCCACTGATGAAATTAGCGGTTTGTAAGAAATTTAATGCCAAGTTTGTATGTTGTGTCATGCATTGCACAAAACAGGAAGATACGCGTTTTCAGCACAACAAAAAACCCGAAGCAGGTCACTCCGGGCTTAAAATTATTTTCTGTACTTCTCTCTCCCCTGTGGGGAGATTAAGAGGGGCTTCTATTCGCCTCTAACTGCCGCCACTCCCGGAAGTACTCTTCCCTCGAGGTACTCGAGCAGGGCGCCGCCGGCAGTTGAAATGTAGGACATGCCACCGGCAAAATTAAACTTATTTACACAGGCAACTGAGTCGCCGCCGCCAACCAGTGAGAAAGCGCCTTTTTCAGTAGCTTTTACAATAGCTTCGCCCACTGCTTTCGAACCTTTGGCAAATTTTTCCATTTCGAATACGCCAACAGGGCCATTCCAAAGAATCGTAGCTGAATTCTCAATCACTTCCTTAAATCGGGCAATACTTTCCGGACCGGCGTCCAAACCTTGCCACCCTTCGGGAATTTCATCGGCCGGTAAAATTTTGGTGTTGGCATTTTCACTGAAATCGTCGGCTGCAACTACGTCTGTAGCCATAATCAGGTTCACCCCTTTTTCTTTGGCCAGTTTTTCAATGTTACGGGCAGTGTCTAAAAAATCGGGTTCGCAAATGGAATCGCCTACCTCGCCGCCATTGGCTTTCACAAAAGTGTAAGTCATTCCGCCACCCAGAATCAGGTTGTCAACGGAGCTCAGTAAGTTCTCAATGATGGTAATTTTTGTGGAAACCTTGGCACCGCCCATAATAGCAGTTAACGGGCGTTTCGGGTCTTTCACCACTTTGTCGAGGCTTTCCACTTCGCTTTCAATCAGGTAACCGAACATTTTATCGTTGGGAAAAAATTTGGCGATAACAGCAGTTGAAGCATGTGCGCGGTGAGCTGTTCCGAATGCGTCGTTAATCCAGCAATCGCCGTTCTCTGCCAGCTGTTTGGCAAATTCTTCATCGCCCTTTGTTTCACCATCGTGAAAACGCAGGTTTTCAAGCATCAGTACTTCGCCGGGTTTCAGTGCCGCAGCTATTTTTTGTACTTCTTCGCCAACACAATCGGGCGCAAGTTTTACCTCGACACCCAACAGTTTACTTAAATGCCCCACCAAATGGCGCATGGAAAACTTGTCTTCCGGACCGTTTTTCGGTCTTCCAAAGTGCGACATAATAATGGGTGAACCGCCTGCTTCCAACACTTTTTTAATGGTTGGCAGTGCAGCCTGCATACGGGTATCGTCAGTAATCTCAAAATTTTCATTTAAAGGCACGTTAAAATCTACCCTGATTAATGCCTTTTTCCCTGAAAAATTGTAGTTGTGAATTGTTTGCATTTTATTCGTTTTTAATGAGTTCTTGAAATTTCAATCAAAGATAAAAAATATATCGGCCTGAATAACCGGTAACGGAATTGAGACCATCAAATTTAAAATTGTTTTACAAATGAACATCCGGGATACTGGAATCCATCTTAAAACCATTATTTTTGGGCTATGTTTTTTAAAGATGTCATTGGTCAGGAAATGATTAAAGAACGACTTATCCGGTCGGTAAAAGAGCAACGGATAAGCCATGCACTTATGTTTACCGGCCCGGAAGGAACCGGCAAACTGGCGCTTGCGCTGGCTTTTGCACAGTACGTATCGTGCCGCAACCGGGGTGAAACCGATTCGTGCGGCGAGTGCCCCTCGTGCCGCAAATACAAAAAAATGGCGCACCCGGACCTGCATTTTGTATTTCCGGTATTTACAACCAAAGAGATAAAAAAACCGGTTTCGGATGATTTTCTGCCCAAATGGCGCGAAATGGTTCATAAAACACCCTATTTCACGCTTAGTCAGTGGCTGGGTTTTGTTGAAAACGAAAATGCACAAGGATTAATTTACGAAAAGGAAAGCGATTCAATAATGCGCAAGCTGAACCTGAAGTCGTTCGAGTCGGAATACAAGGTAATGATTATCTGGCTGCCCGAAAAAATGCACCAGGCCTGTGCAAACAAATTGCTGAAACTGATTGAGGAGCCGCCCAGCAAAACCCTGTTTTTACTCATTACCGAAGATGAAGAAGCAGTAATTTCCACCATCCGGTCGCGAACTCAACTCATTAAAGTTCCGTTTATCGACAAAAATTCGATGCGAGATGCACTGATGGAAAGTAACGCTGTTGCCGGTGAACAAATTGATGAAATTGTGCGCCTTTCAAACGGCAACTATATTACTGCCATGGAATATATGACCCCCGATGAAAGTTCTGCTTATTTTTTCATCAAATTTCAGGAGATGATGCGGTTTGCCTATATGCGCCAGGTTTTTGAGCTTACCCGATGGGCCGAAGAAATGGCAACCCTGGGCCGCGACAGGCAAAAAGCATTTTTTGCATTTGCGCTTCGGCTCATTCGCGAATACTTTGTGATGAATATGAACCGCTCCAACATGATTTACATGAACCGGGAAGAAAAAGATTGGGGAACTAAATTTGCTCCGTTTATTAACGAGCGGAATATTATCCCTTTTGCCAAAGAATTTGAGCTGGGCATAAAACACATATCGATGAACGGAAATCCGCGTATCATCTTCCTCGATACTGCCCTGCGAATGGTAAGGCTGATTAAACGGTAAGGCTGCTTTTTATCCGGCTTTCGACATCAAATTGCTATTTATCATTATTTTTGTGCATTGTAATGCGAAAAATTTAATGTAATTTCAAATTTTTGGCCTGTTACTGAAAAGCAGTTTATGGAGAATCTGGATACAATTGAACGGGGAATTAGTTCGTGCGCCGAATGTAGTTGCGACAAACTGCACGTTACCGACTGGATGAAAGATATTCCTGAAGGTATCGAAAATTCGGACATCGTTGAGGTACGGTTTAAAAATACCCGAAAAGATTTTTTCAGAAATGTTAACCAATTGAAACTGCAACCCGGAGATTTGGTGGCGGTTGAAGCCAACCCCGGGCACGATATTGGAATTGTTTCGCTGAAAGGAGAGCTGGTTACCCGGCAATTGAAAAAATACAGACCTACAACAATAAACGGTGAATTACGAAAGATTTACCGCCACGCCCGCCCCATGGACATCGAAAAATGGAAAGAGGCCATTGCGCTGGAATACGAAACCATGATTCAGTCGCGAAAAATTGCTGCCGACCTGAATCTCGATATGAAAATAGGAGATGTGGAATACCAGGGCGATCGCACCAAAGCCATTTTTTATTATATCGCCGATGGGAGAGTCGATTTTCGTCAGCTCATTAAAGTGCTTGCCGAAACTTTTCGCATCCGTGTAGAAATGAAACAAATTGGCGCCCGTCAGGAAGCAGCGCGCATTGGCGGAATTGGCCCCTGCGGACGGGAACTTTGTTGCTCTACCTGGATTTGCAATTTTGTTTCGGTGACCACAAACGCTGCACGTTACCAGGAGATTTCGCTCAACCCGCAAAAACTGGCCGGCCAGTGTGGAAAACTGAAATGCTGCCTCAACTTCGAAATCGATTCATACATCGATGCGCAAAAGGATTTTCCGCCCAACCATCTCCCGCTCGAAACCGAATTTGGAACTTACCAGTTCCTGAAAGCCGATATTTTCAAAGGCGTTTACTGGTACTCCAAAATGGGAGATGCCCCATCTTCGCTGGTGGCATTACCGGTATCGACAGTAAAAAAAGTACAGCAACTCAACCGCAACGGACAAAAGCCCGAAAAACTGGTTTCGGAATGCCCCGATGTTTCCCGAAAAGAAGAAGAGAATTTTTTAAACATGGTGGGACAAGAAGACATCAACCGGTTTAATAAACCGAGAGGAAAACAACGTAAGAAAAAACGGCGGAAACCCAACCGGGAACTCAACCAAAATCCTAAACCGAACCGCAACAGAAAATCCAAAAAGCGATGAAAAAAGCCCTTGTTTATTTTTTAGGGGTTATCGCAGCAGCAACTGCTTTTTATTCGTGCGATTCAACCCGCGTATTCGACAGTTACCAGGAAGTCCCTGAATCTGCCTGGCATAAAGATTCACTCTTTGTCTTCAGCATTCCTGTAACAGATACCAGCCGGAATCACAATCTGATTATCCAGGTTCGCAGCGAAACTTCCTACAAATACAGCAATTTATGGTTGTTTATCAAAATTATTCAACCTGGCGGTGAAGTAATGCGCGATACGCTCGAAATTGTTTTGGCCGATCCCACGGGGCGCTGGTTGGGAAATGGTATCGGCGGGTTGAAAACACTGCAGTCGGTGTACCGGAGAAACATTTATTTCCCGGTTTCCGGAGATTACAATATATCGCTGCAACATGGCATGCGCGACGAAATATTAACAGGAATACACGATATTGGAATCAGGGTTGAAAAAGTAACCGGACGTGAGTAAAAACAAGTTGGCTAAATTTGATGAGATGATGGGCTTCGAACATGTGGTTCAGGCGCCTTACAATGTGATAAAAAACAATGACTTTCACCTGAAAGGAACATGGAGGGTCGAATTTTTCGGGAATAAAAACCCCATTATTCTGGAACTGGGATGCGGGAAAGGCGAATATTCAGCAGAACTGGCTGAAATTCACCCGGATAAAAATTTTCTCGGTGTGGATATTAAAGGTGCCCGGTTGTGGAAAGGCGCCAAAACTACCCTTGAAAAAGGATTGAAAAACGTAGGCTTTCTGCGTACCAACATCGAAATCATCGGCCAGTTTTTTGGCCCCGAAGAGGTGGACGAAATCTGGCTCACGTTTCCCGATCCGCAAATGAAGAAGGCCCGGAAGCGGCTCACTTCCATTTTTTTCCTGAAAAAATACCACCAGTTCCTGAAAAAAGATGGAATTATTCACCTGAAAACCGACAGTAATTTTCAGTATTCCTACACCTGTGCACTGGTTCATTTAAATGGTTTCGAAATACTTGCTGAAACCGAGAACCTTTACGAATCGGACCTGCTGAACGACACGCTTCGTATAAAAACATTTTACGAAAAACAGTGGCTGAGTCGGGGAATTCCCATTAAATATCTGGCTTTTCGCCTGAATGATAAGGATTGGCAGGAACCGGAAATGGAATTTGAAAAAGATGAATACCGGAGTTTTGGAAGGAGCGCAAGAGAAATGGATTAATTAAAAATCACAAAAAGTAAACTCCAAAATTCAAATATCAAACATTTGCGCAGTTTAAAAAACTAGGATTTAAAAATTGGAATTTATTTGTATTTTGGCATTTGAAAATTGGGATTTAATTCAAATGAGTGATTTTTTCAGCGAAGTTTACGAAGTTGTGAAACAAATTCCTCCTGGGCGGGTAACATCTTACGGTGCCATTGCCAACTACCTGGGTACAGCCGGCTCGGCGCGAATGGTAGGCTGGGCAATGAATGCTTCACACAGCCATCCCGGTTTTGTGCCGGCCCACCGTGTTGTAAACCGCAACGGACTGCTTACAGGCAAACATCACTTCGACACACCCAACGCCATGAAAGAACTGCTTGAAAACGAAGGCATAAAAGTGAAAGACGACCAAATTGTCAACTTCAAAGACCATTTCTGGGACCCGGCAAAGGAACTGGAAATGGATTGATTTTGTGTTAAAATTCGGTTTTACGAAAAACGCAACTCATAAAATATAATTCATGTTTTATAATACATAAAATATGAGTTGGGTTTTATATATTTGGGAAATAATAAATCGGAACTATCTATGAATCCTTTTAGTGTCGTTTACAATTCAGAATATTTCTGTGACAGGGAAAAAGAAACAGAACTGTTAAAAAACAATGCTGAAAATGGATTGAACACTTTAATTCATAGCCCAAGAAGGTTGGGCAAAACAGCCTTGATTCAAAATTTGTTTCATCATTTGGAAAATGAAAAAAAGTGGGATACCATTTATGTTGATCTTTTTTCCACACAAAACATGAATGGATTAATCACACTTCTCGCTGAAAAAGTTCTGAAAAAATATCATAAAAAGAATTTTATCCACGGAGTAACAAATATTTTGAAAGGAATATCTCCAACAATTACCATTGCACCTGATGGTTCCCCATCTCTTAGTTTAAACCTGGTTGAATCACAACAAAAACAAACACTGGAAGATTTAACCGATTTTCTTGAAAAACAGAAAAAACCGGTAATTATAGCTTTCGATGAATTTCAGGAAGTAGCTGTTTATCCTGAAAAGGCAGAAGCGTTAT
>Ga0334899_1002044_pt1 | contig 17160 bp, 10 predicted proteins | sample GraSluR3_MG_FD_207219 | JGI IMG/M metagenome (GOLD analysis project Ga0334899, IMG submission 207219) | Sludge microbial communities from methane-producing bioreactor in Wageningen University, Netherlands - Granular Sludge_8_08-R3 | ecosystem: Engineered > Bioreactor > Anaerobic > Unclassified ... | reverse complement strand
AAACAGGGCAACCGGTTACGCCCCGGCCGAAGACGGCCGCTTTAGGATCAGCATGACCACCCTGAATATGATTGGAGATGGGGGCATCTTTACGACGATTAATGACATCAAAAAGTGGGATGATGCTTTTTACCATCCGGCCGTGCTGGGTGAGACTTTCTGGAATATGATGACACAAAGGGGGGTCCTCAACAACGGGGAGGCGATCAATTATGCTTCCGGCTTGAGCATGGGCGAATACAAGGGCTTGAAAACAATCAGGCACGGAGGCGCCTTTGTCGGGTTCAGGGCCGAATTGCTCCGCTTTCCGGAACAACGTCTGACGATCGCGGTTTTCGCCAACAGGGCAGATGCCAATGCCTCCCTGAAGGCCAATCAGGTGGCGGATGTTCTGCTGAAGGGCCAATTCATTGAAGCGGTGGATGAACAAGACGCAGGGCAAAAACCCGAGGTGGCGGTGGAGGAATTTCAGCTGGATCAGTTGCTGGGAAATTATGAGATACAGCCGGGCATTGTTTTCCATGTGACGATCAGGGATGATTCGTTACATGCGATCCAAACCTGGAATAATGTGGCTTACAACCTGGTGAAAACCAAAGGAAACACTTTCCAGATACCCGGAGAGGAAAGCATCAGTTTTACATTCCTGGAACCTAAGGAAGGTCAGACCCAGACACTTTCCATTATACAGGGCGGCAGGGAAACAAAAGCAGGGAGAATGGATGAAGTGGACCTTTCGGGCATCGACTTAAACGATTACACCGGCAGCTACTTCAGTAAAGAACTGGACGTGACCTATCATTTTGAACTGGAGAACGGGGCCTTGCAGGCCAGAATCGGAGACACCCACTCGAGGATGGATTGCACCCTCAGCGGCCGGGATCAGTTGACAACGGTCATCGGCCTGCTTCGTTTCAAAAGAACGGATGGCGTCATATCGGGCTTTGAACTGGACTCCGGCAGGGTGAAAAACCTGAAATTTGAAAAGCAAGACGGCTCCCGGTAAAATTCGAATGCACGGTTGATCTCCATCCGACCAAATGGCATGACAACCATCCGACGGGCAAAAAATGAAGAATCCGGCATCATTGCCTCCTTTTTATTGTTGGCGATGGAGGACATCGTGTACCGTTTCATCGGGGAATCCTCCGCGGAGAAAGCCCTCCGCTTGCTGGAAAGCCTGGCCGGGGAGCCGAACAACCAGTATTCCTATGAAAATTGTTGGGTGGTAGCGTCGGATGGTGAAATCATCGCAGCCGCGGTCGTGTATGACGGGGCCAGGCTAAGCGAACTGAGGGAGCCGGTGGCCAGGAAAATCGCTTCCCTGTTCAACCGGCATTTTCATCCGGAAGACGAGACCCAGGCGGGAGAGTTTTACATTGATTGTGCGGCCGTGGATCCTGCTCACCAGGGGAAGGGGACCGGCACGGAGCTGTTCCGGTTTTTAATCAACGAATACGTCCACAGGCAAAACAAAACGCTTGGCTTGCTGGTGGACAAGGACAATCCGGATGCCAAAAAACTCTATCTGAAACTGGGCTTCGAAGCGGTAGGCGAGAAAACGCTCGCCGGCAAAGAGATGGAGCATTTGCAATATAAATAGATCCCAGAATATTTTCGGAAAGGCGGGATCTCTTCGAAAATCATTTCTCCCCGTTACCATTCCCGCAGAGCCTTACGGAGTATGGCGCCTCCCTGTAAAAAACCAGCTCATAATAAATCTCGTCCCCCTCCCGGGATGCCAGCCATGGTATGCCACTTTCATTCTCTTGATTGCCTTCTCCCAGCGTCACCATTTGTCGCTGCCGTCCCTTAGCTTTGCCCCGGCCGGATGCGGACTTTCCGGAGGAAGCATCCGACAATAATCATTATATTGCACGTCGGAAAACCTGCAACCCGGATGCATCGGATAAAATTTATACATACCGCTGACCTCCACCTGGATACGCCGTTCACGGGACTCTCCCAGTGGAACCCGGAGCTGGCCGGCAAGCTGAAGCATGCGACGTTCAACAGCTTTGGCCGCATCGTCGAACTGTGCCTCCGCGAGGAGGTGGATTTCCTCCTGGTGGCCGGCGACATCTTCAACAGCAAAAACCAGAGCCTGGCGGCGCAGCTGAAGTTCGTCAATGCCCTGAAAAGTCTGTCCGACAAGGGGATCGCCTGCTATTTCGTCTGCGGCAACCACGACCCGCTCAGCTCCTGGATGGACCAGTTGCAGCTGCCCGCCCATGTGCACCGCTTCGGCAGCCAGGAGGCGCAGGCCATGACTTTTCAAAGAAACGGACAGGCCCTGGCCGACATTTACGGCATCAGCTTCGAGACCGAATCGGTCACCGGCAACCTGGCGCAAAAGATCATCCACCGTCGGATGGGCCAGGCAGACCCCGCGCCTTTCCAGCTGGCGCTGATGCACGGCACCGCCGGCTCGCCCGGGCCGCACCGGAACCATGCGCCTTTTGCGCTGGAGGAGGTGGCCGGACAGAAGTTCGACTACTGGGCGCTGGGCCATATCCACAAACGCCAGGTGCTGCGTCCGCAGGGCCCTGCCGTGGTGTACCCGGGCAATCCCCAGGGGAGGGACTTCGGCGAGACGGGCAGCCGTGGCTGCTATGTGGTGGAGCTCCGCGAAGGCGCGGCCCCCGAAATCCGCTTTGTCCCGACACAGGCCATCCGCTTCGAGGAGCTGGCGGTCGATCTGAGCGGGGAGGACAGCATCAACGGCCTGCAGCGAAGGATCGATGCGGCGGTGGAGGCGCTGCAAGCCAAAACCAATGTGATCATCCGGCTATTGCTCAAAGGGCAAACGTCCCTGCACGGCCGGCTGGGCAAGCCGGGCGAGCTGGAGCAGCTGCTGCAGGTCTTTAACGAAGGCCAGCTCAGCCGGGACCCTTTCACCTGGTTCGACAGCATCCGGCTGGACACGGGTCCGGAGGTGGACCTGGACCAGATCCGGCAGGGCACGGACTTCCCGGCCGAGGTCCTCCGGCAGGCGGAGGCCATGGCGGCGGACCCGCAGCGCCTGGAGGACTTCTTCCGGGAGGCGCAGGAGGCCTTCGGCAACCCGCTGGTGCGCCGGGAACTGGCGGAGCTCACGGCCGAAGACCGGGCCGCAATGGCCGGACAGGTCAAATGGATGTTGCTTGAGAATTTGCTGACCAAATGATCATCAGAAAAATCCATATCGACGGCTTCGGGATCTTCAGTGATTTCTCCCTCGAAGGACTCGGCAAGGGGGTCAATATCCTCCAGGGCAGGAACGAGGCGGGCAAGTCCACCTTGCTCGACTTCCTGCGCTATACCTTGTTCGGTTATCCGCGTACCCGGGCCGACCACCGCGAACCCCTGAACGGGGGCAGGCATGGGGGGCGTATCATGGTGCTTGCCGGAGATCCCGCCCGTGAGGTGACTTTTGAAAGGTTTGCCGGGTCAAAAGGTGGTCCGTTCAGGCTGCTGACTCCCGGCGGTGAATCGTCAGACCCGGCGGAGTGGAACCGCTTGCTGGGCGGGGCCACGGGGGAGCTGTACCAGAATGTGTATGCCTTCTCGCTGGACGAGCTGGTCAGCATGGATTCCCTGTCCAGATCGGGGGTGGAGGACCGGATCTTCAGCATAGGCCTCGGTCTGGGCGAGCTGTCGCTGGGGGAGGTCGAACAGGTTTTTCAGGAGGCGTCGGACAACATCTACACCCCGCGCGGCCGCACCCAGCAAGTGCCGCGGCAGATGGACCGGATCGGCTATCTGAACGAAAAACTGTCCGGGATACAGGCGCACCTGCCGCACTACCAGCAGCTGACCGCCGAAATCCGGGAGCTCGAACAGGAGGCGGCCGGGCTGGGACGGGCATTGCAGGACTGCAACGGGGAGAAGGGCAGGCTGGAAAATTACCTCCGCTGCCATCCGTATTACGTGCGCATCAAAAGGGGGGGGGAGGAGCTCAGAGAGCTGCCCCCGCCAAGGGAGCTGCCCGAAGGCGGGACCGGACGGCTGGATGAGATGGAGGCCAGGGAGAAGGCGCTGGAGGACCGGGTCAGGGGGCTCACCCACGGCCGGGGCGAGCGGAAAGGCATGGAGGCGCTGGAACAGGAAATAGAGGGCCTGGAGTTCAACGGCGGACTCCTCGAGCGTGCGGAAACCGTGGAGTACCTCAGGGAGAACCGTTCGCTCTACAAGCAGGAGGTCAAAAACAGGGAAGCGGACCGGCGCAGGGCCGGGGAACTGGACGAACAGCTTCGCAACGGGATGGCCGCGATCAGCGCGGGATGGACCGAAGCGCATGTCGGCGGACTGACCGAGGTGGAGGTCAAGCGGGCGAAGCTGCGGTCCTTCCGGGAGGCATCCGCAGACCTGGACAGGCAGCGGCGCGACCTGGAGGCCGAGCTGAAGGTCTTGCGGACCCGCGAAAGTCCCCTTCATATGAAGGCCCTGGCCGCCTTGCTCGCGGCGGTGGCCGTGGTGGCGGCCGCTGCGGCCTTCTTCTACGGCCTGCCCGTTTTGGGAGCGGCCTTCGTGCTGGCGGCCGGGATCCTGTTTTTTGGCCGGGGGCGCCTCGCCCGCAAAGGAGGCTACCATCTGGCGCTGGACCGCCTGGCGGAGCTGCAAGGCCGGGAAGAGACGCTGCGGCAGCAGTGCGGGGATTACCTGGAGTCCGGCCTGCAGCTTGACCGGGCGCTGGGACCGGAGGCGGCCCTGGAGGTCCTGTCCCGGGCGGAACAGCTTCAGGCGATGCTGGCCGAAAGGGACCGGTTGCTGAAAGGGGTCAGGGATAGCAGGGATCCCTTCATCGCGGACTTTGAAATGCAGGTGAGGGAAATCCATGCGCTGCTGGAGGATGGGGACGCCGCCGGTCCGCAGTCCGCCGAAGACCATGTGGAGATCGCGGTGAACCGGATCACCGGGGCCTTCGAAGAGGCCCGGGAGCGCTCCATGAAAAAAAGACAGTTGTCGGATGAGTTGGGCCGTTCCCAAAGGGAGCTGGAGGCCACGAAGCAGGAGCTGCAGGAGGTGCGCGGGCAGATAGGGCTGCTGCTGGCTGGCATCGGAGCGGAGGACCGGCAATCCTTCAGGGATGTTTACGCAAGGAACGAACAGGTAAAAGCGCTCCAGGACCAGCTGCGCGAAGCCAAGGAGTCCATCGAGAACATCGCCGGGCTGGGCAAGGCCGGCGAGGTCATGGCCTACCTGGACGCCCATGAAAAGGCGGCCTTGGAGGCGCGGATCAGGGAACTGTCAGAAGAATCCGCAAGGCTTTCGGGCGACCTCCAGCAGATGCGGGAAGACCTGGGCAGGAAAAAACAGGCGGTCCACGACATGGAAGGCGAGTCCGAGCTGGCGGAGACCCTGACGGAGCTGGAAACAGCCAGGGAGGGCCTGCAGCAGGCATACCGGGAATGGCTTACCAACAATCTGGCCCTGAAGATCCTGGGCGATGTCAAGACCCGCTTCGAGCAGGAGCAGCAGCCGGAGGTCATCCGTTACTCCAGCCGCTACTTCAGGGAGATCACCGGAAACCGCTACGAGGCAATCCGGGTGTCGCTCGGACAAAAGGAGGTGGGCGTGTTCGACCCCAGGGGCGTGGCCCGGGGCATCGGTCAACTAAGCCGGGGCACCCGCGAGCAGCTGCTGGTGAGCTTGCGGCTGGGCTTCATCGAGGCCTACGAACAAAAAGCCGAAGCCCTGCCCATCATCGTGGACGAGATCCTGGTGAACTTCGATGCGGAGCGGGCGCGCAAAACCGCCGCAATCCTGGAAGCCTTCGCCAAGGACCGGCAGGTCCTGATGCTCACCTGCCACGAGACCACCGCTGATTTCTTTCAGGCACCGGCCGTGTTTGAGATTGGCTGAGTGCCGGCCGGGAGCCCTGTATCACGAACCGGGGGCCGGCATGCAGCTTCGGTAAAGGAAGTTAAAAAATGCTCCTAACGGAGTCCCGAACGATCAGGTTCGTTTTCAACAGGATATGGACGGTCTTTTTTCTGTAATCCTTGTTCGAGATGTATTTGAGCAGTACGTCGACGGCAAGTTGCCCCATTTCGCTTTTTTTCTGTCCCACCGTGGTCATGGGGGTGCCAAGATAGGCAGAATAGGGTTGTTCATCGAAGGAGATGAGCGATAGATGCTCGGGGATTTTCATGCCCATTTCACTGGAGGCCTTGATGACCCCCAGGGAGATCATGTTGCTCAGGGCAAATATGGCGGTGGGGGGATCGTCCATGCTGAACAGAATCCTGGTTTGCATGTACCCGTTCTCCGTGGTGTAATCGTCTCCCACGATCACGCTCTCGTCTATGGGGATGTTGTTGGCGACCAGCGCATCGCGGAACCCCCTGACCCTTTCTGTGTTCGGTGGGCTCTCGGGGATACCCTGAATGCAGGCGATTTTTCTGTGGCCCATGGAAACCAGGTAATTCACGGCATCATACCCTCCCTGGTAGTTGTCGGAGGTGATGAAAGGCAATCCCTCATCGGGGGAGCACCGGTCTATCACGATAATCGGGACCCCGGCCTTGTATGTCTGTCGGATACTGTCATAATTCGTGCCGACCGGAGCAATGATGATCCCGTCAACACGGTGGCTTAGCAACAGGTCGATCAGCCCTTTTTCCACCAGGTAGTCGTCCCCGCTGTCGCATAGGATTAACGAATAACCCTTGGACCGGGCCTGCCGTTCGATGCTTTGTGCAATATCGGCAAAGAATGGGTTGCCGATGTCCGGAATGATCAGTCCAAGGGTCTCCGTCTTCTCGAGCTTGAGTCCCCTGGCCAGCTTGTTGGGGATGAAGTTGTACTCGTTGGCCGCCTCAATCACCCGCCGCGTGGTGGCCTCGCCAATGCGGTATTTGATGGTCTGGTTGTTGAGGACGCGTGATACGGTGGTGACCGACAGCCCAAGTAAGTCTGCCAGGTCCCGCATATTTTTCACCTTCTTTTCTTCAGCCATAAGCGTGACGGTCAGCCTGGAACTTTTGGGTTAGCCCGGGAAAGGAGGAGCCCCACGGTTTCCCGTGGAATAAAAGTACTGCCCTCATGCCGAAAAAACAACGGAATGCCAAATTATTCAGGCGGACCCGGAAATTCGAATGCTCCGATGTCCGGCCGATTGTTCTGCGGGATGCCGACGCCTGCATAATCTTGGCGGTATCCCAGGTTCAGTCCCTTGTCAATGGCGGGACTCCTTGCCGTCAGGGCAAAGTCAGTGGCCTGGTTGCCCCCCGGGTAATTCAGGAACAGCGGATCGGCGATAAGGGCCGCTGTCCCCGGCCCATCCAGGCCTATATTCAGATTCCCGTCGGCAGCAAAGTATAAATTGTTTTCGATGAGGGTATTCGGACGGGCATTTCCGTCCCTCCCCAGCAGGAAGATCTCGATGCCCTTTTCCACCACGACAATGTTGTTTCGGATGATGTTCCGGGAGTCATACTGGGTGATGTTGAATACGCCCCAGTCTGTGGCGTTTTTCTTGCGCCGGACGATCGTGTTGTTCTCGATGAGGCATTCTGCACCCTGCCACATGGCGATGAACTGCTGGTAGTCATCGCATACGTTGTGGTGGATCCGGAAGTTCCTGTAGTCCGGATGCTGTACCACATCGGTCCAGGTAACCTCGATGAACCCCTGGCAGTCCCTCGTATAGTTATGGTGAATGTGGATGTCGGACTTTTCGAACCTTCCGTCGTCGATCTCTATGGCACCGCCATCCACCCCCCCTCCATAACTTCCGGGTCCCCAGTTGATCCTTTCGTCGACCGCGCTGTAGTTGATCACCGTGTTATAACAGACCTCCTGGTGATCGCCGCCCAGCCAGATCCCCAACGGACCCCAGCCCCATTTTTTCAGCACCCGGTTGCAATCATGGATGTAGTTGCGTTCGATCCTGGCATAGGGGCCGTAGCTCTTGATGCCCACCCCACAGTCGAATACCTCGTTGTTCCTTGCGATGCAATGGGCGGCTTCCTTGTCGATGTAGACGGCCCCCAGCTCCCACATAACCAGGAACCTACCGGCGTCGACGGGCAGCTCCGCCACGGTGTGGTGGAAATACAGGTTCTCCACGATGATATGGCTCCCTTTAAGTCGGATGCAATTGCCGTATAGTTCACGTGATGGGTCGAATACCTGGCTGGTGAATGCCGGTGCGGGCGAATCCTTTTCCCCGTAGTCTGAGAGCAGGATCGGGGCCTCCGGCCGGCCGGAGGCCCGGATAATGAGGGGCTGGTCGAATGAGGATCCCCGCCTGAACCGGACGGTATCGCCGGGTCCCAGGTCGGCCTTGCCCACCCTGTCCAGACTTTGCCAGGCGGTGGATGGCGATAGCCCGTCCCACGAGTCGTGGCCCCTGGCGGAGTCCACAAAATACATTCTGGGCGTTCCCTGCCCGGGCACATCCAGGGGGCTGTCACACTGGACGGCCCCCCATCCGATGATACCGGAACCCAGCACAGCAGCCCCTGCGAGGCTGCCGTGCAGGAATTCCCTTCGGCTGATACTTTTTGCCATGGAAATTACATTTTATGGTCCCTTGTTGGTGGGAGGTTCTTCCCTGCCTGGACGGGGACTGTCAATAGTTCTGCGGACCCGGGTCGGTGTCTGAGTAAACCAGAACGTGGTTCACGCTGACCATGTACCCGGGGGGGATGTCGTTGGCCACCAGCCGCACGTCGTGGCTCCCCTCCGGGAGATCGTAGGTCCAGTAGATGTCCAGCTTGCGCCGCATGCTGCTGGTCGGCATGACGGATGTTTCCACAAACTCTCCGTTCACATACACGTCCACCTTCAGTTCGTATTCCGGGAGGTCCCCGCTCTTGTGGGCGGTGCCGGAGATCACAAATCCCGAGCCTTCAAAGGTGTTGACGTATTCGGGGGAATCGGCGCTCAGCCTCATGCGGGGGGTGGGCCAGCCGTCATGGGCGATCCGCTTCACAGGGTAAAGCCCTTCGAAGGCCTGTTCCAGGCGTACCGTCTCCACCTCCTGGTATCGGATCTCCACCTCGTTCTCGCCCACGGTGCCTCCGTGGCGTTCGATCATTTCCAGGGCATGCTTGAACCCCATGTCGTACACATCCAGTAAAGACATGTCGGTGTAAGAAAAATTCCGGTCTTCCACCCGGTCAAGCCCCTGCAACCAGTATTCCGGGATGTTATTGAATCCGAGCATCGTACCCAGAATGCCCGCCGCATTGGATGGGTTGCAATCGGAGTCGTCCCCGGCGCGGGTGCTGATGTCGATGGTTTTCCCGAAATCTCCCTCCCCGTATAGCAAGCCCAGGGTGATCCAGGCGGCGTTGATTGAAGCGTCGATGTTGAAGGCCGTAAACACCCCGTCGGGGCATCCAACGTCCGCGCCCCATGTCCGCTGGATCTCAAACCACGCTCGCTGCCAGTCGTCCGGATGGTCCTCATGGAGGCGGATCACGTCGGCAATGGTCTTATAAAACCTGCTTTCCTCCGGGATGGCTTTGAGGGCTTCCCGGACCACGAAATGGATGTCGTCGCTGATAAAAGCCTGGGTGTACATGCCCGCAACAAAGACGCCGCCATACCAGCCATCCCCGTAATTCATGATGTGCCCGATCTTATCACTGATGCCTGAAGCAGCGTTGATCATGCCGGGCGACATCAATCCGGCAAAATCGGCCTCGATCTGAAAGTCGATGTCATCGGCATGGGGGTTGTTCTTCCAGTGCCCGGACGCCGGGGGCATGATGCCACTCAGGATATTGTACCTGGCCGCCTGGTTGGCATGCCATAGATGGTACTCTGCATTTGCGAAGGCCAGGGCGTGAAGTGTGTCGGAAGCGTCCAGCCCGTGCTTTTCAAAGACCTCCACAAAGGTCAGGTCCATATAGATGTCGTCAAACAACTGGGGGGCGTTGTCGTACCAGTAAGTCAGCATGTCTTCATCCCACCGGATGGGCACCCGGTTGTGGATCATGGCGCCCCGCCACCTGAATTCCGTCGGACCGGCATAGGCGCAACCGATGACCTGCCCGGCCCAGCCCCCTTTGATTTTGTCCATGAGGACCGTTTTCTCCATGCCGATCATTTCCCCTTCCCGGAAGGGGGGAGCTTCCCCGGGAGCGGTCGGGGTGCAGCCGGCCAGTGCGATCAGTGCCAGTAATAAAAATGCGGTGTTGTTTTTCATTTCTTATGGGTTGTTTTGGTGAATGCTTGTTTTTATTGTAGCCGTATTGGGATCATTCCATGAAGGACGGGCTCCCGGCTAAGGGTCTCTGCCGGCCCAGGCATCGTAGATCTCGAATTCCCTGCCCCAGATGTTGCGGAGCATCACGGCGTATTGCACCGACATGGATACGGCGATCTCACGGCCCCAGTAGTCTTCTTCATGGGTTCCGTCAGAACGACCGAACTGGAAGGGGATGTCGTGTTCCTTCAACAGCCGGATAAAGTCCTCCGACTGGGTAATCAGAAAATCCTTGTCCCCGCAGTCAATATAGATATGGGGTAGTTGGTCCCTGGGGATGCGCAACACCAGGGTGAAGGGATCCACCCGCTCGACATCTTCCAGGCTCAGAAAGGGCTGTCCCATAGGCGTTCTTTCTTTCATGGAAGAAAACCCGGGAATGCTGATGTCCCTGTAACGCATGACGGTATCCACCTGCCGGGGCCGATCCGGGGGGGTGATGGCACCCTCCCTGGCCCATTCCCTGTACCTGGCGGCCATATTCAGGGCGCCGCTATGGCTTCCGACGGAACAGAACAGGTCCGGATGGGAGAGTCCCAGGGACATGGCCCCGAAGCCGCCCATGGAGATGCCGTTGATGGCACGCCCCCGGCGGTCGGCGATGGTGCGGTAGTTCTTATCTACAAAAGGGATGATGTCTTTTATGACATGGTCGGCGTAATTGTGTGGCCGGCCGTCATCCGACCGGGCGTAATTCACGTAAGACGAGTTGCCCACGTCGACCATGACCACGATCATGTCGAACATGTTCAGGTACTTGGGTACCCCGATGTATTCGAACTCGTGAAGATTGGAGGAGTAGCCGTGGCAAAGGTACAGTACGGGGTAGCGCAGCCCTGAATTTTCGTAACCGCGGGGCAGGACCACATTGATGTGCATGTCGCGCCCCAGGGATTCCGAATAAAACTTCACCATCGAAACCGGCAGCGGGTCAAACCCGATGTAGCCTGCCATCTCCTCTGGAGGTATTTCTTTGGCGGTATCGGGGCGGACCCCTTTGGGCTCGGTTTGTGACGACGCGTCATGGGCTGTAAGAAGCACCACGAGGACGACCAGGGGATAGAGCAGGTTATTCATCGGATCTTTTTTTTTGTCCCTTTCCCGCGCCGGGCTGGAAGCCCGGCGCGGGAAAGGACGCGGTGGACGGGGATGCCACAGAAAGGCGCTGCCGGCTAGTATCCCGTATTTTGCTGCAGGTTCGGGTTGGCGGCCAGCACCCTGGGCGGTATGGGATAAAGCTCTTTGTGGTTGCTTGTCCATGCCGGTTTTTCAAACCAGGCATCCCCGAACTTGCCGAAGCGGATCAGGTCCTGCCTCCTGTGACCCTCCCATGCCAATTCCCGGCCCCTTTCGTTGAGCAGTTCCTCCATGGTCAACGTGGCGGTGGTATAATTGTGGTCGCTGTTTCCAAAGGCACGTTGCCTGACCTGGTTCACCAGGTCCACCGCGGTTTGGTTCGCAACGCCTCCGTTCTTGCGCATGATGGCCTCGGCCTTGATCAGCAGGATGTCGGAATAACGGAATACAGACCAGTCGTTGTCCATGCTCTGCCAGCCGCTCAGTCCCTCGGGGAACTCCCATTTGAAACAGCGAACGCCCTCGTCTTCCGCCGCACCCAAAATGCTGGATACGGTGTTGGTAAAGTCCAGCTGGGTGCCGTCCAGCCCGATGGCCGGGTTGCCGTTGCGGTCGACCTGGGGACCGAATTCGAAGGACTTGATGCGGCTGTCTTCCGGATGGTACAAATCATAGAAGGTGGGCATGGCGACGATGCCGTTCCAGGACCAGGTGGACTGGTAGTTGAATTTCGGCAGCAGGGTGGTGGGCAGGGTGTACATATGCATTTGGAACCCGAAACCGGTCAGCCTGTCGTAAGGAATCACAAAGATATTCTCCCGGGAACCCTGGTTGTTCGCTGAAAAGTTCCTGAAATAGTTGGTTTCCAGAGAGTAGGAGCCTCCATTAATGATGTTGTCGCACATGGCGATGGCCTGGTCGTATTTGGGAACCCCGATCCATTTCTCCGCATTCAGGTACATTTTGGCCAGTATGGTGTGGGCCACAGGCTGGATGCACCTTCCGTAGGTTTTGGAGGTCAGAATGGGGTCCAGCAGAGGAGCGCTCTCCAGCAATTCCCTTTCGATGATCTCGAAGGCCTGTGCCCGCGTCAGTTGAACAGGCAGGGAGGTGTCCAGGAAGTCCAGGGGCAGGGGAATGTTGCCGAATAAATCCATGGCCTTGTAAGCGACAAACGCCCGGAGGGTTCTTAGCTCGGCAATCATTTTGGGTTTCCCCTCGAATTGTGCGGGTGAACTTTCAATGAGGTAGATTACCTGGTTGCACCGGGCGATGGTATTGAAGCACACCTCCCAGGATGCCCAGAAATAATCGAGGTTTGGCTCGAAATCATGCTTTTGGGCCATGATCCATATGCCTTCATTGGAAAGGGAAGCCCCTATATTCCTCAGGGGAATCACGGCTTCGTCCGTGGTGAGTACCTCCGTGGCCAGCCAGCCCCACAGGCTCGTGCCCCGGTAGCGCAGGCTTCCGTAAGCACTCCCCATCGCCCGCAGGCATTCCTCTTCGGTTCTGTACCACTCCTCAGCCCCGATGGTAGAGTAAAGGGTCTCATCCAGGTCCGTGCAGGAATGGACCGATAAAACGGCCAATAGTCCGATTAGCAATATTTTGATCTTTTTCATGGGTTCTGGTTTTTAAAAATTAAAGTTGATGCCGAGGACGAAGGTTCTGCTGTAGGGGTACCACAGGTTGTCTGAACCGAACGACTCCGTGTTCGTGTTGAAACCCGGGATGACCTTTTCAGGGTCAGTGCCTTCGAATTTGGTGATGGTCAGCAGGTTGTTGCCGCTAAGGTACAGGCGCAACATGTTCTGGCCTCCCCATCGGAGGTTGTAGCCCAGGGTGACGTTGGAAAGCTTCACGTAGGTGGCTTCGTCCACAAACCTGGAGTCGTAGGCATAGGGTCCGGTATATTCCGGCCGGTCCAGAATGGACTTCAGGACATTGCGTCCGGCCTTGAAAGGCTCCCAGTTCTCATAGGCGATGCGGTCACGGTTCAGCAGGCTGTGACCGAACACGCCCCTCAGGGAGAAGGATAAGTCGAAACTTCTGTAGCGGAAAATATTCTGCCATCCGATCTCGAAGTCGGGGTATTCGTTCCCGACGATCCGCCTGTCCTCAACGGTTTCCCGGCGGACCGTCCCGTCCCCGTCCACGTCCTCATAGATGGCCCTTCCCTGTTCATCGACCCCCAGGTAGATCGGCGCCCAGAAATTGCCGATGGATTCCCCGACACGGATCATCTGTGCCCAGGTCGTGGCTGCCGCGGTCATCCGGATGAAGTCCAGTTCATACCCCCTGGAGGGGTCTGCCAACTTGGTGACCTCGTTCCGGTTCATGCTGTAGATGAGCGTGGAGTTCCAGCTGAAGTCGGTCCTCTGGAGGACACTGCCGTCCAGCATCAACTCCACACCACGGTTCCTCATCTCTCCCACATTGGCGTACACGCTGTTGAAAACGTTGGGGGGGACCGGGACGTTGTACCACCAGAGCAGGTCTGTAATGGTCCTGTTGTACAATTCAACAGAGCCATTCAGCCGGTTGAAAAGGCCGAAATCGATCCCGATATTGGTTTCTGCCTTTTTCTCCCACTTCAGGTCCGGGTTGGGGTTGTTGGCCGATTGATAAGAGTTGATCCAACGGCCATCGTAAAACATCTTGGGCCCGACCGTCATCCTGGGAACGCTCTGATAGTTCGGGATATCCTGGTTGCCCGTCACGCCATAACCCGCACGGATCATCAGGTTGTTGACCCAGGTGATGTTTTGCATGAAGGCCTCCTCGTTCAGACGCCATCCGAGGCTCACGGCGGGGAACACCCCCCATTTATTGTTGGCCCCAAAGCGGGAGCTGCCCTCATAGCGAAGGGAAGCCGAAAGCAAGTATTTGAATTTGTAGTTGTACATGGCCCTGCCATAAAAGGCAATCAGCCTGTTGGATTCTTTGCCGGAGCTTAGGGAGGCAAATCCGTCCACCAGTGCCTGCCCGGCCCCCAGGTTGTTGTAAAGAAAGTTATCGGTGTCGAAGTTGTAGTTCCTGCCGTAGAGGCTGCTCCCCACATATTCGTAAAAGGAGTATCCGGCCATGGTTTGAAAGTTATGGTCACCAAAGGAGAAGCGGTACTGAAGCGTCGGCTCCAGGGAAAAGTAATGGCTGGCGTTGGATGTCCTGGAAGCGTCTCCGGTATAGCCCACGCGTGGGTAATATTTGGTCAGATAGGAACCATTGTTGGTCTGAGACGCGGTGTAGGAACCATGGAAATTGGCGGTAAAGCCGTCCAGGATCAGGAAGGAAGCGTTGAAGTCCCCGGTGATGTAGTTCTCGGTGCCATCGCTGTTGCTTTCCTCTGTCATGGCCATCGGATTGGTGTAACCGGATGTGTCAAAACTCGTGTAAAAGCCATTGCTGGATTCGTTGTCGGGATCATAGACCGGCTCGGTGGGGTTTCGGATCAGCGACTGGCCGAGCATGCCGCCGGGCTGATACCTTCTCCTGGCATTGGAGTACAACAGTTTGTAGTCCACATTCAGGCGGTTGTTCAGGCCGGTCTGCGACACAAAGATGGAGGGGGTGACGATTCTTGAATAGTTGTCGAAGAACAAGCCCTGGTTGTCCTTGAGCATGATGTTTGAGCGGTAGTTCAGGCTGTTGTTTCCTCCGGTCATGGACAAGCTGTAGCTTTGGTTCAACGGGCTGCGGGTGGTCTCGTCCAGCCAGTTCGTACTCGCTCCCCTGTCCAGGAAGGAAGCCCTACCCGGATCATACTGGGCCACCAGGTCACGGTACTCGTCTGCCGAGAACCACCGGTCGTCATTGTTGACTTGTTGTAAGGAGACAAAGGAGGAGAACTGAAACTGGACATCCCCCTTTACGGGTTCTTTCAAGGTAATCAGGATCACCCCGTTGGTTGCCCTGGTTCCGTAAATGGCCGCAGCAGATCCATCCTTGAGAACATCAATGGAGGCGATAGACTCCGTATCGATGATGCTCAGGGGCAGGTTCCAGACTTTTCCGTCGACCAGGATAAGAGGCGATTTGCCGCCTGAAAAAGAGTTCAATCCGCGCAAACGAATGGTGTGCTCCGCATTCGGATTGCTCCCGTCGGTGCTTACGATCGACAAGCCAGGGACAATGCCCTGAATGGCCGACATGGGTGTTTGCAGATCGCCGGTAATGAACCGGTCAGACTTCACACTGGTCACCGAGCCGGTCACCTCCCTCCGGGTGGTTGTACCATACCCGATGACCACCACCTCATCCATTCCGATCATGTCCGGTTCCATAACCACATTGAGTGTGGGTCCGCCGGTATAGGTGACCTCAAGGGTTTTATAACCTATAAAACTGAATACCAGAACGCTGCCTTCCGACACGTCAATGGTATAACTTCCGTTGCGGTCGGTGGCCGTGCCGGTAAAGGTGCCCTTGATGGTCACATTCACTCCGGGGAGCGTGATGTTGTTCTCATCCACAACAACCCCGGTGATGGTCCTTTGGGCAAAGCCTGCCAGGGGGACCATCAGGATCAAGCACAAAAAAAGAAATCTTTTCATCTTGGTTTTGGTTTAATGGTTTGATTCTGAATAATTGCGATAGAGTTCATTTATGGTTTGGCAAGTCTTACGGCGACCGGGTGGACACACCGCCACTACCTTGTGGCCACACCGGCCAGCGAATCCAGTTCGGACGCTTTGGGAATGGAAGGCTGGGCCCCCAGGCAGGTGACCGACCTGGATGCCGCCCTGTTGGCAATGCTGACAGCACATTTCATATCATCCCCTTTGGCCAGGGCTACGGCAAGATAACCGTTGAAAGTGTCTCCCGCCCCTGTGGTGTCCACGGCCTCTACCCGGAACCCGGGAACATGGGCTTCTTCCTTGTCCGATGAATAAAAGGCTCCTTTGTCGCCCAGGGTCAGCACCACGGCCCTGGCTCCCTTCTGGACGAGTGTCCTGGCAAGGACCACAGGTTCCCCTGTGAGCCCGGGAGTCTGGGCCATCAGGACGGCTTCATTCTCATTGGGAGTCAGGACATCCACCATGGACAGCAAGTCTGGGTCCAGCACCTTGCCGGGAGCAGGATTCAGCATGACGGGCACCCGTGCCTCCCGGGCGGTCCGGATTGCCTGTTTTACTGTCTCCAGGGGAATTTCCAACTGCAACAGGACGATGTCGGCCTTGCGGATCACGGAGGCGACCTGGTCGATGTCTTCCGGCAGCAGCCGGCTATTCGCTCCGGGGGCCACTGAGATGCTGTTTTCTCCGCTTTTGGCGACATTGATCAGGGCCACCCCGGAGGATACCCCCCCGACGATTTTCACTTTGGAAATATCGATGCCCTCTTTCGTAAGTTCCTCCAGGGATTTCTTCCCGAACAGGTCGTTCCCTACGGAGGAAATAAAGGTGACTCTCCCCCCGGCCCTTGCTGCTGCCACAGCCTGGTTGGCTCCCTTGCCCCCCTGGGCAACGGAGAATTCGCCGCCCAGGATGGTCTCCCCCGGTGCAGGAAGGTGGGGTACCTTGATGATCATGTCTGTATTGGTGCTTCCAATTACTACAATATGTGGCTTCATGCGTCAGCTATTGAAGGTTAGTAAATCCGGGCGAAGATGATGAGTGCAAGACCGATTATGAACAGCACAAACATCATGGTAATTAAATGGGATACTCCTTTAACTCCTTTAAACTCCTTCCAGATGAACACCCCCCATAGGGCGGCAACCAGGGTTGCTCCCTGCCCCAAACCATATGAAATGGCAAATCCGGCCTGTCCTGAAGCAATGATATTCAGCGTCATCCCCAGACTCCATATCATCCCTCCAAGCAAACCAATAAGGTGCAATTTTGGCGTTCCTTTGGTAAAGTACTGCCGGTAGGTAA
>Ga0334899_1002040_pt1 | contig 17194 bp, 14 predicted proteins | sample GraSluR3_MG_FD_207219 | JGI IMG/M metagenome (GOLD analysis project Ga0334899, IMG submission 207219) | Sludge microbial communities from methane-producing bioreactor in Wageningen University, Netherlands - Granular Sludge_8_08-R3 | ecosystem: Engineered > Bioreactor > Anaerobic > Unclassified ... | reverse complement strand
GATCAGAAACATGTCCAGTCCCAGGGCCGTGAGAATCACCCCGAGACTAACACCCAGGATATCCCGGACATTTTGCGCCAAATTCCGTCCACCCCGCAAGCAGCATGTTGATTATAAGCCTGACCATCATCCGGCGTCCTTAGGATATCCAAGATTTATATTGTTTATCGACAATAAACAACAATAGTATTCTTGCCTAAAATAAAAAATCCTTCTTTATCCGCTAAAAACAAAAACATCCTTTATATATAAAGGATGTTTTTTAAAGCAGTAGATTTGTTGCATCCGCCCCAAGGTAAATTTATTCGAACCGACTGCGGGCGCCTACTGCCGGCCGCGCGCCGCTTTCTTCAAGTAAGCGGATATAAAAACATCGATGCTTCCGTCCATCACCGCCTGCACATTGCCCACTTCTTCTCCCGTGCGGTGGTCCTTTACCAAACTGTAAGGGTGAAACACGTACGAACGGATCTGGCTGCCCCAGGCAATTTCCTGCTGCTCGCCCCTCATAGCCGCCATTTCCGCTTCTTTCTTGCGCATTTCCAGGTCCACCAGTTTTGCTTTCAACAGCTTCATACCCGCCAGGCGATTAGCGATCTGGGAACGCTCGTTTTGACAGGTTATGACGATACCGGTGGGCAGGTGCGTAATGCGTACCGCCGAATCGGTCTTATTGACGTGCTGCCCTCCGGCGCCGCCGGAACGGTAAGTGTCGATTTTTAAATCGTCCTGGTCGATCTGCACTTCTATTTCATCATCAACGGCGGGCAATACATCTACCGACGCAAAAGACGTGTGCCTCCGGCCCGCCGTGTCAAAAGGCGATATACGCACCAGCCGGTGCACTCCTTTTTCCGAACGCAGGTAGCCGTAGGCATTGAGCCCGCGCACCTCGATGGTCACACTTTTTATGCCCGCCTCGTCGCCTGGAAGCAGGTCTAAAATCTCCACCCCCAAACGGTGGCGGTCAGCCCACCGGGTATACATGCGCAGGAGCATTTCCACCCAATCCTGGGCTTCGGTTCCTCCCGCCCCGGCATGCAGAGCCACGATGGCGTCCCCCCGGTCATATTGACCGCCCAAGAGCACGGCCAACTCCAGTTCTTCCAGCATGCGGCGGACGGATACCAGCCCTTCCCGCACCTCAACGGCGACCTCGTCGTCTTCCTCTTCTGCGCCCAGTTCAAGCAACACTTCCAAATCCTCAAAACCACCCGCCAGTTCCTGGTAAACCAACACGCTTTCCTTTAAACCCGCCAGCCGTTTGGTGATTCTTTGCGCCTTCTGCCGGTCCTCCCAAAAACCGGATTCCTGTATCTGTTTTTCCAATATAAGAATTTCCTCTTTCTTTTCATCTATGTCAAAGAGAAACCCTCAAATCTGCCGCTCTTTTTTCAAGAGCTTCCAGCTCCCGCTTCATTTCTGCAAACAATTTGATCACCGGTCCTTCAGAAATTTAAATTAAACAAGCATAGTATTACCCGGCTGCCTTACCGCAGCACTTTTTATACTTCTTACCGCTGCCGCACGGGCAGGGTGCATTACGGCCCACTTTAGCTTCTTTGCGCACCGGCTTTCTCGGCCCCTCATCCTCGTAACGGTTTTCCACCACCCGGCGTGCCTGCTGCTGCTGTTGTTGCTGCGGCTGGGCAACGCTGACCCGGAAAATATAGCGCACCACTTCGTCCTGGATGCTGTCAATCATATTTTGATACATTTCATAACCTTCGAACTTGTACTCAATCAAAGGGTCTTTCTGCCCGTAAGCCCGGAGTCCGATGCCCTCTCTCAGCTGGTCCATGGCATCGAGGTGGTCCATCCACTTTTCATCCACAATCCGGAGCAAAAGCATTCTTTCGATTTTACGCATGTTATCCGGACCCAATTCCTGCTCCCTGGCCTCGTATGCTTCCCGGGAACGCCCGGCCAGGAATTCCTGTATGGCAAGGCGGTCCATCCCCTCAAGGTCTGCCGGGGACAACTTGTGTCCGGGCAGGAAAAATTGTTCGGAATACTCGAGCAGCCCGTTCAAATCCCACTCTTCGGGATAAACCCCTTCCGGCACGTATATATTTACCGCCCGCTCGACACAGGAATTGACCATCTCCAGGACGCTCTCCTTCAGATTTTCCCCGGTAAGCACCTGGCGCCGCTGCCGGTAGATCAGCTCGCGCTGCTGGTTCATCACGTCATCGTACTCTAAAACATGCTTGCGGATATCAAAATTGCGGCTTTCAACCCTTTTCTGGGCCGTTTCCAGCGACTTCGTAATCATGGCATGTTCTATGGGCATATCCTCTTCCAGGCCCAGTTTTTCCATAATTCCGGACACATTATCCGACCCGAACAAACGCATCAGGTCGTCCTCCAGCGAACTGTAAAACTGGGTGGAACCCGGATCGCCCTGGCGCCCGCAGCGGCCCCGCAGCTGGTTGTCGATCCGGCGGCTTTCATGCCGCTCGGTACCGATAATATGCAGCCCGCCCAGTTCCACCACCCGCCGGTGCTCCTCATCCGCCTGGCGCCGGAAGTTTTCCAGCAATGCTTTTGGGGCCTGTTCTTCTTCATCTGCCGGCACACCGGCAATTTCCGCAGCCGCTTCAAACTGTTCACTCTGCCGGCGCATCTCCTGGTAGGCGTGAAATTCCGGGTTACCTCCCAGTAGAATGTCGGTCCCGCGGCCGGCCATGTTGGTAGCAATGGTTACCGCACCCAGACGTCCGGCCTGAGCTACAATTTCAGCTTCTTTATCGTGGTACTTGGCGTTCAGCACCTGGTGCGGAACACCTTTTTTCTTTAGCATGCTGCTGATTATTTCCGATTTTTCGATCGAAATGGTTCCTACCAGCACCGGCTGTCCCTTCGCGTGCCGGTCGGCAATTTCCTCCACTACCGCCCGGAATTTGGCCTGCTCGGTTTTATACACCACATCGGCCATATCTTTACGAATCATGGGTCTGTTAGTAGGAATCTCCACCACATCAAGCTTGTAAATCTTAGTAAATTCCTGCTCTTCGGTGGCTGCCGTACCGGTCATACCGGCCAGCTTATCGTACATCCTAAAATAATTCTGAAAAGTGACCGTGGCCAACGTCTGGGATTCCCGCTCAATTTTAACGCCCTCCTTGGCCTCAATGGACTGGTGCAGGCCGTCACTGTAACGCCGGCCGAACATCAACCGGCCCGTAAACTCGTCAACAATAATCACCTGACCGTCTTTCACCACGTAGTTGCGGTCTTTTTTCATCAAGCTGTGCGCCTTCAAGGCTTGATTAAGATGGTGGGTGAGCTCGATGTTTTTTTCGTCGTATAAGTTTTCAATACCGAGCATTTTCTCTACCTTGGCCACCCCGGATTCAGTTATGGTAACCGCATGGGCCTTTTCATCCACATTAAAGTCGGTTCCCGCGGTAAGCCTGGGTACCACCCTGGCAAACGTATAGTAAAGCTCGGTGGATTTATCCGCCTGACCGGAAATAATCAACGGGGTCCGGGCCTCATCGATAAGAATACTGTCAACTTCGTCCACTATGGCATAATTAAGTTCCCGCTGCACCAGCTGGTCCGGGTGGTGGGCCATATTGTCCCGCAGATAATCGAAGCCAAACTCATTATTGGTACCGTAAGCAACGTCGGAGCGATAGGCCTTTCTGCGCTCCTCCCAATCCAGTCCGTGCACGATTAGCCCCACACTTAAACCAAGAAATTGATAAACCTGCCCCATCCACTCGCTGTCCCGGCGGGCCAGATAGTCGTTTACCGTAACTACATGCACGCCCCTGCCGGTAAGGGCATTTAAGTATACCGGCAGCGTGGCCACCAGCGTTTTACCCTCACCGGTCTTCATCTCGGCAATCCGGCCCTGATGCAGTACTATCCCGCCCAGCAGCTGAACGTCAAAGTGCCTCATCCCCAGAACCCGGCGGGATGCTTCACGCACCACGGCAAAAGCTTCCGGCAGGAGAGCGTCGAGGGTTTCCCCCCGGTCCAGGCGCTCACGAAAAACCGCGGTCATACCTTTTAGCTCTTGCTCCGGCATGCTGTTAAATTGCGCCTCGAGCCGGTTTATATCATTAACCGTACGCTGCAGTTTTTTTATCTCCCGGGCATTATCATCAAGCCAGTCTTTAATAAAACCAAACATGCCTATCCACCACCAAAAAAAAATTAAATCCTTCGTTCAACTGTTTATTATACTTTAAATTTGATTTAACCGTCAATCATGGTATACTTTACCAAACGGCAGCGGCTGCCCTTAAGGCGACTCATACCCGGTGTCCCTTTAAAACTAAATGACCGGCGCACCTTTGCAAAGGTACGCCGGAACCTGTCCACGAATGTGCTCGAAAATTACTGTTTATACAATAACCGTTAAAACTCCGGCTCGATCAGACCGTAATTACCGTCCTTCCTTTTATAAACCACGTTGACCTGCTCGGTCTCCGCATTCGAAAAGACAAAAAAGTTATGTCCCAGCAGGTTCATCTGTAAAATAGCTTCATCCACCGGCATGGGCTTGATGGCAAAACGCTTGGTTCTGACCAGCTTCGGACCGTCTTCTTCCTCCTCCTTTTTCACCAACGCCATCGCTCTTTGCCCCTCATTAATACGGTTGCCCCGCTTTTGCAGCTTACCCTTGTATTTTTCAATTTGCTTTTCGAGTTTATCAACCACCAGATCAATAGAGGCATACATATCACCGGTATTTTCTTCGCCTCTTAAAATCATGCCGTCAATGGGAATGGTTACTTCCACCCGGTGCAAACCACGGACCACGGTAAGAGCGACCTGGGCATCGCCAAAATTTACCATATACTTGTCCAGCTTTCCCAGGCGTTTCGTTACATAATCCTTCAAGGATTTGGTAACCTCAATATTTCTGCCTCTTAATTGCACTTGCATTCAAAACCAGCTCCTTTCCCAAGATTTCTTGCCACGGCTATTATTCCCACAATACAGAAATCCTACCTATTTTAATAAATCATCACGCTTCCACGGCATATTTATCTCGTCCCATATATTTATCCAGTAAAAAAAACCCCAGACTGGCTGGGGCTTTTCCGATCTATAACTTGACAACGTTGGCAGCCTGTGGTCCCCTGGCGCCTTCGACGATATCGAATTCAACCTCTTGACCCTCGTTCAAGGTCTTAAAGCCTTCTTCCTGAATCGCCGAGAAGTGAACGAATACATCCCCTCCACTCTCTCTTTCGATAAAACCATAGCCCTTTTCTTGATTAAACCACTTAACCTTACCTAACAAAAAACATACCTCCTAAAATTTTTCCGTGGACATAGGCTCACGCATTGAAATGTTAACATAACCATAATCTAAATGTCAAGCCTTACCACAACTGATGGGAGTTACCAATTACAACCCATTTCTTCCTTAACATCCCTTCTAAAAACACCTATATTTTAGAATGCTGTCATAGTTATAATATGATCAGGAAATGATTGCCGATCAAACAACAATAATTGCCCGTTGATAAAATAATTTTGTTTTTCCAAGCCATATACTGGTGTCGAAAAGTTTTTTTGTTGAAGGCTGCCTGTGAAGAAATAGTTGTGGGTAATGTGGATATCCTTGTTAATAACTTTAAAAATGCGTCTTTTTAATGTGAGTAATTCATGGGACAATTAGAATAAATGTCATATATTGCTAGATTATGGCACAATTTTTGTATGCATTTAAAAAAGGCGCCCGGTTACAACGGTTAATCCGAAAACCCTTATTGCACCGGCCGCCATAAGGGCTGCCGACGCGGCCGACATGGTGGAACCGGTGGTGAAAACATCGTCAATCAACAGCACGCTCCTGCCGGAAATTATTTTACCGGGTTTAACTTTAAACGCCCCTTTTAGATTCTGTTCCCTGGCAGACCTGGACAAACCGGCTTGAGACGACGTTTCGAAGTCTTTAACCAGAAGTTTTTCCTCCACCTCGATCTGCTGCCGGTCACCTAATTTTTTTGCCAGTAACGCCGCCTGATTAAATCCCCGGCGCAATAATTTTTTCCTTGACAATGGTACGGGAACCAACAAATCCACCGCGGTAAACTGCGGTTCCGCCCGTAAAACCGGTTCCATGATTTCGACCAGGGGACCGGCCAGGTTGCGCTTTCCCGCATATTTTAAACGGTGGACGGCATCTTTTAGAATCCCCTCATACGGCCCGGCGGCCCGGGCCAGAACAAACGGCCAGTCCCGCATGCGGCATTCAACACATAAACCGGCATCGGTACCGGTCCTAAAGACGTCCCGCGCACCCTTTCCCGGAAAACGACCGCAGCGACTGCAAAAGAATTCCCGGCTGTATCCTGCAACGACTTCCCGGCACCGGCGGCAAACCGCCCCCGCCGGTGACGCCCCGCCACAAAAAGGGCAGGCATCCCGAAGCGGGAAAATCAGGTTGAGCAGGTCGTTCCAGAGACTAAACAATTGCCACCCTCCGTGCCAAACAAAGGTTGGTTTGGTACCTGAACAAAACTCAGACCAATTCCACGGCCGCGGATTCAACCCGGTCTCCCCCGCCGGTTTTTGCTTTTTCCAGGGCGCGCTGCGCCGCCTTGAGCAGCCCCGTCAGATCACCCGCATCTTGGGGGAATTCTGCCACTCCGATACTGACGGTTAACCGCCCGCCGCGTCCTTCCTTTTTTAAAAAATTATATTCCCGGATTACTCCCCGGATATAACCGGCCCTATCGGACAGCGCTGCTCCGGTTATCCCCGGCAGCAGCAATACAAATTCGTTCCCCCCGTATCGGGCGATTAAGTCACCTTCACGGGCATTTACTTCAACCAGGGCGGCCATATCAGCCAGGGCCCGCTCACCGGCCACGCGCCCGTAGCGCAGGTTAAAAACCTTGAAATGGTCAATATTGATCAAAATCATCCCCGCGGGAATGCCTTTTTGGGCGGCATTTGCACAGGTATCGCGGGCCAGCCAGAAAAAACCGGCCGCATCCAGGAGCCCGGTCAGGTTGTCCCGGAACGCAGCATCTTCCAGGCGCTTCCTAAGAATGGAATTCCCCACGGCTGCCGCCGCCTGACCCGCCAGAACGGTGGTAATGTGCAGGTGGTGTTCATCAAAAGCCATGGGACGTTTTTCGCCCAGCACCACCAATCCCAGCGCCTCTTTGCCGGAAACCAGCGGTACTATTACCTGCGAACGCATCACCCGGTAAAGGCCCGCTTCATCAATGGTACGGGAATCCACCCGGGAATCAAGCACCATTAACGGTTCCTTCCCGGCCAGGGAAAGACCGGCAACTCCTTCTCCCGGATAAACCGCCGTGGATTGGAGTTGCTCCGCATACGGCCCGGTTACTGCCGCGGGCAGGTAAGCACCCCTTCCCTCCGGACGGTAATAAACAATACCGGTATGAAAGGAAAAGGCCTTACCCGCGCTCTTCAAAACCATATCCAGCAAAGCAGCAGGTTCCGCAGCACCGTTTTTCACCGCCCGGGCCATTTCATAAAAAGCTTGCAACTCCTTGTTGGCCAACTGCAAACGAATATAATAACGAAAAATCAACTGCAGTGCCAGCACGGAAAAAAATAACAGCACCATCCCCGCCAGCCCCACATAACCGTAAACTACGGCTATCAAAACGGCCGCCGGGACCGTGAATAAATAAGTCAACCCGTCCCACTTGAAAGTTTCCAGCCAGGCTGGATGGGGTTGGCGGCGCTTCCGGGGCCATAAATATATAGCTACCAGCAGGTGATTCACGACAATGTAAGCAAGCACAAAGGCAGCCAGGGGCAGGATATTGGTAACACTCAACTGACCCGGCATCCCACCGCTTTGCCGGAAAAAAAATGCCGCCGCCACTGCTGCCAGGACATTCTGGCCGGAGTTAAAAAGAGTGGTCCGCAGCGGGCTGCCCCGGTTGATAATACCCTGTCCGAACAAAGTGGCCAAACCGCTGATCCATACCGCAGCCGCCGCGCCGTAAATCATAAAGGCGGATAATATCAAGGCGAAGCCGCCGGAAAGCCTCCCGTAGGGAATAGGCACCGAAAACCACTCGGCCAGAATCCAGAGCAAAATAACCGCCGCCAGGTCGCGTCCCCGGTCTAAATCCAGGGCGGGAAAAAGCAGGTAGAGCTGCCAGACAGCCAGGACCACGACCAGCCAGGTATAAAATATATGTAGCGAACCCCGTTTCGCCCGCAAACCATGCCACCTCAATGGAATATTTCGACAAAACCTGTAATTTACCTGCTTTACAGACGCTAAAACAAGCGCAAGAGGGAAATAAATTTGTCTTTAAGGCGAATTATGTACTTATTAAAGCTTAACGCATCAATTAAAGCGCCCCCGGCTTGAGAGGCGCTTTATTGATTTTAAATTTATAAGCTGTACGTTTTTCCTCTTTTAAGCAGCTGCAAAGTTCCATTTCTTACAGCCCGGCCCGGCGCCTGAGTATTTCCGCCTTATCCGTGCGCTCCCAGGGCAAATCCAGATCATTTCTGCCGAAATGACCGTAAGCCGCAACCTGCTTGTAGATTGGCCGGCGCAGATCCAGTTCCTTGATAATGCCGGCCGGGCATAGGTCAAAGTGTTCCCGCACCAGCCTAACCAAGGTTTGCTCATCCACCTTGCCGGTACCGAAAGTTTCCACCATTATGGATACGGGGCGGGCCACTCCAATGGCGTAGGCCACCTGGATTTCACATTTATCGGCCAGCCCGGCGGCCACAATATTTTTAGCAACATAACGGGCGGCATAACTGGCGGACCGGTCGACCTTGGTCGGGTCCTTGCCGGAAAAAGCTCCGCCGCCGTGGCGTGCCATGCCGCCGTAAGTATCGACAATAATTTTGCGTCCGGTCAGCCCGGTGTCGCCCTGGGGACCGCCGATAACAAACCGCCCGGTGGGATTGACAATAAACCGGGTGGCATGGTCCAGCAATTCCACAGGAACTACCGTCTTAATCACCCGTTCAATCACCTCGCTGCGGACCTGTTCCAGGGTAGTTTCGGGGTGGTGCTGGGTGGAAACCACGACCGAGTCCACGCGAAGGGGAACACCGTCTTTGTACTCAACGGTTACCTGGGTTTTACCATCAGGGCGGAGGCAGGCAACTTCTTCCTTTTTCCGGGCTTCGGTCAGGCGCCTGGCCAGCCGGTGCGCTAAAGAAACCGGCAGCGGCATTAACTCGGGGGTTTCTTTGGTGGCATAGCCGAACATCATCCCCTGGTCTCCGGCCCCGATTGCTTCCTGCTCATCACCGCCGGTTTCACTTTCGCGGGTTTCCAGGGCCCGGTCCACTCCCAGGGCAATATCTGCCGACTGCTCGTCAATGGAGGTAATCACCGCGCAGGTATCGCAATCAAAACCGTATTTGGCCCTGGTATAGCCAATCTCCCTGACCGTTTCCCGGGCAACTTTAGCAATATCTACATAACAATCGGTAGTGATTTCACCGCTTACCAGAACCAAACCGGTGGTGACCAGGACTTCACAAGCCACACGGCCAAAGCGATCTTTTTCCAGAATCGAATCAAGTACGGCATCAGAAATCTGGTCGGCAATTTTATCGGGATGTCCCTCGGTTACGGACTCAGAAGTAAACAGCCGCCTGGTCATAAACATACCTCCTTAATTTTAGTACAAGCTATAAACACAAAACAAACCTCCGGATAGAGGTTTACACTCAAAACCGGTCAGTACGTGGTTAAGGCAGGTTTGCCTTCTATATTCTAGCAAAACCGGTTAACAAATGTCAAATTAACGTACCGGCGGTGACTACATGGTATCTTCCACCAGCACGGTGTGTACTCCTATTTTTTTGACTTTATCCCAGGGTACCACGACGTCCTTGCCGGCTCCCAGGAGCCTGAAATACTTTTTGCCGCTTGAAAGCACCAGGGCCAGCACCTGCCCGGTTTCCATATCGACATGCACATCTTTCACCACACCCAATTTCGTGCCGTCAGCCATGTTGACAATATCTCTTGAACTCAGGTCGGAAATTTTGAATTGCATTCCGGCACCACACCTCCTTGCTCCAGGCTATGCGTAGCGCAAGTAAAAGGTTCCGGGCGCAGGATGCCGGAACTCTGATTAAACCGAAGCAATAACTGCTAATAGTGCTATTATTTTACCAGTTTATTCAGCAAACCCCCAAAGGCCTCCCGGCAATGATTAAACAATAATTGCATTTCTTCGATTTTTAATACCGTTGCTGTCGCTATGAAAGCCGCCACCCCGGTGGCAATTGCCGCACCTACCCGGACGGCAAGACCAAGCGTGCCGCTCCAGGGGCAATACCAGGCCAGGGCGGTATCAACACCGTAGCTTGCCACCGCCATGACGGCCGAAGCGGCCAGCACCGACAATATAAATTTGCCCAACCCCGACCACTCTAAAGCGGTAATTTTCCTCTCAAGGAAAATCATCAACAATACCGTGCCGGTTAATGAAGCCAACGAGCTGGCCAGGGCCAGCCCCGCATGCTGAAAAACCCTTATTAAGACCAGGCTCAGGCACAGGTTGACCAGAACTGTAAACAGGCTGATTTTAACCGGCGTCCTGGTATCCTGTACGGAGTAAAACCCCCGGCTGAGAATGATAATCGCCGCCTGCCCGACCAGGCCCACGGAATAGAAAAGCAAAGCGGCGGCCGTCAGCTCCGTGGCCTGCCGGTCGAAAGCCCCGTGTTGGAACAGCAGGCTTACTACCGGGTAACGCAGTACCATGAGACCGATGCCCGCCGGCACCATGGCCAGAATCATGATTTTGACCAACCGCTTCAAAGTAACGGCCAACTCGGTGAGACTTCCCTCCGCCGCCAGTTTGGACAGGGTCGGAAACACCGCGGTGCCCAGGGCCAGAACGATCAAGCTTACCGGAAACTGAATCAGCTTGTTGGCAAAATTAAGCGCTGAAATACTTCCTGCCTGCAAGCCGGAAGCAAAAATTCTTTCGATTAAAATATAGGCCTGGTTTACCGATATCCCAAGCGTGGCCGGCAGCGCCAGGTAAAAAACTTTTTTCACTCCCGGGTGCCCGATATCAAACACCGGCGTGTAGCGGTAACCGGCGCGCACCAGAACGGGCAACTGCACCAGGCCCATTAAAGCCATGGCGATGACGGTACCCGCCGCCAGTCCGTGCACTCCGTATAAGCTGCCCAGAGTAAGCGCGGATAGGATGATCACCAGATTATTAACCACATTGGAAAAAGCCGGAACACCGAAAATGTTGTTGGCATTCAACAACCCGGTAAAGAGCGAAGCCCAACCGGAAAAAAGCAGCAGGGGAAACATTATACGCGTGAGGTCCGCCGCCAGCCCGGCGGCCGCACCTTCGAAACCCGGGGCGATTATTTTAACCACATAGACCGCACCGAGCATGCCGGCGGCGGAAATAATAATAAATATTAACGTTACGACATTAAAAACCGTATTAAATATTTTCCAGGCTTCTTGCTCTGCTTTTTTGGCGGCATATTCCGTAAACACCGGCACCACCACCGCCACCAGCGCCCCGCTGATCACGAAAAACAGCAAATTCGGCAACGTAAAGGCCACCAGATACGCGTCCGTCTGCACGGAGGCCCCAAACTGATTGGCAATCACGATATCACGTACCAGCCCCAGAAACCTCGACAGCAGGCTGAAAAAAGCAATCGTAACCGTAGCCTTAAAAATAAATTTCCCCGTCGACATAAACCCTTCCCCACTCTACCAACGCTCTAAAACATTAAAAGAGTCGTTACTCCCGATAACGACTCGCAAGCTATTAATTAAATTTCGACGTGTTTTTTTATTTTCCTGCTGTGCCACAAAGCCGCCCTGCCGGGAGGGCGGCTTTGTGGCTAGGGCAATATATGCAATATATGCGGCCGGTTTATTGCGGCATCCGGCCCGGCAGCTTGTCGGTAATGTCCTGTACATATTCGAGATCGTCCCGCTTCTTATCAATGTAAAGATTGCCGTCAGTGTCCAGGCTGGCGTAAAAAACCTCCTGCAGCGATTCAATGCCCTGCTTTTGCAGTTCCCCCAACAACCAGTCTTCGTCCAGATTATTTTGCTTCAAATTCTGCTCAATGATTACCCCGTCCACCACCAGTTCCGAAGGCACCCCTTGATACCTGGTAGGAATATTCAGGTCTTGCGGCGTGACGGGTGCGGCCTGGCTTTTGAGCAGGACGCTGAGCTGCCCGTCAGGCTCGGCAATGGCAAACTCCACGTCCGCAACATTGAAGGCTCCTTTCTCGCGCAATTGGGAAGTCAGGTCGTCTACGGTGTAGCGCATTTTGCGCATACGCCCCTCCAGTATTTTCCCGTTGTGCACCACCACTGTCGGCTCGTCGCTCAATATCTTGTGGACGGGCCGTAATTTCATCTCCAGCCACTGCGCTAAAATAGTAAAGGACATAAATAAAAGCAGGCCCATGACGTAATAACCGGCCGGCACGCCCACGCTGGTGACCAGGCTTGCCGCGATGGAACCGACGACAATGCCGTTAACCCAGTCGGTGATGGTCAACCCCCCCACCTGTGACTTACCTACCAGCCTGGTAATGAATATTACCGCCACAAACGCTCCCAATGATTTTAACAAAATTTCCATGTAAGGATTCAAATTTTCCCCTCCCCCTCTAACACGTTACCGGTTTTTAGTTTGCCAACCGGCACGGTTATTCATGCATCTTAAAGCGGCTCCGGTTTAAAACCGGTCACACCCGGCAACACTAGGACTAGGAGGGAGAAGGATGCTCAGTAAAAAAAAGGCTCTGGCAGAGCTGAGCAAAAGGAAAAAAATGTTTAAAGACTACCTTTGCCGGATTAAAAACACCCCTGCCGGCACCGACAAGCAGCAACTGCCGGAGAAAAAGGCAAAATAAACCCCGCGGGAAAGCCCCGCGGGGTTTATTCTAGCTTCAACCGTCCGTCCCCCCTATATCCCGGTTCTTACAGACGGACCGCAGGTATTCCCGGAATCCCTCCGCCAGATCCGGCCGTTCCAAAGCAAATTCCACCGTGGCCCGGAGATAACCCAGCCGGTCGCCCACATCGTAACGCCGGCCTGCAAAAGCCAACCCGTACATGGGCTGCTCGCGGCACAGCACCTTCAGCGCGTCGGTAAGCTGAATTTCACCCCCGGCACCCGGCCTGGTCTCCGCCAGGATCGAGAATACCCGGGGGTCAATGATATAGCGGCCCATCACCGCCAGCCGGGACGGAGCCTCCTCCACGGGCGGCTTTTCAACCAGGTCGCTGATCCGGTAAATGCCGTTCCGCTCCCGGTCCGCGTCCAGAATACCGTATTTATTGGTATCCTCCCGGGGCACTTCCATTACGGCAACAATCGATGACTGCACCTCCACGTATAAATCCATTAACTGCTTTAAGCAGGGCACCTCCGCCCGCACGATGTCGTCCCCGAGCAGCACGGCAAAAGGTTCTTCGCCGATAAACCGCCGGGCGCAGTAAATGGCGTGCCCCAGGCCCAGCGGTTCCTTCTGCCTGATGTAATAAAGGTCGGTAAGCCGCCCGATCTCCTGCACCAGTTCCAGCTGGGCAGTTTTACCCTTCTTCGTCAACTGCAGCTCCAAATCAATGGAACGGTCGAAATGATCCTCAATGGCCCGCTTATTCCGGCCGGTGATAATCAGTATTTCTTCGATTCCCGACGCAATCGCTTCTTCCACTATATATTGAATGGTCGGCTTATCTACCAGCGGCAGCATTTCCTTGGGCTGTGCCTTGGTGGCGGGCAAAAAGCGCACCCCCAGGCCAGCCGCGGGAATGATGGCTTTTCTGACTTTTTTCATTTAAAAACCTCCACCCTTCCCCGGTTTAGAAACTACATACAAATTAAAACATTATATTACAGACATGTAAACCGGAAATACATCAAAAAATAATTAATCAACCAATTAAAAAACGGTCCCGCTAAGAAGACCGCTGCTGCTTTTCCGATCGGGCCAGATACCCGGTATGGCCACTGCCGCCGGCACTGACAATCCCGGTTTTGTTGACCAAAACCAGCACGCCCGTGGACAAAAGCACCAAAAAAACCACCGCCTGCTTCGGCGTAATCAAGGTCATTACCACGGCACTCAGCGCCAGGACGATATTCACGCCGTAAAGACAGAGCACCGCCCGGCGGTGACTGAAGCCCATAGCTATAAGCCGGTGGTGCAGGTGCCCCTGATCCGCCTGAAATATCGGCCGGTTTCCGCAATAACGCCTTATTATGGCCAGGGTGGTATCCAGGAACGGTATCCCCAAAATCACCACCGGTATAATTACGGAAATAAAAGTAGCGCTCTTGGCCAGACCCATAACCGCCAGCACGGCCACGCTATAACCCAGGTACATGGACCCGGAGTCGCCGAGAAATATCTTCGCCGGATGAAAGTTATACCGCAGAAAACCCAGTATTGCCGCTGCCAGAACCAGGGCCAGGGTAATAGCATCCCACTGTCCCTGCGTTGCGCCGCCGTTCAGTAAAATCTCGATCCAAATCACCGCCGCCAGGGTCAGGACGGCAATACACGAAGTGCCTCCGGCCAGCCCGTCCAACCCGTCCACAAGATTGACCGCATTAATCACCGCGACCATCCAAATCACCGTTACGGGAATGCTCAACACACCCAACGCCAACAAATCGTGGGAAAACGGGTTGGTCAAAAACTGCACCTTGATACCAAACGGAATCACGGCACCTGCCGCCACCACCTGACCGGCCAGTTTTACCCACGGCGAAACACCCCTGGTATCGTCGATAATACCGAGCAGCACGATCAAAAAACCGCCCGCCAGGAAACCGGCCACCGGCAGGGTGATTTCCCTGGTCAGCAAAACCGCCACCACAAAACTGATGTAAATAGCCACGCCGCCCATCCTGGGCATAACCCGGTTATGTATCTTCCTCTGGCCCGGACGGTCCAGCGCGCCGCACTTAAAAGCCCACTTTCCGACCAGCGGCGTAACCAGCAAAGCCGCCACCAGGGCCAGAATTATCGCCGTTACCGGTATCTGCATGTGTATCCCTCCAAAAGGGCATGTCATTGCACGGTATTAAAGGATATTCTATCTTAATCCCACCTGCGGTGACAATAACCAAAAACCGCCTTCTATTCGCTAATAAACCGGCTAATCAACAAATATCGCGGTTTATATTAATAATACTCCACATTATACAAATCCCCGCCGCCCAAGTCTTCTGCTATAAAAAAAATAATTAGTGGCAACCTTTATTTTAATTAATGCAACAAGCAAGTCCCGGCATGTGCAAACGGGGCTTGCTTGTACGCAGCTTTTTTAAAGTCTTTTTATTCTTCCGGAATTTCCATTGTATCCATCATCTGTTCCATAAACTCTTGCTGAGTGATAGCACCGCTCACATCGGGCAGCTGGATCTCTTCGCCAATATCATCAAGCTCAAAATCCCCAAACATTGCCATTTCAAAGCTAACCGCTCCCTCAGGGCTCATGGTTTCATCAAGTTCAAACTTTATCTCCATATTAAATTTCATGCGGTCTGTTAACAATGTTTCTTTGTTTACATAAGTATCCACATAATAATCCATCTCCATCGCTGTCAAAAGCTGTTCGAGCACCTGCTTAAATTCGGCTATTTCTTCTTCATCCTGAACGGTCGCCCCCTCAGTCGCCCCCTCAAGACCGGCCATCAAGCTACCCATATCAAAATCACCCAAAAACTCCGATAATGCTTTTTGGCACGTAGCGCTGTCAATATAATTGCTTATTGTATAGTACTCTTGCCCGTCAATTTCAAGATCATCCCCAAAAATATAGATAATCCCAAACTCACGCATCATATCCAGGGATTGCTGGGGTGTGGTCTGCAGCATTCCGGTCAGGTTCTCCATCATATCCGCGTCGAACAGATCCTGGACTATCCACTGGTCGGACAGGGGAGTTTTCTGATAAATGTTGTTTTCCGTCCATAGCATTTCAGTGACCATTTCTCCGTCAGGTAATAAAGCCGCTTCCTCTTCCGTCAAGTCCAGATCCTCACCGGAAAGTTCCAGCGGCAGAGCCATCGTTTGCTTAACATACATGGACAGCGGTTCTTGTTGAAATACTCCCTCCATGATAACAGGCATTTCAGGTATTTCCGGAATCCCGTCTGCATCCGGTCCGGTAACATTCATTTCGATGGTTGCGCTGCCTTTCATTTTATAAGTGTTTTCCTCTTGCAATAACCTGTTGGATTCAACTGCCAGCTCATCCGCAGTCCAATCATCATTTTTTTCACGCCACGAAACGATTACCTTTCTGTCCGTGTTATCCCAGCGGACGTTACCTTCCCTGCTTTCAAAGAAGCTGCGCAAAGGCACATAGCCTTCTTCTTCAAAAGCCAGACCCGGGATTTTGGTCAGGGACGCTGTAGATATGTAGCTCAAATCATTTTCTATATACATATCCGCCTCGTATTCCTGACTGTTAAACACCAAACTGACCTGCTGATTGGCAGCGGCAGCAACAGCGGCCGGTACCAGTACGACTGTCATTAGTAAACCGATTAGCAATAACTTAAAAATCTTCTGGCCAACAATTTTCATCTAATCCTCCCCTTTTAAAATTTAACATACGCTCCTCCATAATATTAGACTGCAAAATGCATAGAAAGGTTCTCCTGTTTTTATTCTTTTCTATGTAAATCCATTCCAAAAATACCCCTTTAATAGTTAGTTAACAACTATTAACTCATACTGCTATATTATCAGTTATGCGAGGAAAAGTCAGCCCCCTAATTTCCAGCGGCCAAAAGAAAAGAACACTCCTGGTTTTGTTTACAGAATTTTCTTCTTCGCAGAGGGACCGGTTCCTTTTTGGGGCTTTTGGGGAGGAAGGGTTATTTGTTGATGGCGAAGAGGAGTTCGGCTTCGGCGGCCCGTTCTGCTCCCACGTGCGCCGTTGCGCGACATTTGCCCACGGCTCCGCGCAATTTCAGGACTTCGATCTCGATCCGGAGCTGGTCGCCCGGCACCACCTGCCGCCGGAAGCGGGCCCGGTCAATACCGGCGAAAAGAGCAATTTTACCGGCATATTTCGGCATTTGCAGCACGGCTACCGCGCCTACCTGGGCCATGGCCTCGATCACCAGCACCGCCGGCATTACCGGGTGGCCGGGGAAATGCCCCTGGAAAAACGGTTCGTTGGCGCTGACATTTTTGAACCCCACGGCCTTACGGCCGT
>Ga0334899_1002032_pt1 | contig 17232 bp, 15 predicted proteins | sample GraSluR3_MG_FD_207219 | JGI IMG/M metagenome (GOLD analysis project Ga0334899, IMG submission 207219) | Sludge microbial communities from methane-producing bioreactor in Wageningen University, Netherlands - Granular Sludge_8_08-R3 | ecosystem: Engineered > Bioreactor > Anaerobic > Unclassified ... | reverse complement strand
CAGCACGTTTCCCGACTGCGGCCCGAGCGTGCGCGCGAGGAACCGGCCGTGCTGGGTGAGGAAGGAGATGCTGACTCCTTCGCGGCCGCAAAGGCCCATGACGAAGGGGCTGCACCCGACGTTGCCGAAGCAGACGATCGCGCCGAGGTTGTGGATCGGCACGCGCAGCCGCGTCTGTTTGCCGACCCGGACCACGACGTTCGTGCCCTGGCGTGCCAGGTAGGTTCCCTGGGTGGTTACGTAAAGCGTGTGGTCGTGTCGTTTCATGGGATCACTCGCGTTGGGCGAGAATGGAGGCGACGCTGCGGGCCAGGTAGTCGCGTGCCGAGCGTGAAGGGGGCAGTTTCGGCACGCATTTTCCCACCAGGGAGCAGAACTTGCACTTGGGGCCGGGCACGGGCGGGGGCACCCGGCCCGAGGCGATCAGCTCGTGAAGCTCGCGTGCGCGCAGCCGGGTGCGCCGGCGGAGCGGCTCGTCGAGATCGATTTGCTGGCGCCGCCGGGTCTTGCCGTGGTAGAGCGCCCCGGCCGGCACCACGGTTTCGAGCATCTCCTCCAGGCACAGGGCCTGGGCGCAGAGCTGCACGCGGTAGGAGACTTCCGGCTTGCGCCTGCCCCGCTTGTACTCGACGGGAAAGGGGCGCCACCACCCGGCCAAACCGTGCAGGGCCGCCCCTTCGGCCTGTTCGGCGGGATGGAACTCGACGACGTCGGCGACGCCGAACAGGCCCAACGCGCGTGAGGCGAGGCGCAGCCGGCGAGCGATGCGCACGCCGTTGCTCTTCTCGCCGCCGGCCTGGTGCACTCCCTGGTGCAGGACACGGCCCTCGGCCGTCGCGGCGTTTTCGGCCCAAAGCCCGTCGATATGGATCAGCCCACACCGCCGCGGGCAGAATTCGAGATGCTGAAGGGCGGAGATCGGCAGCAGCTCGTCTTCGGTGAACATGGGCTAGATAATCCCTCCACCTTCGGCGAGAAATCGTTGTGTACGGAGGATGCCTGCCATGCATCCAAGGAAGTCCGGTTCATAAACGTCGTTCCATGCGTAGATTTCGCGCCGACCAGGCAGGCGTTCCAACTCAAGTTTCTCGATCTTGTTCCCCCATAGTTGGACGCTCCCGCGCAGGAGCGCTCGAAACGTGACGGGTTGCCGGTCCTTGAGGCGTCCCTGGAGACGCGGGGACACGACGACGAGACGCGTGTCGGCGTCGATGACCCGGCCAAGGCTCTTCACCTTAGGATAATCTCTTGCGTTTTCAGCCATAGCGAGAGCATCCACGTTAAGCCCACCGGAGCGCGCGAGCTCCTCGCGAATGGCGGCCGTGACAAGGTCTGCTGGGCTGCGACGGTTAAGCTCATCGCGCGTCATCAGCGCGCGTAGGACATCGGCCGAGACATCAGCGGCCGGGTGCTGCGTGATGCCATCACCGCAAATGGCAAAGTCAAAGACTATTCCCCCACCCGTGCGATCGTACTCACCGTGGCGGTTCACGCGGCCGCCCGTTTGGATCAGCGAGGCTACAGAGAACCGTTCACGAAAGGCGCAGCGAAATGAGAGGTCCACGCCCGCTTCCACACAACTTGTGGCGACCAGTGACCAATCTCGCTGTCGCGTGTCAAGGCGACGTTCGACCTTGTCGAGAATTCGGTCACGGTCGCGCGGAGTAAGTGCGGTCGAAAGGTGCATGACATTCAGTCCGGCTTCGCGCATCGCGCGGGCCACCAAGGCCGCGTTCTGGACGGTGTTCAGGATTAGAAGCCGCGGCCCCGGTGCTTCGGTGCTCGTTGATTTGGCCACTAGTTCGATCAACCCCTGAACGCTAAGCACGCCGCCGTCGCCGGCGCGAGCGTAACGGATACGCCGACGCTCGGCCGCCAGCACATCGTCCGCCTGCGCCTTGGGTAGAAGTTCGGGGAGTTTCAAGGGCGATTTGACGATGTCCTTGTTCTCCCAGAACCTGCTGAGCGAGCCGCTGGCGAAGACGACCGGACAACTCCACTTCTCGGCCAGTTCACGCGTCCAGAGCCAGTTCTGCGGCCACAGTCTGGCCGGTAAAGCGGCGTGAGCCTCATCGATGAAGATCGCGCTGCCGGGAAGCGAGTGGAGCTTTCGCAGGGAGGCAGGATCGCAGGCGGCCAACGACTCGAAAAAGCTGACGGCCGTGGTCAGAATGATGGGAGCGCGCCATAAGACGGCCAGGTCGCGGTCCTCAACCGCCGCGAAATCCGCGCGGTGGTGGTGCTCCATGACCACGCGATCGGGCCGCTCGCCCGACAGAACAAGAGCCTTTCGCAATCGCTTCGCGGTCTGCTTGAGCACGTTCGTATATGGGGCAACGATGATCAGCCGACGCAAGCCCTCCTCTCCAGCCCGTCGGACAAGGTAAGCGGCCACCGCGGTGGTCTTGCCAAGCCCTACCGGTCCCTCGCATGTGATCATGGGATCAGCGATGCTCGCATTCAAGCAGGCATCGAAGAAGCGAGCGCGGCGAATGTTACGCTGCCGCTCCTCGTCGGTGTCTCCGGTAGGGAGCGCGCGGACGTATCGGCATAGTGCCGCTAACCTTTCAGCCCAGCGCGGTTGTACCTCTGCAGGCCGCAGACGACCGGTGTCGAAGAACGCCGTATCGGTATGGTCCGCATCGACAAGGCAAGAAAGAGCAAGGCGCATCGTGAGGCCGTGCGTGGGCCGGTGCGGCGCAATCGTAGACCGGCCAACAGCGGCGTCATGTGCGTCCAGGTACGCCTCCAGACTCGCGTCGGTTCGCGCTATTTGCTCCGCATGGCGTTGCGCGTCCGCATCATCACGGCGGCGGCCGCGCAATCGTCTTCCCTTGTTATCCGGGTTGAAGTGTTCCTGCTTTTCGGGCAGGCCGGGTGGATGGTGCGCCCGAACAATCCACGCAGCCATCCAATCTCGCCGCGCAGACAAGTGGGCGACACCGGCGTCGACGTGATCCCAGCGCAGCTTATGGCGCCGTCCCTTCGGTAAGACCGCCTGTGTGTGGTAGTCAAGCTTTCCGAGGTCGTGGAAGGTTGCTGCCTCGACAATCGCCTCCAGTAGTCCTTTCGGCGCGTCTCTAGCGTAACGGAGCATTGCCTCCGCCCGATGCCGTGCGCCTTGACGTACGGCTTCGACATGCCGAGCGTAGGAATCGCCCGACCCGGTATCGCTCCGCGGCGAATGGGCCAACGGTGGTTGCGCATCGCTCATGCTTCGTTCCAACGCTTCTCGCACAGGTCCTCGAACGCTTTAAGTCGGTCTCGCACCTCTGGCTTCAGATCTTTTGGGATGTCGTACTCCTCGATCGACGTGGACGGCTCATCCGTTTTCCCTTTGGTCTTCTTCGGGGTCAACGAGTCGAGGATCAAGGAATCCGGACAGGACCCGAGTTGCGAGCGATGCTCTGCGTACCACGCGTGCCGGATCTCTACGAACGGCCGAATCGCCGACGCCGTATTGCGATAAGCATGGGGGATGAGAAACTTCAGCAGATCGATATCAAGTGCGTCACAGCCGTTCTTCGCTGCCAGCATCGGGTTTACAAAGAAGGGCATGACGTAGACACCGTGGCGCACCACTCGCCATCCCAACGGCGCCATGCCGCGATCTTTCCCTTCCTGAACGCCGGCCTTGTTCGTCGTCGTGAGACGCTCGATGTCGATAGTCGCGATGCTCACGCCGGGGCCAAACTGGACCACACCCGTGCTAATGAAGTGGTCCTTTTCGCCAGCTTTGAAATCCTTCCCCTTGATGTCTTCGAGAAAGGTGTTGCCGAAGACCCGCCCATCCCAGAATGCATCTCTGAACTCATCGACGCTCATCTTGAAGATCGCGTCACGGTCGCGCCCGCGGGTTTCCAGAATGGCATATTTCCTGGCATTACCCTTTCCGAGTTTGAGGACCCGGTTGGCTTCACACCAGACCGGACCGTCGGTACTTGCGACAAGATCCCGGAGCTTGCGCTTGAAGGAGACGGGCGAGATCAGCCCGCGCCCATCGCTTTCGATCGTCCGGGGCTCGCTTTCGGCGTCCGGATCGCCATTGGGATTGCTGTGGCGGACCTCAATCACAACAAGGCCCGTGCCACGGTTGAACGCAGCATGGTCACTCGCATCTTTCGCAGTCATGGTTAATCCTCCTGTGTCAAAACGCTTTTTGACTCGCCACCGTCGGTACTTGCTTCGTCCTTCTGGGTTTTGCGCAGGCCTGCGATGTAACCCAGCAATAACTCAGCCCGGAACGTCTCGTCGACACGACATTCAGCCAGCAGCGACGCCAAGTCGTTCGCCAAAGGCTGGACCTCCCGGGCGTGGCGTAGTGCCTTTCTGATATCCCAGCCGCGCTGCTGGTCCTCCTTCTTCCTGCTCGCAATGAGCCCATCCGCGCGAGTTCGGTCGCGACTGGCCTTGGCAATCCAACCCGCGTACGGTTTCCACCGACGGCATAGCACCGCGAGCGACTTCTGCGGTGTGTTCTGCGCCATTGCGAAGACCTGATTTCCAAGGAGCGACGGTGGCACGTCACCGGCACGGACGTCGGCACAGTAGCCGGCATGGACTACGTCCACGGCCGCCAGCAACTGGCCGAGTTTGAAAGCCGCATCGTTCATGTAAACCTCCTTAAGCCGACCGAGTTTATGCAACAGGACGCCAAGGACTGTGACCGATCGCAATGCCTCACGATGATCGAAGGTCTTGATGGATTGTCTTCGCCGACGCCACGATTCGGGAGTATGTCGCAGGTGGCCGACACCAAGCATGAGCCCTGACCGCCGTTGGAGTACCATTCGCAGGATGCGCTCTACCCACCGTTCAGTGAGGCTTGCCTGCGCCTTCAGGCCGTCTAGGAAGAGCCGCAATGCCTGGTTTGCAGAAATGCCGACAACCTCTTGCCGCTCCGTTCCTCCGCGAATGTACACTTGCTTGGTGAGGGCAATCATCCCCAGTGGTGCGACGTGTTGCGGCGGCATGAAACGCGGCTTGCCTTGGCCCCTTGGCGGCACAGGCAGCGTGAGCCACGGCGGCACATTGCCCTCGCCGGCCGCCCAGCCCGTTGCCGCATCAAAAATCGCGCCTACCGTCGGCGCTCCGGCGCAGATCACCTTCCGGTTGGCGCGGTCCACCTTTCGGAGGACGGCGAGTCGCACAGGCGTGTCGCGGAAGTCCACACCGACCTTTGCACGGACAGCATCGATGAGCCGACTTGCGCGCTTCTCGAATGCGGCGACCGAGTTTGCCGCATCCGCCGCCGACTCGGGAGTCTCTTCCGAGAAGTCGTCCTCTGCGAGCACGCCAGCCACGGCCGCGTCGGCCGCAGCCTCAACGAACGCAATGAGCAGGTCCCTCTGCTGCGGGCGCTCGCCCGGAATCGGTCGCCAAGTCGTTCCCTCTCGCTCCCGCACCGTCAGCACCCTTGCGGCAGCGGCAAGACGGCGTGCAAGCCTGTCGCCAAGCGGCATCGATTTGACGCCAAAGCGACCATAGCGATCGTTCGCCGGACGGCCCTCGTAGCGCGAGAACAGAATGGTCGGCCCAATGGTCGGCAGGTTCGCGGAGGGAGACTTGCGATCAAGAAGGTCAGTCGTCTGGCCTGTAAGAGCACAGGTTCCCCGAACGGCGTCGGCGGACTCTCTGCAGTTGTCCAACGCATCTGTGACGGCCGAAAGAATGGTCGTGTCCGTTAGGCTGAATGGCCATTCTCCGTCGGCATCGACATAGAATGCGCTGTTGCCTTCCGCAAGAATGGCCACTGAGCAATCAATCAGGGCGTCGCTCGCCGTCGTCTTCAACGCCTCGACGAGTCGATCCCGGAGGTGCGCTAAGAAGCGTCCAACGTCGCCGCCCGCCGTTGAATCACAGGCTCGCAGGAACCTCTCGAGCGCCGCGGGCAGGGCCGCGCCGATCGTGTTTCTGAGCGAGTCGACTTGGCTCAAGCGCTCTTGGAGGGCAGTCATCACCGTCTTGGTAGCCCATTTTCCCAGGTGTTCGCGACGCAGTTCGGCACATCTTGCCAAGTCAAGAAGTCTGTCTCGCGATTCATGCGGCTTGGCTCGCGAATTGGCCGCTTTCCAGTCTTGCCATGTCTTTGCCGCGGAACCTTCCCATAGAGGGCTCTTCATTTGGATGAAGGGGAAGCTGTTTTCATTGTGATTGCGCAGCGTCCAAAGGCGTACCTCCTTTGGAACCGGCGAGACATTGACTACGTGGCCTGTCGCGTCAAGCCAAACATGCAATGTGCTGATGCGTCGCGCGTCATGGATATCCGCATGGCGCATGGCGGCCGCCAATTCTTGCCGCGGTGCCCCACGTTCCACAACCAGCAGTTCATTGAGCATGGCTCGTCTCCTTCGCAGTGAGCTCGGCGCGCCACCCGGGCGGCACACGGTACGTCAGTACTCCGTTCTTGACCGTAGCGCCTCCCCCGTCTTCCTCACCCGGAGAAGAACGGGCAAACCGTGGAGCATACCTAGCCGGTTTGCCCGGGGCAGTTACCGCTTCATCCCAAACGCCTATCAGCATTGACGGCACGTCCAGTGAGAGACGCTCATCCACCTCCGATTCATTGCGGAATGGAAGGCCCCAACGGCTGCAGTATTCCTTCCACGGCTTGTTCTCCTCAACGCGACCGGTCGGACCGGTGACGTGTGTACATCGGAACGGCCCCCAGTAGGAGCAGGTAAACTCACTCCACCCGAGACAGGGGGTTCTATAGCATCGGCCCTGCTTAAGTCGACGTTCGAACAGCTCCTTGAGGAAGTGCCGAGCGTTGGTCTGACCGCGGCGATGCGGACCAACGACTAAGGCATACAGACGATAACAGACGCCGCTTAAGACGGTGGCGAAAAACTGCATGCTACTACCACCTGAGATGATGCCCGCCTTTCGCAATCCCGGCTCGCGCAATGGGCCCCCGTAGTTTGTTGTGTAGCGTTGAAAGAGCGATAGCGCTCTCCCGTCGAGCTCATTAACCGGTCGGCATATCTCGACCTTGGTTGGACAGATCCATGCTGCGCCGTCGGAGAGAAATGCGATCGACTCGAACATGCCCTTCGCGGCGGACCAGGTGGGAGCGGGGTAGCTCGTTGGCGTCCCGCCAGTGTCGGGGCGAGCGAACATCGCCAATGGCCCGGAGACTTCAATTTGTAGGTGGTACTGATTCGTCGACATGACCTCCTCCAGATCACGCAAGTCCGGAACTAAACCAGGTGCGGTAGCGCACGCCTGAACATATCTCCAGCAGAGCATGCGGTCAATAGGCCGCGTATGACTATGGCAAATACATACCGTGTGGAAAAGGGTACACCCCGACAATGGCACGTGAAACTGGAGGGCTCCGCGCAAGCCGATGCAGCTTGCGGCAGCGGGATGGGCGGGCGGAGAGGAGCGACTCGAAGAATTGGACCGTCGTGGTCAGAATCACCGGGGCGTCCCAGTTCTCCACGAGCAACCGGGACATGTTCCAGGCGCCGTCTTCCGTCGCACCGTCCGGGGGACGGGCACCTTGGTCGGCAAGGCTGTGGTGTTCGAGGACGGTGTGAGGGACGAATCCGTTTGCCGGGCTGAACACGGCGCGATACACGTCGGCCGTCTGGTCCAGGATGTTCAGAAAGGGCATCACCACGACGATGCGGCGCAGGCCGCGGGCCTTGGCGTGATGCAGCGCGAACGCCAGCATGGCCAACGTCTTGCCCGCGCCGGTCGGCGCCGAGAGCGTATAGAGGCCCTGGGGCCGGGCCGCGGCAGCGACGCACGCCGAGTACAACGCCTCGCGGGCGTCGGCCATTGGGGCATCGCGATGCGTGTGGCGAACGGCGCCCAGGTGCCGCTGGAAGGCCAGGATGGCGCGGCCGGCGTCGAGCGAAGGGCCTTCGCGACGAGGGCGCCGGGGCGTTCGGGCGTCGCCGTTGAAGTGAGCCTCGGTTTCGAGGAAGTCCGCGTCGACCAGCGCGGAGAAGAGCATGCGCACGTCGAGCATGTCGGCCGCGAACTGCCCGGTCGGCACCAGGCCTTGGTCGAGCTGGGGAAGCCCCAAGCCGTCGGCGGTGAATCGCTTGAGCAGCATCTGGCGATCCGCGCTCGTGAACTTCTCGGGATGGCTCTTCAGCGCGTCGAGCATTTGCCGGCACGCCCTGCGCAGTTCCAAGAGCACGTCAAGCCCCGCGTGGTGCCCCGCAATGGCCAGGGCCGGCAGCAGGCCGAAATCGCGCGAGGTCAACGCGGCCAGCGCCCCGACGGTCCAGTGATCGCGTCCGCGCTCCGCGGGGTCGCGCAAGCGGCGCTGGAACTGGTCGCCGTATTTGCCCAGATCGTGCAGCAGGCCCGCGGCCCGGGCCTGTTGCCCGGCTCCGAACGCCGCGGCGAACCCTGCGGCGCGCTCCGCGACTCGACGCAAGTGGTCGCCGAGGAGTTCCGCCACGCCGGCGCCGTCGTCGTTGGGGCTGTGCGCCAGGTAACCAGATCCGCCCGCCGAAGCCGGTAGCGACACGGGCTTCTCCTCGTCCAGGATGAAAGAAAGTGGAGGGAGCGCCTCAGTGAACATGTGAACATAGCAGAATCGGGACACAATGCAATGCCCCCCCGCTGAGGGAACCGGGAATAAAAAAGGTGTCAGGAACCTTTTTCTAGTGTTTGATCTTGGTCGGAGCGAAATCCGGCGGGTTTGTGCGAGAAACCCGCCTTCCTTTTCACTCTTTTCACTCGGCCGCGCCCTACTGCTCCTCGGCCAGCGCGACGCGCTGGGCGATGGGCGGATGGCCGTGGAACAAGACGACTTCCAGCCAGGGAGGATCGGGGTCGGCCTTATTGAGCCGCGCGAGCTTGCGAAACGCCGACGCGTAGGCCGCCCGCGCGCCGGTGCGCGAAAGGGCGTAGCGGTCGGCCTGCTTCTCGTGGCGGCGACTGATGGCGTTCTGCACCGGCTCGATCAGCGTAACGAAGGCGGTCAGCAGCAACATGACCAGGGGGAGCGTTGCCACGGGCAGGGCGGCGTAGTCGAGCCCCGACGGTCCGCCCGTCCACCAGGCCAGCAGGCGGTCGCAAACCCAGAACCCGGCCGCGCTGGAGACGATTCCGGCGAGAAGGACTTTCCCCAGGTGGCCGCACACGTGGTGGCCGATCTCGTGGGCGAAGATCACCTCGATTTCGTCGGGGGTGAAGCGATCGAGCAGCGTATCGCCCAGCAGCACCCGGCGCGTGCGCCCGAGCCCGGCCAGCATGGCGTTGGCCTTGACGGTCTCGTCGCTCAGGGCGATGCGATACACGCCCTCGACGGTCAGGCCCGTGCCCGCCGCGACCCCGGCCAGGCGTTCGACGAGTTCCGGCGCATCGAGCCGCTCGATCTTGTAGAAGAGCGGAAGGATCAGCACGGGCACGAGGCGTCCAAGCACGACGCCGACCAGATAGAAGGCCCCCGCGGCAACGAGCCACCACCAGGGGCCGGTCGTCCAGATGAGCCAGAAGAGCCCGAGCAGCATCAGCATGCCGAACAATCCGCCCAGGACGAGGGTCTTGCCATAGCGCCACAGCCAGGCGGCCAAGGACTGCCTGCTCAGGCCGAAGCGGTGTTCGAGGACGTGGCCCGCGTAACACGAAAGTGGGAACGACACGACGGCGTGCAGCGCGAACACCACGGCGAACAGGACCGTCAAACGCAGCGACCGGTACGCTGCCAAGGCCGGGAATTCGGTCAGCCAAGCGTCGATCGGCCGCGCCAGCAGCATCGCCATCACGGCCAGATACGCCAGGTCGAGGGCCCGGTCGATCAGAGAGCAGGCCAGGCTCTGCCGCCCGTACCGCCTGGCCTCGGCCAGCTCGCCGGCGGTCATTGCGCCGGGCGCATCGACATCTTGCTCGCCGGTCGATTGGGGCGTTTCGTCTTGGGATGGGTCGTCACGCAAGGCGAAACCCTACTGATCGGCGGGCACCACGGTCAAACGCACGACGGCCTTTTCGACCGGCCGGCTCAGGTCGATGCCCAGGCGGATGGGAACCCGGCCGCCGGGCAGGTCTTCGTCGATCTTCTCGGCCTTGAGTTCCCAGGGCTCGGCGCCGGTGTCGACGTCGACTTGCACCGCGCCGGGGCCCTCGCCGACGACCAGAGCGTCGTCGCCCTGCTTGCGCCACTTCGAAAAGGTGATCAGGGCCGTGCCGAATCGCTGGGGCGAGGCGAAGGCCACCTCGTCGGTCACCGTGAGTCGGCTGGTGCCTTCGCGCGAGAAGTTGAACCGGCGCGTGAGCTTTTCGAGTTCGTCGACGTCGTAGGCCGCGCGCAAGTCGAGGGCGATCGAATCGGCGGCGTCGGTGAACTCGGTTTCGAGCACCTGGGCCGCCGCCGAGCGCCCGGTCTTCTGGAGCTTGCCGGCGACGACCGGCACGGGATGTCCGAACGAGTTGAGCACGCCGCTCGTGTAGCGGTCGCGGCTGAAGGTGCGGGCGGTGTAGACTTCGGAGCCCGGATCGACCAGGGGCGTGTGCCCTTCCAGCGCCACGAGGAACGAGCCCACGTCGTTGTGGTTGTGGTGCTCGGCGTTATGGCCGCCCTTGAGGGCGACGGCGAGCGCCCGGCGATTGCCGGGCGCGGGACGGCAGATGAGGATGCCCGCGTCGGCAAACCATTCGCGAAGCGGGGTCTCGGCCGCTCGCGCGGCGGCCGGGCGTTTGGCGGCGGAATTCGGGAAGCCGTACACGCCCATCGTGAACAGGCTGCTCGAGGGGCCGCCCGCCAGAAGCAGGGCCTGCCGTTCGTAGTCCTCGAGGCCCCAGCCGAAGCGGCGGCTGAGGAAGGCCATCAGGCGCGCGTCGGGGCGCGAGCCCACGTGGCAGTCGGCAAAGGGCGGATACACGCCGGGAACGACCTCCATGCGCACGGCGAAGCGGGCGATGGCCCGGATCGGCGGGGCTTCCATGAGATCGACCCGGCCCCCCGTCGCCTGGTAAAGCGTTTCCGACAACAGCACGTAGTGGCCGAACCCATAGTTCCAGTACCCCAGTCCCTCGGAACAATACCCGTCGGGCGTGAATCCGGCCAGGAAGTTCTCGACGAACTTTTCGGCGGCGGCCGCGTAGAAGGCCCGCCGATCGCGGTCGTCGATCGCGGCCAGGGCCGCACCGGTCACGCCCGCCAGGCACACCGAGTTCCAGTTGTTCGTGCCCGTCGCCCACCACAGGCGGGGCTGGCCGGTTTCGACGTAGCTTTCGAACGGCTCGAAGGTGCGTCGCTGGAGTTCGTCGCGGATGCGCGTCCGCGTTGCCGGGCTGAGGCGCTCGCCCAGCCAGTAGTCGGCCGTGGCCAGATTCCACGACGTGGCCGACGAACCCAGGTCGATGGTGATCGAGGTGCCCTTGAAGTTGCCCAAACCGGCGTCGTGGGCGGGATACACCCACGACTTCTCGGCGCACACCGCGGCGATCGAGTCTTCGATGGCCGGCAGAAAACGCCCCCGGTTCTCGATGCACTCGGCCAGGGTCAACTCGGCGAAGCGCGCATGACGCTGAGAGCGCACGCGCTCGTAGCGGCGGCGGTTGCCGGTGCGGGAAAAGTCGAGATAGAGGTCGTCGTCGGCCTCGGGAAGCGGGCTCTCCATGAGGCGCTCGGCCCTGGCCACGACCTCTCGAAACGGCGGCGCGTCGGCCACGGCCTGCCATGCCCCGCGGTCGCCGATCGGACGCCCCACGCCGCAAGGCGATTCGGGGAGCATCGCGGCCAGCGCCTTCACCCGGGCCGGTTCGGGAGGCCCCTGGGCGCCCGTAGCGGAGGCAAGCGGCAACACCGACAAGAGGATCAGCAGGGCAGCGAGCGAACTCGACCCGAGGCCGCGGCGACGGCATGGCATGGGGGCGTCTCCTATGGAAGGGTGGGGGCGGTTCTGCCGAGGATTGTCGTGATCGGGTTCGCCGGCTCCGCGTGCCGACAGCAAGCTCCGTTGGAGTTCAGCCTCCAGGCCGCCCGAACTGCCCGAGCACGATGTCGAACACGTCGGTGTCGGCCACCTCGGGGCCGGGAAACAGGGCCGGCTGCGAGGCGAGCAACACGGTCTTCTGGCGGGCATCGAGGGCGGGGGCTCCGTGCGATCCCTTCACGAGCGTCGCATCGAGGGGGATGGTCTTGCTGGCGCGATCCCAATGCAACTCCACCGGATCATACCCCGGCTTGCGGTGGATGTCGACCGTTCGCGCAAAGGCCGGTGCCCGGCCGTCCTCGAGCCACCAGTAGTAGGCCTGCCAGCTCTCGGGCTCGGAGACGAGCACGACCGATCCGCTTCGGGGGTGATCGAGGCCGTAGCGGGCCAGATCGTCGCCCACCAGCACCTCGGCGATGCCGGGCTCGTCGCGGAACAGCTCGGCCACGCGGGGCGCCACGGTCGGGTCGGTGTCGGCCACGAAAACGTGCGAGAACTGATGGTCGACCAGCGCCCAGGCCCGGCTCGCCGCCAGATCGAGGTGCTCGCCGTCGTCTTCTTCGCGGACTTTCAACCATCCCGCCTCGCGCAAGCGGCGGTTGGGATACGCCACGTGATCGACCCGGGTGATGGCGTACTCGCCCGCCACGATCCAGAGCAACTCGCCGCCGTAGGCCGCGCCGAACCCCTCGGCCAGTCTGCCGATCTGCTCGTCGAGGTCGGCCAGGGCTTGGTCGGCGGCCGCACTGTCGGGTCCGCTCCGCTGGGCCGCGTAATCGAGGTGCTGGAGATAGAGGTAGAAGAAGCCGGGCCGCCACGTTTTGGCCGCATGGATCGCCGAGTCGACGATCCACGCGGTCGAGCGCACGTCGGCCAGGGGCCCCCAGTAGTGCCGGAGCGGGAAGTGGCCCAGTGCATCGCGGAGCGTGCCGTACAACGCCTCGGGTCGCGTGTAGCACCAGAGCGACTCGCTGCCGTCGGGATTGTGGATCGGGGCCGGCGTGCACACGTAGTCGGCCCGACACTGCTTGCTGTGCAGCGGAAACCAAACCGCCGACGTGATCCCCCGGCCGCGCTCGGACAACACCTCCCAGATTTGGGGCCGCTGGATACAGTCGTTCGGCGCGGTCCACATCTCGACCGACCGGCGGTCGCGCCAGTAGAAACCGTTGGCAACGACCCCGTGCTCGCGCGGGAGCTTGCCCGTGGTCAAATTGGCCTGCACGGGACAGGTCACGCAGGGGAAGCTGGGGGTCAGGTCGGCGATTTCGCCGCCGGCCATCAGGTCCCTCAGGCGTCGCATGACGGCCACGTCCTTTTCTCGCAGCCCGGGGACGGAAAGCAGGATCACGTTCATGGGCCTGTCGACCGTGGCAAGGGGGGGTGGTGTCAGGGGCGCGTCCGGACTTCCAGAAAGCCCACGCTGGGCCGGCGGACCGTAGAGCGCCGCGGTCCGCCCGCTCCCATCACCAGAGTCTACTCGCACTGCCCGACGTTCGACACCCCGCCGCCGGCCCGTCCCACTCGGCGATCGGCATCCTGGGACGTGAAATCGCGACGCGCCGGGTCGACAGTCGCGGGGGGGCATCTCGGGTGGCATGATTTCCCGTCTTGCCGTCGTGCCCGTGCTCCACCACGCAAGTTATTGACGTTGCGGCTTCTCCTGCCGGGACTCTCGAATGCCGGATTCCCAAGCGGGCCCCTCACGCCCAACACGGCGCCTGACGGATGGAAGCCATGCGAACCGCGCGCTTCCGACTTCGCCGTGGCAGCACATGGCCGTGGCACTGTGCGGGAGGAACCAGGCGATCCAGAGAAGGCGAAAGCCGACCGTAAGGAGTGCACACGGCTGAAATCTGAATGACACTCCGCGCCAACTCGCCCTTGGCCCTTCAGCGCGCTTTGTGGGTTGGGATCGAACCGATCACGACCACGCCATCTCCACAACGCCGACACCGGAAGCGCCCTGGTGTCCACGCGGGATCCTCTGGTTCCCACGCTTCCGCGTGGGAACCGAGGTGTTCAACGCTTCGCGTTCCTTCGTCGGAGCCGTGGCGCGTGAGAGTAACCGAGGGGGACGCAAAGCGTCCGAAGAGGCGTTCCCACGCGGAAGCGTGGGAATGAGTGAAGCGCACGGTCGTTCAGGGCGCCGCGGGGTCCAGCCCGGCGACCCAGGCGCATCCGCGGCGGTGCAATTCGGCGGGGCCCTGCGCCGTGAACGCCGCGACGTCGTGGCCGAGCACCGTGTGGAACACGCGGCCTTTGCCGTGCTCGTGCACGAACGCCATGGGGTACGACCGGCCGTCGACCTTCGAGGTGGCGGACGCCAGCGTCGTGACGGCCGGATCGCCTTCGAGGCACGTGTACAGCTCGTCGACCGTCTCGAAGTCGGCCAGCCCCCGGGTGATCGGGTGGTCGGGCTCGGTGATACGGACCGTGAACGGGCCGTGGGGATCGTGCTGGCGCTTGCCCGGTGGGGGCTTCATGCCGAACCAGACGCGCCCGGCCAGGTGAACGAAATCGTCCTTGAACTCCTCGAAGGCCCCGCAGGCGAAATGGACGAGCATCAGCCCGCCGCCTCGCTCGACGAACCCCGCCAGGTTCTCATAGCCCCGGCGCCCGGGCACGTGGGGGTCGTAGTTCTTGAAGTGCACGACGACCGCATGGTAGTCGTCGAGCCGGGCCGTGCCCAGCGACTCGAGGTCGGCGAGCACGTCGACCACAAGGCGCGGGTCTTTCAACAGCTCGGCCAAGAGGGCCGGCGCCGTTTGCCTCCACTTGTGCCCGGGGTAGTCTTCGCCGGTGACGAGCAGCACGCGGCGTTTTGGCGCGGGCGGGTCGCCTTCGAGGGCTCGGCCCGAGGCCGGGTTGAAGAACATCGCCCCGCAGATCAGGGCGAGCACGAGGTATGCCGGGCGAATCGTCGTCATCAAAGGTCTCCTCGGCGCGACAATCGAATGGCAGGCAACGAACCAACGCGACAGCGTCTTCCTCTCTCTCCGGCCTAGGTGGTCTTGACGCCGGCCACCTGTTGCGATCGCATCCATGCCAGGTAAGCGGCCGCGGCCGTGGGATAGATCGCGGGAGGTGCGTCCTGATTCTGGGAAGGCATCACCCAGGTGGCGCTCTCCGGATCGGCGAGCACGAGTCCGTGGCGGTCGACGACGGCCCAGCCCTTCTTGTACGACTTGATCCGGCTCCCGTCCGGAAGACCCACCGTGACCGAGTCGTAGACACGCTTCATGCGATCGAGAAGCTCGTCGCGGCGACCGGCCGTCGAAAGCCCCATCCTCTCGCACGCCGCCTTGATCTCGTCCTTGCGCATGTGGCGCAACAACTCGTCCACGGTCACCTTGCGGGAGCGGGCCAATGCCGAACGCATTGCCTCGATGCTGCGACGGCTCGCGTCGATCCCCGACTTGTCGACGATCCGCTTCAGCGTGCGGAACCCCAGCACGGCCAGGATGGCGGACTTCGGTTGCATGGCGTTCGTCCCTTCCACCAACCATTGTGATCGAAGATCGCCTCGGCGTCACCCCGGCAGGCTTGGCTGGTCCCCTGGAGGGCGCGATTCCAGAGCCGTCCTGCCGTGGAGGGGGAGGTTCGGCAAATACAGCTCGAAGGTTGCGTGCTATACCACTCTAACGGGGATTCGTTGGCACGGCGCGGGTCTTAGGTGCTACAATGGCGAGGGGTTGTTGGGGCTGGTCGGCCCGGACGTTTGGTCGGGTGGAGTCGTCGCGATGGACAAGAAGACAAAAAAGAGAATCCAGACCCTCAACCAGCGGCTTCAGCAGCTCCGGCAGCAGTTGGCCGGCTCGAAAAAGCAGGCCGACGACCCGCGGGAACTCGATACCCTCGAACGCCAGATCGCCGAGGCCGAATCGCAACTGGCCAAATTGCGAGGGTCTTAGCCGTCTGCAACCAGGCCGGGCGGAGCGTCTTGCCGCCACAGGCTGGTAGATAGCCACCCGAAAATGGCTATTCCTCTTCCGGCTCTTCGTATAAGACGATGAGGATCACGTCGGAGGGGGCAAAGACGCTCTGACTCAATCCGACGTTGCCTTTGGCGCCGGGTTGGATCGATTGGGGGGCGATGTTTCCGGTCACGCTCACCACCCAGACCCCAGTCTGGCGGATCCAGGCGTTAACCTCCCCTTCGAGCGTGGCAATGTCGTTCTCCACTCCCTTGAAGACCTTGACCAGTCGCATCGTCCCTCCTTTGTCGCACGGTTGTCGTATGGATCGCAAGCGTTCGACGGGTTGCCTTCGCCGGGTCCAGAATCCCAGATTCCCCGTGTGCTGTCCAGTGGCGGCACGACCGCTTCCCCCGTCCGGCTGGTGTGACTCGGTGGCGACGGATCTGTCGTCACTTTGAATTCTTGTCCGCCGCCACAGGCTTGGGACGATCGGACTTGTCCCGTCGCAAATCGTTTGAAAACAAATACTTGCAGAGTTTCGCCTGGTTTTTGGCACAGGATATGCTTAAGAAGTGCGAACGAAAGCGGCCGAGCCGGTCGCCACAAGGTATCCCGCCCTTTTCCGGAGCTTTAAGGAGAAACCCATGAGACGAGTTGCATTGATCCTGGCAACGGTCGCCCTGGTCGCGGTGGGCGCCGAGGCGGTCTCGGCAGGTCCCCCGGCCGATGCCCACGTCGAGGCGATGTTGGTCAAGCACCACGGCGGTCCGGGCTACCACGGCGGTCCGGGCTACCACGGTCGTCCGGGCTACCACGGTCGTCCGAGTTACCACGGCCACCCCGGGCACCGCCACTCGCCGCACCACGATCGGCCGCGCGGGTATGGCGGGGTGGTCGTTCACCCGCCGGTCGTTGTGCATCCGCCGATCTACAGCTCCTACAGGTACTACCGGTACCCCGCGTACCCGTACTACCCGGGCACTCACGGCGGCTTCCACTACTACGGCAAGGGCTTCGGCTTCTCGATCGGATTCTGAGGTTCGAGTGGGGCCGGAACGGAAGAGAAGGCAGTCGTACTGACCCGCACCGTGACGATCGACTCCCCGCAGTGGGCCTGGCGATCGCGGCGAGAACCGCGGTTCCGCTCGTGCCGAAGGAAGGTGGTGAACGCACCGCTCATCCGTCGGCAGGCGGCCCGTGGAGGAAGTACCGCACATGGGCAAGAACTTCCTCGCGCCGGTTGCCCCAAGGCACGAACAGGCCACGCGCGGAGTCGATCGGGCACGGTGCTTCAGTGGGGAGCAACAGCACACCTGACGAACAGACGCGATAGCTTCGCACCTCCCTCCAGGGGATGCGGCGGTATCGCCCAAACACCCATTGGTGGACACCGTGAACGTTCAGCTCGAACT
>Ga0334899_1002025_pt1 | contig 17283 bp, 10 predicted proteins | sample GraSluR3_MG_FD_207219 | JGI IMG/M metagenome (GOLD analysis project Ga0334899, IMG submission 207219) | Sludge microbial communities from methane-producing bioreactor in Wageningen University, Netherlands - Granular Sludge_8_08-R3 | ecosystem: Engineered > Bioreactor > Anaerobic > Unclassified ... | reverse complement strand
AATCGCACATGGACCAGCTATAATTACTATTCGTTGTCCACCAACTTTAACTTTCCCAACTTGTACAATGGTGTCGGCTTTCTTTAACTCTCGAGAGGCAAGCTTGAACGGCTTTGAAATGGGTATGACATTCGCCACACCATCGAGCAGAGAGACCTCTCGAATATCAATACGATTGGTTCCAACGGCACCGAGAACAGTCTCTTCCTGGCCTACAATCTCTTTAACTTTAAAACCTCGGCCTTTGAGAAATTCTTTTACTGCACTCTTTTGTGCATCGCTAATCTGTTGCTTTAGAATGATAATCATGGTAGGAGAAAGCTAAATCTTTTAACTAGGACTGTCAAGCTTGAGGATATTGCGTAGTTGTTAATTACCTCGTACTGTAAGTACGACTAAACCAGGAGGCTATTGTGAACATACATTGGGATGAATTGTTTACAAAAATGCGGCAGGCCGTACGAAGCTCGGAAGAGATTCTTCCATCGGTCTCAACAATTGCCAAAGAAAATCATGATCCATTCAGAGTTTTACTTTCCACACTTATATCCCTAAGAACTAAAGACGCTGTGACATTGGCGGCCTCTGAACGGCTTTTTGCTCTCGCAGATACTCCTGAACGTATGCTAGAACTTCATCAGGAGATCATAGAACAAGCAATATACCCTGCCGGCTTTTACCGAACAAAGGCAAGAAACATTCGAAGTATATCTCGCATACTCCTTACGCAGTACGATGGTAAGGTTCCTCATGACCGTGAGTCGTTATTGGTTCTCCCTGGAGTTGGCGTAAAAACGGCAAACCTCACACTCAATCTTGGATTTGGTATAGACGCGATATGTGTAGATACCCATGTACATCGAATCTCAAATAGAATGGGGTGGATCGCCACAAAAACCCCAGAAGAATCTGAGTCTGCACTGGAACGAATTATGCCAAGGTGCTATTGGATTCCTCTGAATGAATTGCTTGTATCGTATGGCCAAAAGATTTGCACACCCATCTCTCCTTTCTGCTCACGTTGTCCGGTTTCAGAAGAATGCAAACGTATTGGGGTCATGAAGTCGCGATGATTTCAATGAATCCTGAACACTACATCCCAAATGTTGCTTCAACAATCTGTGCAATTGGCTCTGCTCTTCCCTGTGTATAAAAATGTACCCCGGGAACACGAGCCTTTAACAGTTCATCAACTTGTTTAATGCAAAACTCTACCCCAATCTTTCGAATTTCTGAAAGTGAAGTACTCTTTTCTACAGCAGAAACCAATTCGTTTGGCAAATCCACGTGGAAAGTCTGTGGCAATAAATCTATGTCTGTTTTCCGTTGAATAGGTTTAATACCAGGAATTATGGGAACCGATATTCCTGCTGCTCTACACCGTTTTACAAATGAGAAATAGACATCATTTGAAAAGAACATCTGCGTTACTATATAGTGAGCTCCTGCATCGACCTTCCTCTTCAACATGGCAATATCGTGCTCCAGATTTGGAGCTTCTGCATGTTTCTCGGGATATCCGGCTATACCTATACAGAAGGATGCAGGAACAGGGTCAAGCAACGTTGGATCCAAATATTTCCCTTTATTGATAGCCGCAATCTGTGCAACCATACCGTCTGTGTGTTCATAACCACCTTTTGAGGGTATGAATCTGCGTTCACCATGCGGCGGGTCTCCTCGTAGTGCCAGCACATTATCGATGCCGAGAAAATTTAATTCGACGAGTTGGTCTTCAAGCTGATCTTTTGTCTGTCCACCGCATATAAGATGAGGGACAACAGGAATCCCGAATCTATGCTGGATTGATGCAGCCAAGCCAACTGTCCCTGGTCTTTTACGTGTAGTTCGACGCTCAACTAACCCGTCGTCTCTCTCCACGTACATGACTTCCACCTGATGATTTGTAATATTAATATAGGCAGGGTGATAAGGAAGAAGCGTCTCTATCGCCTTATGGATAGATTCCATCGTATGGCCCTTCAACGGTGGCAATAATTCAAAAGTAAACAGAGGTTTTTTTGCCTGTGCAAGAATATCGGTAACTTTCATTAATCACCCCTCGTTATGAGATTTCATTTGTGTCGACAGCGTATAAGCCATCGTCTTTTCAAGATTTTCGCTGGAAACCTGTTTATAGTGAGCATAACATTCCAATTGGTCTGTCCCAATAGGTCCCAACGAAAAATAATCACAGCCAGCTCCTACAAAGTAGAAGCCACACACTGAAGCTGCTGGCCTCATAGACAACCCCTCAGTCAACTCTACACCTATGCGTTCTTCAGCACCTAACAGTGAAAAGATCTGGCGTTTCTGTTCGTGATCTGGTACTGAAGGATATCCAATTGCAGGACGAATTGAAGGAGTCCCTCTATGTTCCCACCATGTATCTGAAAGCATTGATTCAAGGTATCCGCTTAAAGATTCTGCCAATCGATCCGCTAACATACCGACTAACAGTGCCCGATAATCATCACCGGACTCTCTGTACTGAGAAATAACTGTGTCCACTCCCAACCCGGCTGAAGCCACAAACATACCGATTGTATCTACTTCTGTATCGTGAATGTAGTCAGCAAAAGAACGATATAAACCATCTCTTCCCTGAGTCTGCATACGAAGGAAATCAAACTTTGTTGTGGAATCACCATGAATAACCGCTATCGATTCCGAACCGATCTTGCGTGCAGGGAAAAGGCCGACCACTGCTCCGAATGCCTGGGAGAATAGCGTTCGTATCTCAGGCAGAATCAGTAAATTTTCTGCATCCTGTCGTAGTGTTTCTGCTTCAGAAGACTTTATAGGAACCTTCCACGCCGATGCTACCATATTCCAGTTAATCCGCTGGATAAGAGTCTCTAGGGGTACGGTTTTCAGTACATGGATCCCAGAAGAAACTGGCATTGGAGCTGGCAAGGTTTTTATAAATTTTTGACTTCTTGCTTCATCAAGTGATACGATTTGAGCTTTATCCTGGGAATTACGCGTAGAACGAATCTGATGGAATTTTTCGGCCACCTTCTGCTTGTATGCAATCCTCTCATGCGACACAAGCTTTCGTGCAACTAACACTGCATGTGAAGCATCTGTGGAATGAAAAACTCTACCAGGGTATAGCGGCTCTAATTTGATTGCAGTGTGCTCTTCACTCGTTGTTGCGCCTCCAATCATGATAGGGGTGGGTAAATTGTGTTCTTGAAATAGTCGACATATAGTGGCCATTTCAGATAGTGATGGAGTAATAAGACCACTTAATCCTACGATTGAGGCATTATGGGAAATAGCTGCATCCAAGATATCCTGAGCAGATACCATAACTCCCAAATCGATAATGGTGAAATTGTTGCAGGTGAGAACCAGAGACACAATATTCTTTCCAATATCGTGTACATCGCCATGCACAGTTGCCAGTACTACCGTCCCGCTTGAATTTTCCTTACCAGTACTTTCAATTTCCAATCGAGGCCGGAGAAAATCAACCGCCCGTTTCATAACTCGAGCAGACCGGACAACCTGAGGGAGAAATAGCTTACCTTCTCCAAAAAGAGTGCCGACACGATTCATTCCATCCATTAGCGGACCCTCAATAATGCTCACAGCATCGATGTGATGAGCCTCCTTCAAATCATCTAACAGGTATGAATCATCCCCAACAAGCAGTGCATGTTTGAGACGCTCTGTAACTGGAAGTTCTCTCCACAGATTATTCAATTCCTTTTTTTTATTCTTATGAGAATCTGAAGACCAAATTGGCAATTCTGCTATTTCTATCAACGCCTCTCGGTCATCAATCGGATTTTTCGATTCAGCAAGTAGAGCTCGTCTGATTATCGTTGCTGCTTTTTCAGGAATGGAGGATATTTCTACTCGAGTTGTAGGGTTTACAATAGCCATACGAAGTCCTGATTTAACAGCATAATCAAGAAAAATTGCATGTATAGCTTCTCTTAAGCTATTATTTCCTCTAAACGAAAAAGAAAGATTGCTCACCCCGCCACTAATAGAAACACGAGGAAACCGGGAATGAATCCATGAAACAGCCTGAATAAAATCACGTGCATATCCATCATGTTCATCAATTCCAGTAGCTATTGCCAATACATTCGGATCAAATATTATTGCTTCAGGAGAACAAATACCGTGGTCTATCAATAAAGAGTATGCCCGCTCAGCTATAACACATTTCCGCTCGTATGTATCAGCTTGCCCCTCTTCATCAAAGAGCATGACTACCATTGCCGCACCCATTCGAGCTATATATGAAGCACGAGAAAGAAACTGCTCCTCCCCTTCCTTAAGACTTATTGAATTCACAATCGGGCGACCTTGAATCTCTTTTAGTGCAGTTTCAACGACTTCCCAATTTGAAGAATCAATCATGAAAGGGACACGTGCAATTTCCGGTTCAGCCCCCGCAAGTCGAAGAAAGGTAATCATTGCTTCAACAGGGTCGATTAAAGGATCATCCATACAAATATCGATTACCAGTGCTCCCTGCTCAACTTGGTTTCTGGCAATAGATAATGCCTGGCGAAAATTTTTCTCTTTAATGAGACGTGCAAACTTACGGGAACCCGCAACGTTTGTCCGCTCTCCAATAGTAATATAGGTTTGAAAGTCCAATTCTTTTAGCGGCTCTAGACCACTGGCAAGAATAATTTGATGGTTGTCGGGAAAAGGCCGAATCTTACCTTTCTTTGCACAGGAAACGAGAGCTGAAATATGGTGCTCTGTGGTTCCACAACATCCGCCGACAATGTTGAGTCTCCCCGCTGACAGCTCCGGTTCAAGCAATCGGACAAAATCTTCAGGTGTCTGCAGGTACTGCCCTTCCTGATCCGGAAATCCTGCATTAGGATGAGCACTCGTACGAAATGGGGAACATTGAGCAAGTTTTTGAATAAGCGGAACCATCTCCTTTGCCCCAGTTGAACAATTTATTCCGAGTGAAAAAAGTGGATAAGAGGAAAGTGAGGAAACAAAGGCCTCAAGTGTTTGTCCAGACAGCGTTCGAGCACTCTTATCGCTGAATGTCGCAGAAACCATTATGGGTATTGAAACTGATCGCGTTTCACATACATTCATCGTAGCAACCAGAGCAGCTTTTGCAACCAGAGTATCGAACACCGTTTCTATTAAAATTACATCGACTCCTCCGTCGAGCAGTGCTTCAACCTGCTCAGTATAGAGAGAAACGAAATCATCAAAGGAGACATCACGAAATGCTGGATTATCGACAGAGGGCGACAATGACAATGACTTACCTGTGGGACCGAGAACTCCAGCGATAAAGGCATACCGATTCACATCCTCTTCTTCTATAGCCTCCACAGCTGCTCGAGCAATTTCCACCGCTGCAAGATTTATGTCGTATACAGAGTCAGAGAGACCGTACTCGGCAAGAGAAAAAGCGTTAGCACCAAAGGTATTTGTCTCAATAATATCGGCACCAGCTCTAAGATATGAAAGATGGATATCATAAATAAGACTACTTTCTGTGAGGTTAAGTAATTCATTACAACCGAATGGATGTTCTGCTCCGGAGATCTTCTGAATCATGGTCCCCATAGCACCATCGAGTACGAGCACCCGTTTGCCTGCCTGTTCAACCAGATATTCTGCACGTGTCATGCTGCATCTCCCATTTTTAATGTGACGAAGTGTATCAGGTAGGACCTCTCTTCTCAAGAGGAAGTCTCTTGCTCCTCTGACTGGAACAATTTATGATACAAATACTATGATACGACTCATCGCATTTCTTGGCAATAAAGGGGATATGTACTCAAAGACACGGCATAACGCAGGATGGATGTTCCTTGACTCATTTTCTGCGCTCACCATTCAGCTTCCCTGGCAAAACAAATTCCATGGCAGTTGGACAAAAGGGATACTGGCTGATGTTACAGTATATGTGTTGAAACCCATGACCTTCATGAATGAAAGCGGGAAAAGCTTTGGTGCAATGATTCGATATTTCTCTTTTCAACCACATGAGATTCTCATAGTTCACGATGATATTGAACTCCCTTTTGGCACAGCGAGGTTACAATTTGGAGGAGGTTTGGCTGGGCATAAAGGATTAAGATCGATCGCCGAGACAATAGATTCTAAAAAAATTCATCGTTTGCGTATCGGTATTGGAAGACCAAGCCGTGGGGACGTATCCAACTTCGTATTAGGACGTTTCAGTACAAATGAAGAGGCTGAACTTCCTTTGATTTTTTCAGGAGCCTCTCATCTGGTTCTTAAATGGATACAACAGGGGTGCAATGAAAAACACCTCCCCTTGAGTTATTCACTTGGTACCTGAAGCCTTTCTTGTTGACTCGAACGACACTGGAGGCGATACTGGAAACAGGTTTTTTAATAATAAGATAATGCAAACAACAGGGGGCAGACATGGCTGGAAGAGATTTTCGTATGGCTCGTAAAACACGAAAGGATATGGTATATGAGGATCCTGTATTTACTAGCAACGGAACTCTTGAAGGTATGTATGAACAGGCAAAGATGCTCGCTCATCGCTATAATACGCTTCAAAAAGAATCAGGTAGGGAATTTTTTCTCTCTGCTGCGAAGCTTCATGCAACCGGAGTTCTCCATGTTATCTATCAGACGGTAGTCTCCCGATTTCTTTCTGAACAGGACCATGACTTTTTTACACGGCTAACACCCCAAATCACGAAGAACCATTCATGTCAGGAAGTACTTGTCTTTTATGCACAAGAATTCCCCTCTCAACTTATTCGTAATGAACACCTAACAGCTCCGTACTTTATGGAAGAGACAACTCGCGGGTTCTTTATCCATCAGGTAATTCTAGAAAATCCAGCACTGGTGAAGGCCGCAAAGCCTCTAGTTAGACCTGATGGCATAAAGTTTCCTCCCGCATCATTGGCTTTGACTGCTCTTATGGGTGGTTTTACGAGATCAGCACCAGGACTTGGAAAACAGGATGAAGATCTTTTTTCTTTTCTTACTGCACCGGCGAAAGCACATCCCGACTCCCTTACCGCCCAGATAACCTACATTCTCAGGCAATGGAAGGATCTTCTCCCTGAAAATTTGCGAGGCTATCTACTCCGTGCAATCGACTATGTCCAGGAAGAAGAGAAACCTCGGTTTCATGGTGGAGGCCCAGGACCTTCTCATGTACTCTCCTTCGATGGTTCTGATTTAGAATATGAAGCATATAGTGCCGATCAAAACTGGATGCCAAACGTTATTATGCTGGCAAAGAGCACGCTCGTATGGCTTGACCAACTTTCTCGCTATTATGGGTACACTGTTGATACACTCGATAAAATTCCGGACAGGGAGCTCGATCTTATTGCTGAAAGAGGGTTTACTGGACTATGGCTTATAGGGTTATGGGAAAGAAGCAATGCCTCTAAACGTATTAAAAATCTTTGTGGGAATCCGGAAGCAGAGGCTTCTGCGTATTCATTGAAAGGATACGAAATTGCAGCCGCAATAGGTGGATGGAGTGCTTTAGAGCAATTGGACCGGAGGTGTAAAGCACGAGGCATCAGACTTGCCAGTGACATGGTCCCAAATCATACGGGAATAGATAGTGATTGGGTACTCCACCATCCCGAATATTTCGTACAGACATCATATCCTCCCTTCCCTTCATATTCCTTCAACGGAGAAGATCTCTCCCCAGATCCTCGCATTGAAATAAAAATCGAAGATCACTATTACGATCGAACTGATGCTGCTGTAACTTTCAGAAGGGTACATAAGGAGCGTCATGAAACAGCTTATATTTTCCATGGAAACGATGGAACCAGCATGCCATGGAACGATACTGCTCAACTTGATTTTCTCAATCCAAACACACGAGAAGCTGTTATTCAACAAATTTTACATGTGGCAAGAAATTTTCATATCATTAGATTTGATGCTGCAATGACCTTGGCTAAACGCCATATTCAGCGACTCTGGTACCCACAGCCTGGTAGTGGAGGAGATATTCCGGGAAGAGCTGATGCAGGAATGAGCGACGAAGAATTTTTCACGAGAATGCCACAGGAATTTTGGCGTGAGGTTGTTGACAGAGTTGCCTTGGAGGTTCCAGATACGCTCTTGCTGGCAGAGGCTTTCTGGATGATGGAAGGCTATTTCGTACGAACTCTCGGAATGCATCGAGTATACAACAGTGCTTTCATGCACATGCTTAAAAATCAAGACAACCAAAAATATCGTGATACCATAAAAAACACCATTAGTTTTGATCCCGAAATCCTTAAACGATTTGTGAATTTCATGAATAATCCGGATGAAGAGACTGCGATCGCCCAGTTTGGTAATGGTGACAAGTATTTCGGCGTGTGTACACTGCTTGCTACTATGCCAGGACTTCCTATGTTCGGGCATGGTCAGATTGAAGGATTTCGAGAAAAATATGGAATGGAATATCGAAAAGCATACTGGAACGAATATCCAGACGAGCACCTAATCGGTGAACACTACAGAAGAATTTTCCCCCTCATGAAAATACGATATGCCTTCAGTGGCGTAGATTTCTTTGAACTCTTTGATGTAGTCGACAATGGAAATGTTGCAGAATCAATTTTTGCTTACGTTAACGGAACAGAGGAACGAAGGACTCTTGTTCTCTATAACAACCAATATGAGGCAGCACAAGGCAGGATATTCTCCTCTGCCCCAAAGATGGTTCGTCAGGAAGATGGCTCGAGAACAACTAGGGTTATTTCACTCGGAGATGGATTAGGTCTTACGGTTGGCGGCAGACAGTTTACTCTATATGAAACCTTTCCAGACCGCCTTACATACATCATCCCGTCAATGAATATTTTTGATGAAGGATTGTGGGTTTCACTTCATGGATATGAAACCAGAATCCTCCTTAATATTCGTGAAGTTGAAGATTATGATGGAACTTATGAAGCTCTGTATGAGTATTTGAATGGAAGAGGAACTGCATCATTTGAGAGAGACCTTGCCTCTATTCGGCTTCGTCCACTTTTCCAGGCATTAGATAATTTCCGTTCTCCTGCCATGTTTGATATTGTACGAGATATTGTTCATGGGAATCCTGTCAGAAGCAAAGATCTGCGGAAATTTATTCTTCTTGCTGGAGAATCGTATGCACGTCTCTCTGCACTATACGAAACACTTCCAAACACGACAATTGACTTGATTCCACCGCTGAAAAACGAAGTTCAGCCAAAACAATTACTTCAGGAAATCCAAAACTTGTGTGATTGTTTTAGTAACAAAGCTTCTTCAATCTTTTCCTCCGGGGGGAAGATTATGGATGAACTTCCAGTTATTATCCTTGCTTCATTATGCATGAAAGCATTTATTAAACCAGATACGGCAATGCATGAAGCAGGTGCAATTTCTGAATCACTATTGCTCCCAGTATTTTTCTCAGATGCCATTGCTCAAGTTGGAGGGGATGTCTCACTGTGGGAACCTATACTGAGAAGAAGTGGATACCTTTGCCTGGATATTCAAGAAGTTGCCATGGAAATACAAAAAGGAAAACCCTCTGCAAAACTGGTGCTGGAACGATTGTTTGATAGCCCGGAATTCAAACGATCTGTAGGATATAATGAGTATAATCGGGTTGAATGGTATCGAAAGGAGTCATTCCAAGAAACAGTATTTCTCATTGCTGTTGGAATCTGTATGCATGAGGGAACTGAACATCTCGACACGATGTCAAAGCTCCTGAGTTCCTGGATGTATGGTGATATGCGTTCAGCATATAAGGTGAGAACCCTGCTGGAACAAGTTAATTGACTTATAGATAACGATAGGATACTGTTGAAAATATGAAGACATGGATTACCTACCCGGCTGCAGTTATCTTTGGGATTTCGGCAAGTTTACTCTTACAGGATTGGCAACCGTACACTGTTATATTGCAGACGGTTGTTCCTGTTGCAAGACAAATCGGGATCTTTGTTCTTTTCCCCATAGTTTTCTCTCTTACAACCGCGGCGGTCGCTTCATTGAGACGATATAAAGACACGGTCATAATTTTCTCGTCAGCAGTTTTCTGGGGACTGTTCACAGCACTGATTCTAAGCTTCGTAGGTCTCGGTCTAGCTCTTGTCATCCCATTTGAATTCTCTGCATTTTCCTCTGCTAGTTCAACCGAAATTTTCCTTTTTGATTTTTCCACACTGAAGCAAATTGTCATGAATGATAATGCTTTTAAGTACTTCACACTTAATTCTGAGACATTACTTCCCCTCATAATCATAGCTGTAATCATCGGCATTGCACTTCGTCCCGACCGAGAGGCAATCCGACCTGCATATGTAGTAGTAAATTCCTTTGCTGAAGGCATGTTACGACTTGCCCGGATCTTTACGGTTATTGGACCTTTGTTACTACTCTTTATAAGTGCACAATGGTTTTCTACATTTCCTCTAGAAGTACTGATATCCAGTGAAAACTTACTCTTTGCAGGTGGTGTATTCGTTGCAATGCTTGCTGCACTATTCATTGTACTTCCACTTCTATTCGGCCTCTTTACACTCTTTAAGGGGGGCAATCCATATAGCATGATACTAGGGTCATTGGGAGCTCTGATTGCAACAGGATTTTCAGGAAATTTCCTCTTTGGAACTACACCCATTCTTGCTCTTTCACAGAAAAATTGTGGCGTTCGCAAACGAGTCGGTGGGATTTCCATTCCAATACTCACCATGCTTGGAAGAGGTGGAAGTGCCATGATAGCAACGTATGTACTGGTAAAAATGCTCCAAAGTCTCGGCACACCACTATCCCTGCAGACGTTAGTTTTTATTGCACTTTTTTCAGCATTGTTCTCCCTTGTATCCTCATTTTCTCCCGGGTTTGAAGTTATTTTCATTTTGCTTATGATTTTTCAATGGGTTCAAGCCGATTCAGGTATTATCTACTCCTCAGGTATTCTTCTGCTACTCCCAATACTTCGATTAACGTCTCTTATGGTTGATACCATGGTTACTGTATATGGAGCAGCCTTCGGCTCTCGTATAGTATCCCCTGCTGACCAAGTTTCAATCGAAGAGATGATGTAAGGATTATGAGCCAGAGAACCACAAAGATAGTATATACAGTAATTCATGGTTTATTGGCCCTTATGTTGATAGGTATGATTATATCAGTTTTTCTAAGGCAAATCATTCCATCACAAGGCATACAACGACCAAAAATCCCCTATATTATCCCTTCCCTACTTCATGTAATTCTCTCTTTTATTGGAATGATACCCGCACTCTTTCTTCCTGAAACGTCGAGAAATGAAATTGAAAGAAAACTCATGCCATTGATGTATATCGGGATTACTTTGACCAATATTCCGTTTCTTGTGTATATAACTGTGTTACATGGTGGAGTCTCCAATCTCGTGCTTCCTGCTCGAATCTATCTATTTGCTGTACTTTACTCTTTCATGTTGATGTTATTCATGGGGTTATTTCATCTGGGAATAAACACGAGTAAAATCACTCAGTTTACATTGCTTGGTGCAGCAGGATGTATGCTCATTGTAATTATGGCTCCCCTATCAATTTCGGCACATCCCTTGGAGCCAAACCGATGGATAACCGACAATACTTTCAGCCTCTTACCATTAATGATGAGTGTTCTTGCGGTATTCAACTATGTTGCCTTGTATATCCGGGAGAAGACTCAGCATATACTATTCCGAAGTGGGAGCATTTCTCTTGTCATCATAGGGCATTTTCTTTACCTCTCGCGAATAAACACCGCTACCGTCTGGATCGGTATTTTACTCTTTGCGGCAGGAATAGTGATAGGTATACCACGAGGAAGGTTTAGTCAGCTCCAATAATAACGACCTCCAACAGAGAAAAGTACGCTGCATAGAGGTCGATTGAAAAGTGAATCGCGGACTGTGTTTTACTAATTCATCTCCACTATACTCGGATCGTAATCCATAGGTGGTTCAAAACCAAGCAAATTTATACACGTGGCAGCTAAAGAACTGATTCCTAGCCCACTTTTTAATTCAATGCTATATTCCCCGTTATAATTCGGGTCATACATAATGCACGGAACCGGATTCAGTGAATGAGAGGTTTTAGCTTTTGGTGATCCATCGGGTTTACGACTGACCGATCCATCCTTGGCATGTTCATACATATCATCTGCATTCCCATGGTCAGCAGAGAGTATGAGAATACCACCGGCGGCCTCAACAGCTTTCTTTAATCTCCCCAACTGAAGATCCATCGCTTCCATGGAACATAGGACCGCTTGGTAGATACCTGTATGGCCAACCATGTCTCCATTCGGGTAATTCATCTTTATAAAATCATACTCTCCCGATTTTAGGACATCAATAACAGTGTCGGTAATTTCAGCACACTTCATCCAAGGCCGCTGCTCAAACGGGACATTATCGGAAGGTATTTCTACATAGGTTTCAAGACTCTCATCAAACTTTCCAGAGCGATTCCCATTGAAAAAGTACGTTACATGCCCATATTTCTGTGTTTCGCTTATTGAGAATTGACGAACTTTACTTGCTACAAGATACTCAGCCATTGTTCGATCAATAGATGGAGGAGTAACTAAAAATTGAGCCGGTACATGAAGATCCCCATCGTATTCCATCATTCCTGCATACTCAACTTTAGGACGCCTCTTCCGATCAAACTCTTGAAGCGTCTCTGCCTCAAAGGCTTTTGTAATCTCCAAGGCTCGATCTCCACGAAAATTAAAGAGAATAACGCTATCACCATCAACAATTTGTCCTACAGGAACATCCTGTTGAGCGATAACGAATGGGGGAAGATCCTGATCAATTGCTTTTGTTTCATTCCGTAACGTCTCAATAGCTTCGTGTGCACTGGTAAACATTCGACCCTCTCCCAGTACGTGAGTTTCCCAGCCTCTTTTCACCATATTCCAATCGGCGTTATACCGATCCATGGTAATGACCATCCGACCGCCGCCACTGGCAATTCGTGCATCAAAAGACTCGTCATTCAGAGAAGTAAGAAATTCTTCAAATGGATCAACATATTCAAGTGCACTTACTTCGCCTACATCGCGCCCATCGAGTAATGCATGAATACGAACTCGAGCAACGCCATCCTCTTTTGCTTTTACAATCATCTTTCTCAGATTATCGATATTTGAATGAACATTGCCATCCGAAAGAAGGCCAATAAAATGGAGTGTCCCTTCTGTTTTTTCAACCTGATGTATAAGTTTCTTCCAGGTATCTCCTGTAAACATCGCTCCAGATTCTATTGATTTTCCGACCAATTTTGCACCTTGAGCAAAAACACGACCACATCCTATTGCATTGTGACCGACCTCACTATTTCCCATATCGTCGTCTGATGGTAATCCCACTGCAGTTCCATGTGCTTTGAGCTTTGTCCAGGGAGCTGTTTCGTACAGATTTGATAGCGTGGCAGTTTTTGATTCAGCAACGGCATCACCTTCTTTAAATTTACCAAATCCGACACCATCCATAATAACGAGGACGACGGGACCTTTTCGCGATATTTTACTGTGTTTCTTCAATGGTTCCACCATAATACATTTCTCCTTGGTCGTGACTCTATAATCACGTTATGTTGAATATACGTATAGAAATCAGAGAGGTAAAGTCGCAGCTTTAAGCCACGCGGACTCAGGTTCAGAAAGTTTGCCGGCTAACTCGGAGTATACCCATCCATGGTAGGCATCAATCATACCCTTTTCTCCATCCGACAGAAGTGCAGTATCAATAAGCCTTCGTTCGAATGGGCACAGTGTAAGCACATCGAAGGCATAAAAATCACCGAATTCGGTTGTTCCAGCTGGTTGTACCACAAGCAGATTTTCTATTCGAATCCCGTATTGTCCTTCCCTGTAGATCCCCGGTTCATCACTGAGAATCACGCCAGGTTCGAGAGGTACTGAAATGGGTGCAGGTGAGATTTTTTGCGGGCCTTCATGCACATTCAAGCAGAACCCAACTCCATGTCCTGTTCCGTGCCCATAGGAAAATCCTACTTGCCACAGATATTGCCTTGCTAATACATCGAGCTGATATCCACAAGTCCCAGAGGGGAACCGTTGTGCTGCTAATGAAAGATTCCCCTTGAGAACTAACGTGTAATCCCTCTTCATTTGTTCTGTAGGTTCGCCAAAGAGTAGGGTACGTGTTACATCAGTGGTTCCACATCGATACTGACCTCCTGTATCGAGAACCAGTAAATTATCACCATCAAGACGAACAGAAGAGGCTTCTGTAGCACTGTAATGAGCTAATGCCCCATGAGCACCAAATCCTGCGATTGGAGAAAAGGAGGGTCCTATATACTCTTCATGGTCCGCTCGCAACTCTTCCAGCCTTTCTGCGATGGAAATTTCTGTATACTGTCGTTCACCTAGATCGATTTCGGCGAGAAGCCGGACAAGCGCAAGCCCATCTAACACATGGGCTCTTCGCATTCCTTCAATTTCCACTACAGATTTTTGGGCTTTCAAGTCTGTAGAAATATCGCGTCCTTCAACTATCTGAATACCCACAGGTATAGAACTTTGAATCCGAACATTTGTCTTTTCTGGAGCAAGATAAAGCGTATCTGTCTGTATAAAACCAGTCTCAAGATAGGAAAATATTTCTTCATACGGTCGAAATTCACACATCTCTGCCAATGTATCAGAAAGGGATTCATGAAAGTGCTTTGGACTGGAGAAGAGAACAACATCATGCATACCGATGAGTAGATATGAAAGAAACACTGGATTATAGGTAATATCCGATCCCCTGAGATTGAGTATCCATGCAATATCGTCTAATGAAGAAACAAGCGTATGAGAACACCCCTTATTTTTTAATATCTTTCTTATCTGATCAATCTTTGACTGTGCAGAGATACCAGCAATCGCTAAATCCTGAGCATAGACAGGGTTACATGGAACAGCCGGTCGATCCTCCCAGAACAGATCAAACCAATCTTCGGTATATACGAGCGTTATCTGTTTCTTTGCACACTCACTGCGTATAGATCGGGCTAAAGCAATAGAAAGATACTCCCCTACCACTCCGACTGTTGCATTATATGAAAGATGTTCAACTAACCAATCAACCGGGTCAAGAACTTGAGGAGCTCCTTGTTTCTGCAAGGTATAAGAGGTCCCCTCTATTTGTTGAGCCCCTTGAATATAATAACGAGAATCAACCCAAAGCATTGCATGATCTTGGGTTATCACTACTGTACCTGCAGAGCCGGTAAATCCTGAAATCCAGGCTCGAGTCTCCCAGCATGAAGCAACATACTCACTCCCGTGAGGATCACTTCCATGAATTACCCAGGCATCAATGTGCTCGTCTACCATTTTTTTTCTTACTTGTATGAGTCGCTGTGCTATATCGGACACAAAGTCCCCCCTATTTTGAATGTCTTCGTTTACTTTTTGCTGTAGGAGCCTTCTGCCTATTTCCAAAAGAAAGGAAAAGAACTCCTGCAAGGATCATAATAAAACTGAGCATCTGTCCCATTGATATATTTAGAAAGGAGTGGAAGAGTGCCGTTGGTTCGGATTGCCCGCCCCATGACAATAAAAACCCTAAATGGGCATCAGGTTCACGGAGATATTCAATAAGGAATCGAACTGTTCCATACCCAATGAGATACCAACTTAACGTGTATCCGGGGAATTTATTCCGTTTTCTGATAACGAACCATAAAAACAGCCAGAGGATCACACCCTCAAAAAGAGCTTCGTATAGCTGGCTGGGATGCCGTGGAAGATTTACCATTGCCCCTGCAATATAATCTATTCCAACAGTATCTGCGATATCACGCACCCAAGCGTAGTTCGTTGAAAAGGAGGGAGCGTTAGGGAAGACAATTGCCCAGGGAGCTGTAGTAACTCTTCCCCAAAGCTCACCATTTATAAAGTTTCCAATCCTTCCAAACGTGTATCCAAGTGGTATACCTGCGACTAACGTATCGGCAATATTGAGAAAATTCATGTGGTACCTTCGAGAAAAGAGCAAGGCTCCAGCCACCGCTCCAACCAAACCTCCATGGTAGCTCATTCCTGGAAGTCCAACAAACTGTCCACTTCTAAAAGGCCAAAATATGAGCCAAGGGTTTTTCCAATAGAAAAACGAGCCATCGTAGAACAGTGTGGAAAAGAGCCGAGCTCCTAAAATAAGTCCAGCAATGGTAAACAAGAACAGGGTGTATGCATCATCGGTAGTGACTTTAATCAATCCAGCATTTCTCTGACGAATAAATAAGACAAAGGTAATCGCAAAAGCCACTAGATACATAAGGCTATACCATCGAATCGGCAATCCCGGTACTACTAGGGGAGATAACCATGAAGGATATGCTATAAAGTGAAACATGGCGGAAGTGTACGATGAGATTCTTCGATGGTCAACCACACAGAAGTGGCCGCTCCTGCTGAAATGATATATATTATCTGTATGAAAAAGATCAAATTCATCGCTACATTGGTTGTTCTATTGGCGAGTATCAATCAGGTAGTCGCAGCTACCGGTATTGATGAGCAATTGATTCCTGCCCTCTTCACAGGAACTCCTAAGACGAGTTTTTCGCAGTCACCGAAAGATGAAATTTCTGTAAATATGCAGAAATTGGAATTACTCTATCGTCTGGTCGAAAGAGATTTCCTTTTTGATATTGATCATAAGGCAGTATATGAAAGTATGGCTAAGGGATTATTTTCCGGTCTGGAGGATGACTACTCTGCATATATTCTGAGCAAAGATGCCGCTGATTTCAGTGAGGATACAAGTGGTACGTATGGTGGAATCGGTGCTTACATCTCAAAAAATTATTTGGAGTATCGTGACTTTACTAAACCAGAAACATATATGATTAATATCACCTCAGTCTTTCCTGGATCCCCTGCTGAAGCGGCAGGTATACGTGCTGGAGATCTCATAAGTCATATAGATGGAGAATCTGTAGAAGACCTGGAGGCAACAGAAGCTTCGCATGCATTGAAAGGAACCCCAAACACACCTGTGATATTAACGATTAAACGTGGCCAAAACACTTTTGACGTTACCGTAATACGAAAGATAGTTACAGTCCCCACAGTGTCAAGCGATATTATATATAACCGTATTGGATACCTGCAGATAACTCAATTCACAAACTCAACAGGAGATCAGGTAAGGGATAACCTTATCGAGTTATTAGATTCAGGCATCTCCTCTCTCATCATCGATCTCAGGAATAATCCTGGAGGAATTGTTGATGCAACATTAAGTGTTGCTGACATGCTGCTTTCAGATAAGACAATCGT
>Ga0334899_1002024_pt1 | contig 17283 bp, 13 predicted proteins | sample GraSluR3_MG_FD_207219 | JGI IMG/M metagenome (GOLD analysis project Ga0334899, IMG submission 207219) | Sludge microbial communities from methane-producing bioreactor in Wageningen University, Netherlands - Granular Sludge_8_08-R3 | ecosystem: Engineered > Bioreactor > Anaerobic > Unclassified ... | reverse complement strand
GGGGTGGGCGGCAAACAAGCCCAGGTAATTTTTTTTTGGGAATTCATCTTAAATTAAAGGAACCTTTTAAAAAAAGTTGTTTCTTTGATGATTGGGAATCAATCACGTCAGAATCCATAATCAAACCAATTCATCATGAGACAGTCTTACAAAAGAAAACCGCAGGCCACCCTGCGGATTGCCTTGTGTATCATGTTCCTCGGGCTGTATTCCCTTCCGGGATATAGCCAGGTCGTGATCAGCCAGGTATACGGGGGAGGCGGCAACTCAGGTTCCGTATACACCCACGATTTCATTGAATTGTTCAACAGGGGCAATACCGCCGTGGACCTCACCGGCTGGTCCGTGCAGTATGCCTCAGCCACTGGCACTACTTGGAGCAGGACAAACCTGGGCAGCCACACCCTTCAGCCCGGACAGTATTACCTGATTCAGCAAGCAGCAGGTTCTGGTGGAACCACCCCGCTGCCCACCCCGGATGCCACCGGGACCATCGCCATGGCTGCCACCAACGGCAAAGTGGCCCTGGTCAATACCACCACAACACTCTCAGGGGCCTGCCCTACGGATGCCAGCATCGTGGACTTCGTTGGCTTTGGTACGGCCAACTGCTATGAAGGGGCAGGGGCGACACCTGTATTGAGCAATACCACGGCCGCCATCCGGGCCGACAACGGATGCACCGACACGGACGACAATGCGGCGGATTTCACCACCGGGGCGCCCACGCCCAGGAATACGGCTTCTGTCTTTTACGTCTGCGGGGCCGGCACGCCTCCCTCCATCTCGAACATTGTGCAGACGCCCTCCTCAGGCATCATTTCAACCACCACGGTCTCTGTCTCTGCCGACGTGACCGCGGGAACTGCCGCCATCGATCATGTGGAGCTGCGCTGGGGCACCGCCTCCGGGGTCTATCCCGGCACCATCGGCATGACCCTGGATGCCGGCAATACCTATGACACCGACAACGACATCCCGGCCCAGGCAGACGGCACCACGGTCTATTACATCATCTTCGCCGAGGATGAGGACGGACTGCAGTCGGCCTCCACCCAACAGTCCTACGAGGTGCGCAACCCGCGCTATGCCACCATCCCCTACTTCGAGGGCTTCGACCTGGACCTGGGAGATGCCTATGCCTACAGTGTTTCGGGAGATTCCAAGTGGTGGATCCACGATGAGTTCATGGACAACGGCTCGGCCCTGATGAACGGGTATGATTCGGGGGACGTGGAAGATGACTGGCTCGTGTTGCCGGGCTTCAACCTGGACCTGTCCGGCAACGAGGTCCTGCAGTTTGATACCCGCTACCGTTTTGGTATTGAAAATGCCGACAACTACCTGAAACTGTTCTATTCGACCGATTATGCCGGGGTGGGCGACCCGAACGATGCCACCTGGACGGAGCTGGGCTTTGACAAACCCGCTGCGGCATCCACCTGGGCCCCCTCGGGCGCCATCGACCTGTCGGGCATCAGCGGGAACAGTGTCTGGTTCGCTTTCCAGTACCGTTATGAGCCTGGCAATTACCGGGCCTGGCAGGTGGACAATGTCCTGGTTTACGAGGGCGGGACACCGGTGAATTACCCCACCCAGTTCAAGGCCACCGTGGAGTCCCTGACCTCCATCAGGCTGAGCTGGCAGGATGCCGTACCGCCTGCCACACATTATTTGATCAAGGGGTCCACCGGCGGGTTTGCCGGCATCACCGCCCCGGCAGACGGGACCATGACAGCCGATGGTTTGCTGGTGCGCAATGTGCCCTTCGGGGTGGAAGAGGTGCTTCTGACCGGGCTCAACCCGAACACCCGCTATTATTTCAAGATCTTCCCCTACAACGGCGCCGGCGCGTCCGCCAGCTACCTGACCACCGAGCCGGTGCCCCTGGCTTCCGTCAGGACCACGGCCGACGGGGAGAACGTGGAGACCTTCGACAACCTGCCTCTGACGGGATCCACCTATGTGGACGGCAGCTTCCTGGGCAACAACGGCATTACCTGGAATTACATCCATGTAACCGGAGCCCAGGACTATGAGATCGACGGACAGGGCATGCTGCTGCGGCGTGTCAGCAGCGACAGCAAAATTGTCTCCATGCCCATTCCTGGTGGGATCAGCCGGTTCTCGGTCGACCTGCGCAAGGCGTTTACCGGGAGCGGCGTCCGGCAGGTGGAGCTGTTCATCAACGGGGTGTCCTATGGCACCTCCATTGAATTCGGCGCGGGCAGCGGCTTGGATGATACCGTTCATAAGTTCGAGGTAACCGACATCAATGTGGCCGGAGAGGTGGTCATTGAACTCAGGAATATTTCCGCAAGTCAGATGGTCATCGACAACCTCTCCTGGAGCCCCTACGAGGCACCCCCGGTGCCGGTGCCCCTGGGCCCGCTGGGGATCCTGCTGGCCATGGGGGCCATGCTGCTCTCGGGCGGCTGGTTCGCCCGCAGGAGAAAGGCCTAGCCTCCCTGCCGGCACAGCCGGGCAGAGGCCGGAAAAGCATCCGACGATAAAAAAAACGGGTCCGTTGCCTGGTGGCGGCGGACCCGTCTGGTTTGCGCGGTTGGACTGACAGACAGCCGGGGGAGGGGCCGTGGGATCTACCCCTCCAGGGGATCCTTCTTCTTGAGGAAGATGGAGGTGATCAGGGACATCACAAAGCCCAGGAAGGTATAGCTGAACACGGTGGAGATGGTCATCACCAGGGGGTTCACCATTTTTGTCACCATGTCCAATTGCTGGTCGGTCATGTTCGGGTTGGCCTGCAGGGCGTTGGTCTCGGCCACCTGACGGGCCACGGCCAGGGCGTCCGGGGCGATGAGGGTGTAGAAAAGATAGGTGAAGGCACCGGTGATCAGGGAGGCAAAAAAGATGGTGAGGGTGCCGAAACCCAGGGCGGCTCCGTAACTCAGAAAGCCTCCCCGGTATTCGTCCCGGAAGGCCTTGGTGCCGATGAGGATGCCGGCCAGCAGAAGGAGGTAGCCGATCCAGCCCACCCACTTGGCCTCCATCAGGTTGGCAAAATAGATCAGCAGGGTCAGCAGCATCAGGGCGATGGCCGTCAGGAGTCCGTAATAAAAAGCCGGCCTGGCCATGGGAGCGGCCTGGGGCTCGGGGGTCATTTCAATCGTTTCGTTGGTTTCCATGTGGATTATTTATTTATACCCCGCAAAAATAAGGAATAATCCATGACAAGGCTGGTATTTGACCGGGTTTTTGTATCTTTGTACCGGGTAAGTCTGATACGACCAGCTCCCGCTGAACTCCCCCAGGACCGGAAGGTAGCAAGGGTAAGCGGTCGTAGCGGTGCGATATTCAGGCTTACTCTTTTTTTTGGCCCATTTTGATTATTTTTATTCCTGCATTTACAAGGTTTTCCATCTATTTTCAGACATTTTAAAATATGAAGTTTTTCATTGACACGGCCAACCTGGATCAGATCCGAGAGGCCAACGATTTGGGCATCCTGGACGGGGTGACCACCAATCCTTCGCTGATGGCCAGGGAAGGCATCCGGGGAGAGGAGAACATCCTGAAGCATTACGTGGACATCTGCCGGATCGTGAAGGGGGATGTCAGTGCCGAAGTGCTCGCCACCGACCTGGAAGGCATCATCAGGGAAGGGGAGCGCCTGGCCGCCCTGCACCCCCAGATCGTGGTCAAAGTGCCCATGATCAGGGACGGCATCAAAGCCATCAAATATTTTTCCTCCAAGGGCATCAGGACCAATTGCACCCTGGTGTTTTCCGCCGGGCAGGCCATCCTGGCCGCCAAGGCCGGGGCCACTTACCTGTCGCCTTTCCTGGGCCGTCTGGATGATGTGTCGACCGATGGCATCGAGCTGATCGAGCAGATCGTCCACATCTACCGCATGTATGATTTTGAGACCCAGGTGCTGGCGGCCAGCATCCGTCATTCCATGCACATTGTCCGCTGTGCCGAGGCCGGAGCCGACGTGGTCACCTGCCCGCTGGACCCCATCCTGGGGCTCCTGAAACACCCGCTGACCGATATCGGGCTGGCCAAATTCCTGGCGGACGCCCGGGGAGAAAAGTAATTCACAAAAGCCCTGTCAGCCTTCCGGCGGGTGGTACAGGTCACACAGTCCCCGGACCGGCTTCCCTTAACATTCCAAATCCATCGCCCATGAATGCAACCCGATTTGTATCGTTTTGGCTGGCAATGATGCTGATGGCGCTGCCGGGCCATGGCCAGCGGGAGGACCGCCTGACCCGCGTCATTGAAGAAAGCCCGGAGAAGACCTTCCTGGTCTATGTCTTCGAGATCAAGGAAGACATCGGTCCCCCGGCGGTGCGCCGGGCCCGCCTGGCTTTTGAGGAAGCCGACAGCCTGCAGGCCGATGTCGTCCTGCTCCACATGAATACTTACGGCGGACTGGTGGATGCGGCCGATTCGCTGCGCACGCGCATCATGCAGTCGCGTATCCCGGTCATCGTCTTCATCGACAACAACGCTGCTTCGGCCGGGGCCCTGATCTCCATTGCCGCCGACCGCATTTACATGCGCCCCGGCGGGAACATCGGGGCCGCGACGGTGGTGGACCAGTCGGGCGAGGTGGTGCCCGACAAATTCCAGTCCTATATGCGTTCCATGATGCGCTCCACGGCGGAGGCCAAGGGGCGCGATCCGGACATTGCCCAGGCCATGGTCGATCCGTCGATCGAGGTGCCCGGGGTCATTGAGGAGGGCAAGGTGCTGACCTTTACCGCCTCCGAGGCCATGCGATGGGGTTTTTGCGAAGGCCTGGCCGAGAACATCGGGGAGGTGCTGGACCTGGCAGGCCTGGGGAACCATGTCCTGGTGGAGCAGCAACTGCCCATGACCGAACGCATCATTGCCTTCCTGATCAGCCCGCTGGTGAGTGGGCTGTTGATCATGCTCATCCTGGGCGGGATCTATTTTGAGCTGCAGACACCCGGCATAGGCTTTCCCATCCTGGTGGCCATTTCGGCCGCCCTGTTGTATTTTGCCCCCCTCTACCTGCAGGGGCTGACCACCCATTATGAGATCATCCTGTTCGTGCTGGGCATCATCCTGGTGGCCGTGGAACTGTTTGCCATCCCCGGCTTCGGGGTCACGGGTGTGCTGGGGGCTATATTGATTGTCAGTGGGTTGGCCCTGGGCATGGTGGGAAACCAGGGCTTTGACTTTACCGGGGTGCCGGCCGGTGACGTTGTCAAGGCTTTTCTGATTGTGATCATCGCCTTCTTCCTGTCCCTCACGGGCTCCTTCTACCTTGGCCGCAAGCTGTTCACCACCAGCCGTTTCGGAGAACTGGCCCTGCAGACCGTGCAGGACAAGGAACAGGGTTATACCTCTGCCGATGCCGGCAGGAAGGCGCTCGTGGGCCAGACGGGCACGGCCTTCACCGTGCTGCGGCCGAGCGGCAAGGTAGAGATCGGCGATGACATTTACGATGCGACCGCCCTGACGGGATACATCGACAAGGGAGAGACGGTCCGGGTGGTCAAATACGAAACCTCACAGATTTTTGTCGTAAAAAGCTGAACCATGTTAGAATCCACAGCCATTTCCCCCCTGTACACCGACTACTATCAGCTGACAATGGCCAAGGGCTATTTCAAGGGCGGACACCACGAGGATCCGGCCTGTTTTGATTATTTCTTCAGAAAAATTCCTTTTTCCGGAGGCTATGTGGTCTTTGCCGGGCTCGGTGAGCTGATCCAACTCCTGGAAGGCCTGCGATTCTCGGAGGAAGACCTGTCTTATCTGCGCTCCATTGGCTTCGAGGAGGATTTCCTGGATTACCTGGGCGGTTTTCGCTTCCGGGGCAGCATTTACGGGATGCAGGAGGGGGAGGTCGTCTTTCCCTACGAGCCCATCCTGCGGGTGGAAGGCACCCTGCTGGAGACCCAGCTGGTGGAGACCCTTGTGTTGAATTGCCTGAACTTTCAGTCGCTGATCGCCACCAAGGCCAGCCGCATGCGCCGCTCGGCGGGCGACCGCGTCCTGAGCGATTTCGGGCTGAGACGGGCGCAGTCGTTCGGCGCCATGGGTGCCAGCCGTGCCGCCCTCATCGGGGGCTTCAACGCCACGTCCAATGTGCTGGCAGCCAAGTTGTATGGAGTACCGCCTGTGGGAACCATGGCCCATTCCTATGTGGAGAGTTTTCCGGACGAGCTGGAGGCCTTCCGGGCGTATGCCAGGATTTTTCCGGACCAGTGCACCCTGCTCGTGGACACTTACAACACCCTGAAAAGTGGTGTCCCCCACGCCATACAGGTGGCCCGTGAAATGGAGCAGGCCGGGCACCGCCTCAAGGGCATCCGCCTGGACAGCGGCGACCTTGCCTACCTGGCAAAAAAGGCCCGGACCATGCTGGACGGGGCCGGACTGGATTACGTGAAGATCGTGGTTTCGAACCAGCTGGATGAATTCGTCATCAAGAGCCTGCTGGACCAGGAGGCACCGATCGACATTTTCGGGGTGGGCACCAACCTGGTCATCGGCAAGCCCGACGGGGCCCTGGACGGGGTGTACAAGCTGGCTTCGGCCGGCAACCGGCCGCGGCTCAAGATCTCGGAGAACCTGAAGAAGATCACCCTGCCCGGGGAGAAAAGGGTGCTGAGGTACCTGGATGCGGAAGGCAGGTTTTATGCCGATTGCATCGTGCTCCGGGACGAGTCCGGGTCCCGGCGGATGGTCCATCCCTTCGAAAGGGAAAAATCGCTGGACCTTTCCGGGCTCTCCTTCGAAGAAGTGTTCCATTGCCATATGTCGGACGGGAAGGCCGTCCATGGGCCGATTCCCCTGGACAAGCTCCGCGAAAGGGTGCAGGAGAGGATCCGGCAGTTGCCCGAAGAGCACAAGCGCTTCCATTATCCGCACATCTACAAAGTGGGTGTCTCTGAGAACCTGAGCAAGCTGCGGGATGAGTTGTACAAAAGTTACCTGAATTTTATTTAGTTTTGACCTCCTGGGCCAGGCAGGCCCGGTATGTTGAATCCAGGAATCTTATTTTGATTATGGATGCTTTGATTATTACTGATATACAGCATGACTTCCTGCCCGGCGGCGCCCTGGCCGTTGAGGGAGGAGACGAGATCATCCCTTTGGTGAACCGCCTGCAGGACAGGTTTCCTTTGGTGGTCGGTACCCAGGACTGGCATCCGGCAGGCCATGGCAGCTTTGCTTCGGCGCATCCCGGCAAGAAGGTATTTGACCATACCAGCCTGTCCGGGGTCGATCAGATCCTTTGGCCAGACCATTGTGTGCAGGGAACCCGCGGGGCCGAAATGGCTGAAGGAGTGCACCAGGAGAAGATTGCCGCGGTCTTCCGCAAGGGAATGGATCCGTCCATCGACAGCTACAGTGCCTTTTACGACAACGGGCACCTGAAATCCACCGGACTGGCCGATTACCTGCGGGGAAACTGGGTGCAAAAGGTGTATTTCACCGGACTGGCCGGGGATTTTTGCGTGGCCTATTCGGTCATTGATGCCATCAAGGAAGGATTTGACACCTACCTGGTGGAAGACGCCACCCGCCCGATCGATCCCAAAGGCTTTGACATCATGAAGGAAAAGATCATCGCACTGGGGGGCAAGGTGATCTCCTCAGGCCAGCTGATGCGTTCCTGAGACAGGGCTGCAGGCCCCTTCTCCCAACCAATCCATGGCAATCCGGTCCATACCCATCCCGAATTCACGCCTCACCGAAGGAGATACCCACCCATTCGCGATCCTGAAGGTCATATCCCTGGGTGAAGGGGAAGACTGGTTTGTCCTGCAGGACCCCCTCGGGTATAAGATCCTGATGCCCCAATGGTATTACCGGGATTATGGCTTTGAGCCCGGGCAAACCATCTCCTGCCGCATCGACAAAATCAACTGCAACGGCCGCATGTTTCTGGAACCCAGACATCCCCACTACGAGGAGGGCCAGGCCTATTCATTCGAGGTGACGGGCAGCGGGCACCGCATCAACATCCTCGACCAGGATGAATACTACCTTCAGGTGTCGGATGTGTTTGGCAACCACTGGGAGGTGCTTACCACCCATGCGGGCCAGGTGGACCTGCCCCCCCCACAGATCCGCTGCCTGGTCAAGCGCATCAAGAAAGGCCGCCTGTTTCTGCTGATGGAAGGGCAGGAAGCGGCCGGAGGGGGTCTGGCAACCGGGAGATCATACCGGTTCAGCGTCATTGATGAACGGATCAATCCGGAAGACGGCCATTCGTACTACATACTGGAGGACCCCACCGGTGGCAGGCACCTGTTGCGAAAGAAGTATTACGTGCATTACGGGCTGGGCAAGGGGCAGGAGGTGGTGTGCCGGGTGGGCAGGCTGGGCACCGAGGGGCTGTATGCCCTGGAGCCCGATCACCCCTGTTACCGGACGGGGGAAGTGGCCGCGTTTGATGTGGCCCGGCTGGAGGAACTGGTCTTTTCTGATGGGTACCGGCAGCCGGTGCTCGTCCTGAAAGATTGCTTCGGGGAAGAGGTGAAAGTTCACCTGAGCCAGGACGACGCCGTCCGCATGGCCCGGAAGCAATCGGTACGCGGCCTGGTGAAGGACATCCGGAAGAGCCGGCTGGAGCTGGATGTGACCACCCTTACATGAGGCGCACTTCCTCCACCAGGGTCTGGTCCAGCTCCTGGTTGATCATGTCTGCAATTTTCTTTTTGCCGTAAGAGAGCTCCTGCCTCAGGGCGGGCGAATTCAGGGTAATGGTGAGCACGCCCTTGCGGAAAGCCACCGCTGTGGTGTAGCGGGCGATATGCGATCCCATGGCCTTTTCCCAAAGGGCCGCGATGCGGGTCTCGGCCATCTTCTCCTCCAGGTGGTGTGTCTGCAGAAACTCCCGGATGGCTTCCCCCAGGCTCTGCTGGTTGCTCTTTTTCATGGGTGGCTGCCGTTGAGTGTGGTGGTTCGTACAACCGCCCCCTGCTCCATCACGAAGAGTTTGCATTCGGCGGGGATGTCCCGGAACAGGGACTCAATACGTTCGGGGTGGGTATCGGTGACAAACACCTGCCCGAAATGCTGTTCGGCCACCATGTGCATGAGCTGCTGTACGCGCTGCTCATCCAGTTTATCGAATATGTCATCGAAGAGCAGGATGGGATGGTAGCCTTTCACCTTCCGCGTAAAGGCGAACTGGGCAAGCCTCAGGGCGATGATGAAGGACTTCTGTTGTCCCTGGCTGCCGAAGCGTTTGACCGGAAAGTCGTGGATCAAAAACAGCAGGTCGTCCTTGTGGATGCCCGCCGTGGTGTATTGGGCGATACGGTCCTTTTCGCGGGAGGACAACAGGAGGGCGGCAAAATCCTGTTCGTGAAGGCCGCTCTGATACCCGATGTCCACCACCTCGTTGCTCCCGGACAGGAAGCGGTAGGATTCACGGAACACCTTGAGGAATTCCTTGAAAAAGGAAGCCCGTCCCTCATAAATATATTGCCCGTTGGCCACCAGCTGCTCATCCCAGATTTCCAGCGAGGCCGCGTCAAAGCGTCGCTTCTCCGCAAACAGCTTCAGCAAGGCGTTGCGCTGCTGAAGGGCTTTGTTGTATTGGATCAGCCGGTGCAGGTACTCCTTGTCGTACTGGCTGATGACCCCGTCGAGGAATTTGCGGCGGTCCTCGCTGCCGCCCAGGATCAGCTGGGTGTCGCCCGGGCTGAGCAACACCAGGGGATACAGGCCGATGTGGTCGGACAGGCGGTCGTACTCCTTCTTGTTCCGCCTGAATACCTTTCGCTGCTGCCGTTTGAATCCACAGTACAGCTCGTCTTCCTGTCCGTTGATGCGGTATTTTCCCTGGATCATGAAGTAGTCCTGCCCGAACCGGATATTCTGGGAGTCGGATGGGTTGGAAAAACTCTTGCAGAAAGACAGGTAATAGATTGCATCCAGCAGGTTGGTCTTGCCGGCCCCGTTGCTGCCGGTGAAGCAGTTGAACTTGGGAGAGAACTGCAGCCGGGCCTCCGGGTAGTTCCTGAAGTTGAGAAGTGAAAGTTCCTGGCAGTGCATGGCAGTGTCCCTCATTTGAAATTAATGGCCGTTTCTAGGCCTGTTCCCGATCTCCGAAAAGGGCCGTGCCGATCCGTATCATGGTGCTGCCTTCCTCTATGGCAACGGGATAATCATCCGACATGCCCATGGAAAGGTGGCGGAATTCCGGCTTGCCATCGAAGTAGGTGCCCCGTATGCGGTCAAAGTAAGCCTTCAGCCGGCGGAACTCCTGCCGCACCTGGTTTTCATCTTCCGTAAAGGTGGCCATGCCCATCAGTCCGGCAACAGCCACGTGATCCAGATCCCGGTACCCTGGGCTTTCCAACAGGGAACAGGCCTCTTCAAAAGAAAGCCCGAACTTGGTGTCTTCCTCTGCAATGTGGATCTGCAGCAGGCAGGGGATCACCCGGTCGTTCTTGCGGGCTTCCTTGTCGATGACCCTGAGCAGTTTCAGGGAGTCGACCGAATGGATCATCGAGACAAAGGGGGCGATGTATTTCACCTTGTTGGACTGCAGGTGCCCCACCAGGTGCCACTGGATATCCCGGGGCAGCGCCTCCTGCTTGGGAAGCAGTTCCTGCACCTTGTTTTCGCCCATGATGCGGTGTCCGCAGTTGTACAGGGCCATGATCCCGGCCGGGCCGTGTGTCTTGGTCACCGCCACAAGCGTGACGCCTTCGGGGAGGCCGTCGGTGATTTTCCGGTAGTTGGCTGCGATGGACATGGCTGGCTGGCTTTCTGACAAAATTAGCAAATCGGCCAAATTCTTCCTACTTTCCCCGCCGGGAAAGGCCAGTTTATTTATACAAGCATTATCTTTGCAGCATGCAAGAAACCATCATCATCCTGGATTTTGGTTCCCAGTATACCCAGCTGATTGCCCGGCGGGTCAGGGAGCTGAACGTGTACTGTGAGATCCATCCGTACGACCATGACCCCGGCTCTTTGGAAGAAGTCCGGGGCGTGATCCTTTCCGGCAGCCCGTTCAGTGTGCTGGATGCCGGGGCGCCGAAACCCGACCTGGCCTGGTGCCTGGGCAAGATCCCGGTTCTCGGGGTGTGCTTCGGGGCCCAGTCCATTGCCCTGACGAACGGGGGAGAGGTGCTGCCTTCTTCCACCCGGGAGTACGGAAGGGCCAACCTCTCGGAAATCGACACGGACGAGCCCCTGATGAAGGGCCTTGAGGTGGGGTCGCAGGTCTGGATGTCCCACTCGGACACCATCACCAGGCTGCCGGAGGGATACCGGCTGATTGCCCGGACCAATGATGTGGGGGTGGCCGCGTTCCGGGATCCGTCCTCCAGGATCTTCGGCCTTCAGTTTCATCCGGAGGTGTACCATTCCACCCAGGGGAGCCTGTTGCTGAAAAACTTCCTGGTGAACGTCTGCGGTTGCCATCAGGAATGGACCCCCGAATCGTTCATCCAGGCGACCGTGGATGCCCTCAGGGCCCGACTCGGGAAGGACAAGGTGGTGCTGGGATTGTCGGGGGGTGTGGATTCCAGCGTGGCAGCCATGTTGCTGCACCAGGCCATCGGAAAGCAGCTGCATTGCATCTTCGTGGACAACGGCCTGCTGCGCAAGAATGAGTTCGAAGAGGTGCTCGCCTCTTACCTGGATATGGGGTTGAATGTGACAGGCGTGAGGGCCGCTCCCCGTTTCCTGGAGGCCCTCCGGGGCATCACCGATCCCGAGCAGAAGCGTAAGGCCATCGGGAGGGTGTTCATCGAGGTGTTTGACGAGGAGGCACACCGGATTGCGGATGTCCACTGGCTGGGCCAGGGGACCATCTACCCGGATGTGATCGAATCCGTATCGGTCAAGGGTCCTTCGGCCACCATCAAATCCCATCACAATGTCGGCGGCCTTCCGGAGTTGATGAAGCTCAAGGTGGTGGAGCCGCTCAATACCTTGTTCAAGGATGAGGTGAGAAGGGTGGGACGCAGCCTGGGCATTCCGGACCGCATCCTGGGCCGGCATCCCTTTCCCGGTCCCGGCCTCGGCATCAGAATCCTCGGAGAGGTCACGGCAGAGAAGGTGCGTATCCTGCAGGAGGTAGACCATCTGTTTATCCAGGGACTGAAGGATGGAGGCCTTTACCCCAGTGTGTGGCAGGCCGCGGCCATCCTGCTTCCGGTTCAGACGGTCGGTGTCATGGGCGATGAGCGTACCTATGAGAATGTAGTATGCCTGCGGGCGGTGGAGTCGACCGATGGGATGACGGCGGACTGGGTCCGCCTGCCTTACGATTTTCTGGCAAGGGTCAGCAACGAAATCATCAACCGTGTCCGGGGCATCAACCGGGTGGTGTACGACATCAGCTCAAAACCCCCGGCAACCATTGAATGGGAATAAAGCGGAGCATCTCCCCGGGACGGGGTGCAATATGGGCAGCCTTTTTGCGTCATTATCTAAACCGAACCCAAGCATTGTGAAAAGAACGTTGTTCTTATGGATTGCCCTGGCAGCCATTTTTTATGGCCTGCCGGCCATGGCCCAGGTGGAACCGGTGGAGGTCACCCCTGCAGGCATCGTTCAGGAAGTGGAGGGCAGGCCCTACTTTTTTCACCATGTCAAGCAGGGCCAGACCCTTTATTCCATTGCCAGGGCCTATGCCGTCTCCCAGGAACTGATCATCTCGGAAAACCCCGATGTGGCTTTCGGGCTGCGGTACGACCAGGTGATCCGTATCCCGGTGTTCCTGGTAAAGGTGGCTCCCCAGGAAACGGTGTACGGCCTTTCCAGGAAGTTCGGGATCACCCGGGAGCAGTTGCGGGCCTTCAACCCGGCCATCGCGGAAGACGGCCTCAAGGCGGGCATGACCCTTGCCATTCCCGGACTGGAAACCACCGGGTTGGTCCGGCAGCAGCCTGACACCATCATGCGGCAGCCGATGATCTACCTGCCTCCGGAACCGGCCGAGCGCTTGGTGCCCCAGGAAATGCCGCCCTGTGCAGAGGCCAGTCCCTCCTCAAGCTACCAGGTGGCGCTGCTGGTTCCCTTGTACCTGGAGGAAGTCGGACAGTTCATGGACAGGGAGTCTGATTCCTTCGATCCGGGCTCATTCATGCCCCTCCATCACAAGTCATTCTCCTTTTTGCCATATTACCAGGGGGTGCTGCTGGCCCTGGATTCCATCCGCGCCCAGGGGGTGGACATCACCTTGCATGTGCATGATGTGTGCCAGGACCTTTCCAAGGCACGGCGCCTCGTGCTCGATCCTGGCTTCCGGGAAATGGACCTGATCATCGGGCCTTTTTTTCGCAACAGCCTTGAATACATCGCCATCCAGGCCAGACAATATGGCATCCCGGTGGTGTCTCCCCTGCTGTCCGATCAGGGACAGCTTGCCGGATTTCCCAACCTGTTCCAGGCCACCCCGTCCCTGGAGACCCAGCTGGACAACCTGGCCAGATACCTTGCCCGCTCCCATGCCGGTCACAATATCCTGCTGGTTCATAACAACCAACCGGGGGCTATTCCCATGATCAACGCTTTCAAAGCGTCCCTGAACCGTGAGATGCTTCAGGCCAGGCGTTTCTCAGACAGCCTCCACCTTGCCCGGATCAATGGCTACTTCGTGGACGAGACCCTGGTCGGGGGGCGTGTGACGCGCTTGCTGGTCATGAACGACTCCCTGTCTGATGCAGGGAAGAGGGAGGAGTACCCCGCTGCGTTGACCGCTGAGGGCGGTTTCCGGGAGGTGGTCTACCAGCAGACCGGGATGGAAGGGCTCGTGCGTGAATTAAACAGGGATGGCAGGAATGCGGTGGTCACCCTCATCGGGGGTGAGGCCTTTCTGTCCAATTACCTGCGCGAGCTGAGCATCCATGGCAGGAATCTGGATGTGAGCGTGTTTGGCATTCCGGAATGGAAAGACTACCAAAGCGTGGAGATCGATTACCTGCAGCAGCTGAATGTGCACATATTCACCCCGGACTTCCATGAATACGAGGATCCGCACATCCGTGACTTCGTCCGCCGGTTCCGGGAAACCTTTGATGCCGAGCCCGGAGACTATGCCTTCAGGGGGGTGCAGACGGCCTATTTCTTTTTCTCGGCCCTGCAGCATTACGGGAAATCCTTTCCCTCCTGCCTGGAGCACATCGATGCCATGGGACTCGATTCACCCTACCGTTTCCGCAGGCCAATGGGCCATGCCAACGGCTGGGAGAACCAGCATTCGACCCTGTTTCGGTACCATGACTTCAGACAGAAGGATGTGAGAAGGAATTATGAAGCGGAATGGCCTCCCGGGGAGGCAGGGCGGGACCGCTGAGTCCCCTTTCCAATAGCGGCAGGAAAGCCTCTCCCCGCCGCCGCTTTCCTGCAACGGCTAGCGAAGGTCGATGACCTCCACCCCCGGATGGGCATCCAGGGAAAATCCAAATGTGTTTTCCGGGATCCTGACATTTTCCTGGAAATTCTTCACTGCGTAGGTGTAGGTTCCCCCGTGGCGGTCATAAGCCGCCGTGTATACCAGTTGCTGCGTCCGGGCATCCAGGGCCAGCCGGTATTTATAAAAGGCGGTGGGTTGGTGGGGCACCATGTCGATGAGATCGACCAGCTGCCCCTGGTGGGTTTCCTGCCGGATATACCGTGAGCGGAACTGGGTCTCAAATTCGTGGAAAAGGGAAGTGGGGGTGAGCCCCCCCTCGGTGTCCTCCACCAGACTGATATGGACTTCGTTGACATCCCCCAGGTAGGTCCACACATTGACCCCATCGGAAACAAAGGCATTGTCGCCCACCTTCATATGGTAGCTGTTTCCCCGCGCCAGCAGCACCCCGTCCATGCGTTCGGAGATCTGCATCTGCTCGTTCTCCATGACATAGGAGAAGTCGATCCTGAACGACTCGTATGAAAGGATTTTCTGGCTGGCTTGCCGCACCAGCTCCTCACCCTTCTGGTCATAGGTCCCGGGTTGGGCAGGCAGGCCTGTATCGGCAAAGGTTATCTGGATCAGGAAGGCAAAAAAGAAAGCGATCGGTCGCTGCATGGGCCATAGGGGGTTAAGGATGGTTTACTGGTTTTCCTTTCTCAAAATCTGTTCCAAAGTGGCTTCGTCCCGCACCTTGACTTCCCGGGCCTTGCTCCCTTCGAAGGGTCCGACGATCCCGGCGGCCTCCAGCTGGTCAATGATGCGGCCGGCCCGGTTGTATCCGAGTTTGAGCTTGCGCTGCAGCAGGCTGGTGGATCCCTGCTGGGTGGCCACGATGACCCGGGCCGCCTCTTCAAACATGTCGTCGCGCTCGGAGGGATCGAGCGATTCCGCCCCATTGCCTTCCTCGTCGTGGTATTCCGGCAGGTGGTAGGCATCGGGATAGGCCCTTTGGGAGCCGATAAAATCCGTGATGCGCTCAATCTCCGGGGTGTCGATAAAGGCACACTGCAGGCGCAGCAGGTCGCTGCCGGTCGACAGCAGCATGTCGCCCCGCCCGATCAGCTGCTCCGCCCCGCCGCTGTCCAGGATGGTCCTGGAGTCGATCTTGGAGGTGACCCTGAAGGCGATGCGGGCCGGGAAATTGGCCTTGATCGTTCCGGTGATGATGTTGACCGAGGGGCGCTGGGTGGCGATGATCAGGTGGAGGTTCATCGTCCTGGAGAGTTGTGCCAGCCTGGCAATGGGCAGTTCAATTTCCTTCCCGGAGGTCATGATCAGGTCTGCAAACTCATCGATGAACAGGATGATATAGGGAAGAAAACGGTGCCCATGATGGGGGTTGAGCTTTCGCGCCACGAATTTGGCGTTGTACTCCTTGATGTTCCTGGCCTGGGCATCCTTCAGCAGGTCGTAGCGGTTGTCCATCTCGATACACAGGGAATTGAGGGTGCGGACCACCTGCCGGGTCTCGGTGACAATGGCCTCTTCGGCATCCGGCAGCTTGGCCAGGAAATGACGTTCGATTTTCGAGAACAGGGTCAGCTCCACCTTCTTGGGGTCCACCAGCACGAACTTCACATAGGCCGGGTGTTTCTTGTAGAGGATGGAGGCGAGCACGGCGTTGAGCCCCACCGATTTCCCCTGTCCGGTCGCCCCCGCCATCAGCAGGTGTGGCATCTTGGTCAGGTCCGCGATAAACGTCTCGTTGGCAATGGTCTTCCCCAGCCCGATGGGCAGCTCGAAGCCCGAGTTCTGGAAACGCTCGCTCGAGAGAATGGATTTCATGGACACGATCTCAGGGTTGCCGTTGGGCACTTCAATCCCGATCGTTCCCTTGCCCGGGATGGGCGCAATGATGCGGATGCCGAGGGCCGACAGGCTCAGGGCGATGTCGTTTTCCAGGTTTTTGATCTTGGAAATGCGGACCCCCGGAGCCGGGATGATCTCGTACAGGGTCACGGTGGGCCCGACCGTGGCCTTGATGCGGTCGATCTGTATGGCATAGTTGTTCAGGGTCTCGATGATGCGGTTCTTGTTGGCTTCGAGCTCCTGCTTGTTCACCTGGATGGTGCTGCTTCCCCGGTCGTCCAGCAGCTTCAGGTCAGGGATCCGGTAGCGCGGCAGGTCCAGCGTGGGATCATACTCCCCCAGATGCGACAAATCCGGCATGTTATCCTGCCCGCCACCGCCGAAGGGTTCATCCAGGCTCTGGTAGTCGCTGCCGCTGATCTTGCGGCCGTCCGCCACCTCTATCTCCAGCTCCGGGCTGGCGGGGGCTTCCCCGGCCGCGCTCCCTGCAGGGGGGGCTGCCGGAGGATTCCCTTCCCAGGTGATTTCTTCGTGGGCCGGGTCCCCGATAGCGTCGGATGGGCCTGTGCCCTCCGGACCGGTTTCTTCTCCCTGCAGCCGCTTCTCGATGTCTGTCTCGGTGGCCACTGCGGGGCCGTCCACTGCATCTTTCTCTTCCCCATCCGGGCCTTCGTCCCTGGACAGGTCCTCCTGCCTGCCTTCCGGACGGGCCCTGCCTGCCAGGCGGGAGAGAAATGCCGCCAGGGCGGTTAAGCTGGGGTCGAATGCGAGGATCAGGAAACTGCCCATGGCAAACAGCAGCAGGAGCGCCGCACCGAAATACCCCAGCAGTCCGGTGAGCCAGAGCCGGCTCTCATAGCCAAATACCCCGCCCAGTACGCTCCATTCGCCCGGGGGCACCACGAATCCCAGAAATGCAGAAGTCCAGATAAGGAAAAAGAAGGAATACCCCAGGGTCTTCTTCAGCGGCAGCAGGTCGTGGCGAAAAAGCAGCCTGAATCCGAGGACAAAGAATGCCAGGAGAAAGAGGTAGGAAGCCAGCCCGAACCACTGCTTGATGAACCAGTGGGCCGCAATGGCCCCCAGCCGTCCCATGA